>Ga0075436_100000348_pt1 | contig 29481 bp, 30 predicted proteins | sample RhiMethybrSRZTD5_FD_75303 | JGI IMG/M metagenome (GOLD analysis project Ga0075436, IMG submission 75303) | Populus rhizosphere microbial communities from Tennessee, USA - Rhizosphere MetaG P. TD hybrid SRZTD5 | ecosystem: Host-associated > Plants > Roots > Rhizosphere > Soil | place: USA...
CCACCACGTCATCCACAAGTTCCAGTAATTCCGGAATCAGCGCCCGCATCGGCACTTCTTCTTCTTTGCCGAGATCGATCATCTTGCCCTCGATCCCGTACCGCGCCGCACGCCACTTGTTTTCCTCAATCAGCGCCCGCCGGTAAATCCGCCAGCTCTGATTGCTCTTGTAAAGCCGGTGCAGCTTGACGACCAGCGCCTGTGTAAGCGCCGCAATCGCCACTGCCTCTTCCACTTTCGTCGTCACGTCACACATCCGGAATTCCAGCGTGCCAAACGTCGGATGCGGCCGCACGTCCCACCAGATCTTTTTTCCGGTATCGATGCAATTCAGCTTCACCAGCAGATTCACAAAATTCTCGTATGCGCTCCACGACTCGAACTGCTCTGGAATTCCTGTCCGTGGAAACCGCCGGAACACTGTCGTTCGAAACGATTTCAATCCCGTGTTGCGCCCCATCCAGAACGGCGAACTCGTAGACAACGCCAGCAAATGCGGCACGAAATACCGCACCATGTTCATCATATCGATCGTTGTCTGCTTGTCCGGCATGGCCACGTGGATGTGCATACCGAAAATCAGCAGTGAACGCGCCAGTTGCTGCAATTCTTCCACAATATTTTGGTAACGCTCGCCCGGCGAAATCACCTGATCGATCCAGCTGGAAAACGGATGTGTCCCCGCCGCGGCCACTTGCAGTCCCGCCCGTTCTGCCGCCGCCACCAATTCTCCACGCGTCCGGTGCATTTCGATTCGAAGCTCGGCCACGTTCTCGCAAATATTCGTGCCCGTCTCCACGATCGACTGGTGCATCTCGTGTTTCACCTGGTCCACGATTGACGGCGAAGCCGCCGACACCAGTTGCATCACGTGCGAACGCAGCTCGCATGTAGCTGGATCGATAATCTGGAACTCTTCTTCGACGCCGATGGTAAAGCGGTGAGCCATGGAGTGGCCCTCCGGGTCGCTTGGCTTAACTGGGGACTTCGCGGGGTATCATACGCCTGACGCCCTGAAAATGACACTTCGCTTCAGTTGGAATGATTTTTTTGGGAAAAAAACGGGCTTTTCGCCGGGACATTGCGTTCTTTTCGTCAATCTTCGCGGAACCCTTGCCGCCTAAGCCGCTCCCAACGCTCGCCGCTGCTGGAAGCACTCTCTACAAAATACTGGGCGTCCTTGTGTCGGCCGGAAGGGAACCGTCGTTTCCTTTCCACATTGCGAGCAGGTCGTCTTTGTTTCCGACCTCATCTGCCCGCCGTTGCCGCCTCCACCGCCGCCTTCCGCTCGTTTCGCTTTGCAGCCCTTACATCGCTTCGGTTCGTTCTTGAAACCTTTGTCCGCGAAAAACATCTGTTCCCCGGACGTAAATACGAACTCGGCACCGCACTCCGAACACTTCAGGACCTTGTCATGGAATTCCATCTGCCGCTTCCCCCTTGACCTGCCTCGATCCGGGGACGCGCACAGTCTTGCTCGATAGGCGTGTTGATTCCGGGATACCTGTCGCCGTAGGAAACCGGGCTGGGGTCCCATGAGCCTGCGGGCACGGAAGTGCTAACTCCACCCAAACGTCTATACCTGACCGGGGCCTGAATCACGGAGGCGGCGCCGAGTTGCGACACGAACAGAATTACTCCTGTTCGCGACGCATCTTCTTGCGCAAACGCTTCCGCGAAAGCGCTTCCTTCGCGCGGCGTTTCTCGCCGGGCTTCATATAGAAGCTGTGCTTCTTGATTTCCTTGATGATGTCTTCCTGTTGCACCTTGCGCTTGAAACGCCGCAGTGCGTTTTCCAGAGACTCACTCTCTTGGATAATGACTTCAGCCACTGTGTACCTTCACCCCCAATCCGGTTAGGATTGGCTACGTTGTAAAGCCTCGATTCATCGGGCTCCACCCACGTTAATTATCGCATGCCAAGCCGTGCGCGGTCACTGCCTCGCGCACTGCCGCGGCAGGTCACTTTGAATTTTTGGACCGCTACACAATAAGCCAAAAATTCAAACTGTCCCGCTACTACACTGCAAAACAGCGTCTTTTATGCGCTTTTCTTTGCACCCTGTTGCGGTTTATGCGCACTTTCTATTCAATTCGGACTGTCCTGTCAAGCTATCTTTCGAAAATTCCCCGTTTTTCCCTCCTCCCGCCGAATTCGTTAACTCTTCCGCCACCCTATTAATCCTGACGCCACTCCCTCGTCCTTCTCCCTTTTCTCCCGCGTTTCCCGTTCCCGCCTCGCTTTCAGCTCTCTCTTGCTTCCTGTCTTTCCCCTGCTAGAATGCCCACGCCGCTTAGCCCCCGCCCGGAGGACGCTCCCATGACGGACATGCGTGACGCTCTTGTCGTTCTTCTTGCCGGTGGTCAGGGTGAGCGCTTGTGGCCGCTCACTCGCGATCGCGCCAAGCCTGCCGTCCCCTTCGGCGCCGCCTATCGCATCATTGACATCACCCTTTCCAATTGCATCAACTCCGACCTCCGCCGCGTTTTCGTTCTCACTCAATACAAAGCACTCAGCCTCAGCCGCCACGTTCGCGCCGGCTGGTCTTCCATCGTCGGTCTCGGCGAATTCATCGAAATTCTCCCGCCGCAGATGCGCGTCAGCAAAGAGTGGTATCGCGGCACGGCCGACGCCGTCTACCAAAACATCTATTCCATCGGCAGCGAACGTTCGAAATACGTTTTCATTCTCAGTGGCGATCACATTTACAAAATGAATTACGCCAAGATGCTCCAGCAGCATCTGGACTCCGCCGCCGACGTAAGCGTCGGCACCATCCAAATTCCAACCGCCGAGGCCGCTCACCAGTTCGGTGTCATCGAAGTCGACAGAGACTGGCGCATTGTCGGCTTCGAAGAAAAGCCCGCTCATCCCAAAGAGTCGCCTCACAAGCCCGGCCAGTGCAACGCCTCCATGGGCATCTACATTTTCAATACCCAGCTCCTCATCCCCATCCTCATCGCCGACGCCGAAGATCCAAAATCGCATCACGACTTCGGCAAAGACATTCTTCCCCGCATCATCAGCAAGCATCGCGTCTTCGCCTACGATTTCGTCGACGAAAACAGCAATGTTTCTCAATACTGGCGCGACGTCGGCACCCTTGACGCCTATTACGAAGCGAACATGGATCTCGTCAGCGTCTCTCCGGTCTTCAATCTCTACGACGGCGCCTGGCCGCTGCGCACCTGGCAGCATCAATATCCGCCCGCGAAATTCGTTTTCGGCGATCCCGACCGCATGGGCGTTGGGATTGATTCCATCGTCGCCGGCGGTTCCATCGTTTCCGGCGGTCGCGTTTCAAAATCCGTCATCGGCAACAACGTGCGCGTCAACAGCTTCAGCGAAGTCAGCGAGTCCATCCTCTACAATCACGTCAACATTGGCCGCCACTCGCGCATCCGTCGCGCCATCATCGACCGCCACGTTTCGCTCCCCGAACGCACCGAAATCGGTTACGACCTCGAAGCTGACAAGCGTCGCTATCACGTCACCGATTCCGGCATCATCGTCGTCGTCCGCGAAGAATCGCTCATCGAAGAACCCGAAACGGCCTAGAGTTTTGTAGCGTAGGCTTAGCCTGCGTCCGCTTGTAGAGTAGGCTTCAGCCTGTTTCTTGATGGCTTACAACGAGGCACTCCATGTTCACCGCAACCAAAGATCTCACTCTCGCCAGTACCGTCACCGGTTCTTTTCCCCGGCCGCGCTGGTTTGACGTTTCCATGTGGGGCCGCCCTCTTGACACCTGCATGCTCGACATCCGCTTCCGCGAAAAATTTCAGGATGCGCTAGCCGTCGTCATCGGCGATCAGGAACGCGCTGGCCTCGATATTCTCGGCCACGGCGATCTTCACGTGGACGAAGACCTCGCCGGCCGCGCCTGGCACCACTATCCGCTTCAGCGCTGGGCCGGATTCGAAGGCGATCATCTTCAGCCCGAAGAAACTACCGCGCCGTGGCTGCACTATCCGCCCGGCACTTTGCTCAACGAAATTTATACGGGCTGGCGCTGGCCCCATGTCGTCGACAAGATCGAACATCGCCCGCTCGATTACGCCAAACTTTGGCGCATGGCGCAGGGCAAAACCCGCAAGCCCATTAAATTCGGCACGTGCTGCTCGCAAGTCATGGCGCTCTTTCTCGATATCCACACGCCGAAATATAAAGACAAGCGCCAGGTCATCTGGGACATGGCCGAAGCCATGAACAAGGAACTTCTCGCCCTCCGTGACGCCGGATGCCGTTGCATTCAGATCGAAGAGCCGACCTTCCACTTCATGGCCAACACCTTCGGTAAGGATCACGACGAAGTGAAATTCATGGTCGACGCGTTCAACCGCGAAGTGCAGGGCCTCGATGACGTCGAGCTCTGGATTCATACCTGCTGGGGCAATCCCAACATGCAGCGCGTGATGGAAGAGACCGGCTACGCCAATTCGCTCGAAATTTATCTCGAACGCTGCCGCGGCGATGTCTGGACTCTCGAAATGAAAGACCGCAACCAGAAAGATCTCGAACTCTTCGCGCCTTACAAAAATGACCTCAAGAAAAAGATCTGCATCGGCGTCGTCAGCCATCGCCAGTTGCAGGCCGATCGTCCCGAAGAAGTCGCCGCCGAAATCCGCAAAGCGCTCAAATACATTCCCGCCGAAAAACTCATCGTCTCCAACGATTGCGGTTTCGGCCGCCAGGGCTGCAACCGCGAAATCGCCTTTTACAAAACCAGCGCCATCGCACAGGGCAGCAACATCGTCCGTCGCGAACTCGGCCTCCCGACAACCTACATCCCCGCCGCCGATCCAACTTTCCAGATCGACGTAGTCCCCGGCCGCAAGAAATTCGCCTCTGGCGCCGACTAAATTCGCCTCCATCCGAGCGCCGCAGGAGTTAAGGATAAGTTGTCATCCTGAGCGCATCCACGAAGATGCGCGAAGGACCTCAACGTAAAGAGTTGGACCCAACGTTTACGAGCCCGGTCCGGCTGACGAAACCATTTGTCACCGCTCGCACTCTCTGCTATCTATTGCCCGTCAATTCTGGAGGCTCTATGAAAAAACTTCTCGCCGCATCTCTCTTCATCGCACTTTTCGCCCTGCCGGCTATCGCACAAGTCGATCCCAAATGGGAAATCCACGACCGCAACCGTCCCAACCCGCCGGTCGTCACTTCCGGCACCGCCAGCACACAGGACGCACCCGGCAAACCGCCTTCGGACGCGATCGTCCTTTTCGACGGCAAAGACATTTCCCAGTGGGTGTCCAAGAAGGACGGTAGTCCCGCCAAGTGGAAGGTCGAAAACGGCTATTTTGAAGTTGCGGCTAAGACTGGCGACATCCGCACCAAGGAGAGCTTTGGCGATTGCCAGCTCCATGTCGAGTTTCGCGAGCCGGATCCTCCCAAGGGCGAAGACCAGGACCGCGGCAACAGCGGCGTCTTCTTGATGGGCCTTTACGAAATTCAGGTGCTCGATTCCTACAACAGCAAGACTTATGCCGACGGCCAGGCTTCCGCGGTCTACGGCCAATATCCGCCGCTGGTCAACGCTTCGCGCGCCCCCGGCCAATGGCAAACCTACGACATCGTCTGGCATGGCCCGCGCTTTGACGCATCCGGCAAACTGACTCGCCCCGCGCACGTTACCGTCTTCCACAACGGCGTCCTCACGCAGGACAACGTCGAACTGACCGGTCCCACCGGCCATCACGTCCGCCCGCCCTACGCGGCAGGTCCAGACAAACTCCCGCTCGCTCTACAGGACCACAACCACCCCGTCCGCTACCGCAACATCTGGCTCCGCGAACTCGCGCCCTCTTCCTGATTCCTTGTGGCACAGCCATTCCTGTGCTCCGACGACCATGGCGCCGAGTCTGTGCCACGATCGTCCTCGGATCATTCTGCTGATGACGACTGTAGGGCCGGCTTGTCCTGAGCGAAGTCGAAGGGCTTCCAGCCGGCCTTCATGGCTGGGTTTGCCTGTGTAGGTCGGGACAACTCTTGCCAGACCTCATTTTCGATTCCAGAGTGATTACGGGCCGGTCGTCTCAAGATTTCGCTTGACTTGTATTAAGGTAGAAACCTTCAAATTAAGGTTATCGAATGCCGACCAAAAGCCAATTGAAAATCGCTGACGAAGTCTGGCTCGCCACTGCCCAGCTACATCAAACCCATCCAGTCGCAGACGATTTTTCCGTGCACGAAATTGTTGCTTGTGCGAACAAACTTGAGGATTCAGATCATCTTCGTCCCGGCGTCTACGTCCACGTTGTTCAACATTGCGTTGCCAACCGTCCCCCAAATCCGGGCCGATATCACATGCTCTATGAGACCGCTGAGGGTCGCCGTAGGCTCTATCGAAAATCGGATCAGTTTCACCCCGCCCGAGCAGGTTCAAAAATCACGCCCGAACCGGAAGACATTCCTGTCGAATATCAAAAGCTCTTGCTTTGGTATCAGGATTGGTCCGACCGAACCGCTCGGGTCCAATACGTCGACGATCCCCTTTTGCGTCTTAAGGGATCGGGAAAGCGCGCCTGGGCAGACGAACCCGCAGATGAATATGTAGAACGCCTTCGTGAGGGGTGGCAGTGAGTCGCATCTTTTGGGATACCAATCTGTTCATTTATCTCTTCGAAGACTCAGGGACCCTAGGCTCTCAAGTGGAGGCACTCCGGCAGAAAATGCTGGGCCGTGGGGATGAACTTCTGACATCCACGCTTACGCTGGGCGAAATTCTAGTTAAACCAATGAAGATCGGTGACGCTTCTCTGGTCAGCGAATATCGGCGCGCCATTTTGTCAACTGCAACTCTTCTGCAGTTTGATGAAAAAGCCGTGGTGCTTTACGCCCGGTTCCGCTGCGACTCCGCGCTTCGCGCTCCCGACGCAATCCAGCTTTCATGTGCCGGAGCATACAGTGTCGATTTGTTCGTCACTAATGATTTCCGTCTGCATGGCAAACAAGTCGATGGCATCCAGTTTGTTACAGCCCTTGACCGAGTGCCGATTTGAGAACGCCTGTCTGCGCCTGCTAGTTCGCTGGCTCCTTCTTCTCGCTCTTCGCCGGAGCCGCTGCTTCACCCTTCTTATACAAAATCTTCTTCGTTCCGCCTTCGCACGTCCCAACGACTTTCGCGTCTCCCGCGTCGGCGTCCTTCGCCACAATGTCCAGCGTATAACCCTTGACGCCTTTCGCATCCAGCTTCGCGGCAATCTCCGTCTTCAAATCTTCGCAAGCCTTCGCTCCCTGCGCATAACTGCAGGCGGGCACCACCAACACAGCAGCAATCGTAAGCAACACTTTCATGGGCGATCTCCTTTATCAGGGGGATTCCAGGGCACGCGCCGAGCATAACAAATCCGTCCGCGCCCGTACGTTCCGCCTAACTCACCGTTCCCGACTAGGCAACGGACTCCGTTCGCCAAGCTCGTTGTCGTGGCAAGCGTATCAGGGGCACGATATATCAGGCTGTTACGAAACTCGGAGTCGTGTCCACAAATCGCGTAGGGTTGAAATATCATGCGCTGCATCTTGTGGTCATGACCGACAAGAACTGAGTTTTGACACAGTCTGATATATCGTGCCCTTTTCGATGTAGCCCGCACCCAGCCTGACCCACCGCGCCAGGAATGCGCGTGTCCAGTCGCCGCTAACCCACACAAAACGCTCCATCTATATCCATATATTTATCTTTAAATATGGTAAATAACATGCTATCCTATTTAGTGTTTAACTCGCTCTCATTCGAAATTTCCGACCTCACTTTTGCTTACCTCGGGCTGTGGCGAGCGGCCGCCATTCTCCGCATGGTTTGGGCCCTCTTGCCAAGTCCCTTCTTTTCACAACCATCCGTCTTGCCTCGCCCGCAACTCCTTTCTTTTGATAACCATCTGGATTGCCTGGGATCAAATGGGATCTCTTGCCTTCTTACACGTTCGTCAAAACTATCTGGCCTCTTTTCAACTCCTTGCGCACTCTTTGCGAAAACAACCGGGGTGTACGCAAACTCTTATTTACCCCGACGGCCTTCCCTGAGGGGCCAGAATGGGAACGCAACTCAAAACTCCTGCGCGTCCTCTCAGCCTCCGTTCTCCCTCTGTTACAATCTTCAGTTCATTTCCTCTGAGGAGAACCGATAGCAATGTCCACGAAGATCACTAAAGTCCACGCCCGCCAGGTCCTCGATTCGCGCGGCAATCCCACCGTCGAAGCCGACGTCTTCGTCGATTCCGGTTATGTTGGCCGCGCCGCCGTCCCCAGTGGAGCCTCCACTGGGGAACACGAAGCCCTCGAACTGCGCGACGCGGACAAGTCCAAATATCTCGGCAAGGGCGTGCTAAAAGCCGTCGCCAATGCCAACAATGAAATTGCCAAAGCCGTGGCCGGTTTCGATGCCGCCGATCAGCGAGGCCTCGACCACAAAATGATTTCGCTCGACGGCACGCCGACCAAATCCCGCCTCGGCGCCAACGCCATTCTTGCCGTTTCCATGGCCGCCGCACGCGCAGCCGCCGGCGCGCTCAAGCAGCCGCTCTACAAATATCTTTCCCGCTATTCCAGCGAAAAGTCCGCTTCGATCCTTCCCGTTCCCATGATGAACATTCTGAATGGCGGCGCACACGCCGACAGCTCCGTGGACTTTCAGGAATTCATGGTCATGCCCGTCGGCGCGCCAAACTTTTCGGAAGCGCTTCGCTGGGGCGTTGAAATTTTTCATTCGCTGAAGTCCGCGCTCAAAAAGCGCGGTTACAACACCGCTGTCGGTGACGAAGGCGGCTTCGCGCCAAGCTGCAAATCCAACGAAGAAGCCATCCAAATCGTTCTCGAAGCCATTTCCGCCGCCGGCTATAAACCCGGCGAGCAGGTCTCTATTGCGCTCGATCCCGCCTCCAGCGAATTTTTCGATAAATCCAAAGGCAAATACGTTTTCAAGAAATCGGACAAGAGCGAACACTCTTCCGATGAAATGGCCGCTTACTGGACAGGCTGGGTCGAAAAATATCCCATCGTTTCCATCGAAGATGGCATGGCCGAAGACGATTGGGCAGGATGGAAAGCGCTGACGACTTCCGTCGGCAGCAAAGGTTCCAAGAAAAAGATCCAGCTCGTCGGTGACGATCTCTTCGTCACCAACACCGAACGTCTTTCGCGCGGAATCAACGACGGCATCGCCAACGCCATTTTGATCAAGCTCAATCAAATCGGCAGCGTCACGGAAACCATTGATGCCATCGAACTCGCCCGCAAAGCCGGATACAACTCCATCATTTCGCACCGCAGCGGTGAAACCGAAGACACCTTCATCGCCGATCTCGCCGTCGCCACCGGCGCGGGCCAGATTAAGACCGGTTCAGCGTCCCGCACCGACCGCATCGCCAAATACAATCAGCTTCTTCGCATCGAAGAAGAACTCGGCGCCGCCGCGAAATTTCCCGGCCGCTCGATTTTTGCCTAAGCCAGTTTGTTGAGGAGAATTTCTTACGATTCGTGTTGCAGACAATTCCGACGCCGGCGCGCTGACACATCTCATCAACGCCGCTTTTGAGGTCGAGCGTCCGTTCATCGGCGCCGATCGCATCGACCGCGAAGGTACGCTGAAATATTTGAGCACCGGCCAGTTCCTGCTGCTCGACGAAGTCGCCACTCTTGTCGGTTGCGTCTATCTCGAGAAGCGCGCCGATCGCATGTACCTCGGTCTGCTCTGCATCGTTCCCGCACAACAAGGCAAAGGGCTCGGCAGAAAACTCATGGATGCTGCCGAAGAATTCGCCGTCAACGCGGGATGTGTAGCGATAGATTTGCGCACGATCAGTCCACGCACCGACATTCAGCCGTTCTACGCGCATCTCGGCTACGCTGTTACCGGAACTTCGCCTATGCCGCCGGAGATTTCCATGGCTGTTCCCTCGCACTTCGTTCACATGTCCAAGTCTTTGCAAAAAGCTCAGGAGGTTCGATGAAACGCATTGCACTCTTTCTCGCATTTGCCTGCTGCGCGTCTGCCTCTCTCGCGCAGGAAAAAAAAGAGATCACGGCCAATGAAGTCATCGAACGCATAAAGAAAAATCTCGGTGTGCCCTGGAAAAACGAAACGGTCGATACATTTAAGTCCGGCGATCCAAACGCTAAAGTCACCGGCATCGCCACAACGATGATGACCACGCTCGACGTTCTTCAGCGCGCCGCGGCAAAAGGCGACAACCTCATCATCACCCACGAACCGACCTTCTACGATCACATGGACACGTCAAAAGAATTGCCGATGGGTGAAAGCGATCCTGTGCTCGCCGAGAAGCGCAAATTCATCGAGGACCATCACCTGATCATCTGGAGATTCCACGACCACTGGCATCGCAACACGCGCGATGGAATCCTGGCGGGAGAAGTTCATGCGCTGGGATGGGAAAAATATCAGGACGCCGCGAATCCTTATCTCTTCACGATTCCTGAAACGACGGTCGGCAAACTGTCCGACGAAATTCAAAACAAGCTGGGAATTTTTGTGATGCGCGTCGTTGCCGATCGCGAGATGAAAGTAAAACGCATTGCGTTTAGCCCCGGAGCATCGGGTTTCCATCGCGAAGTCGGCGCGCTTGAAATGCCGGACGTTGATCTGCTATTGGCCGGCGAGCCGCGCGAATGGGAAACCGTCGAATACGTCGCCGACGCCATCGCCGAAGGCCGTCACAAGGCGCTCATCATTTTGAGCCACGTCCCTTCCGAACAGTTCGGTATGGACGAATGCGCAAAGTGGCTGAAGACTTTCGTCACCGAAGTTGCCATCGAATTTGTTCCGACAAAGGATCCGTTCGCGCCGCTCAAGCCGCCGCAAAAATAGCTGGCAGTATTTATGAACTGGAAAAATACAAAACCGAAAGTACAACCTGCTCGCAGAACGAGGCATCGCAGCAGGTAACGCTATGTCCTCGACCGTCCCTATTTCGCGATTTCTTGTTGGCGCACTTCTGGCGTTTTCATTCCCCGCCAACACGCCGTGGGACAAACCCGCCGACCAGTGGACCGCTGCCGACGCCAACAAAATTCTCGAAGATTCGCCCTGGGCGCCCTCCAAAGTCACCATTGAAGCAAAATTCACGCAGAAACATACCGAGCCGCTCACCGGACTGATTTCCGATTCGGACGTCAATCTGAACAACTCGAACAACATTCGCGGCATACAAATCAGCAAAGGCGGCACGCCTTCCTTTTACGTGAAATGGATGTCCGCGAAAACGATGCGGCTCGCGCTCGAAAAAATGCACCGTATGCGGACAAACGTGGCGGGAACGCCGCCGCCGCTGAAGGCTGACGAATCGCCGGACTATGTCGTTGCGATTGAAGGTGACGAACCGATGCGAATCATTCGCAACGCGAAAGAGGATTTGCACGACACGGTGTTTCTCGAACTCGACAACGGCTTCACGGTTGACCTCGCGTCGGTTCAATTCCTGGATGGCGCCGATGCTGATCCGCTTCGCACCGAATTTCATTTTCCGCGCACCGTAGAGGGCAAACCCGCAATCGATCCCGAAACCGAAAAAGTGATTTTTCGCTGCCGCGCCACGGCGAAGAAGGAATTGCCGAATCGCGACAACGCCATTTCCATCCGCGTTGATTTTCATCCCAGGGAAATGCGCGCACAAAACATTCCCGACCTCTGATTAGTACTTTTTCCACCTGTCCTGGCGGACAGTTTTTCCTCACGCAAGGATTACACAGGTATTACAGAGCGCCTCCTCCCGCCGTGATAATTTTTGGATGTAATCGATGCGCCCTCATCCGTCAGGAGAAACATGAGTATTTTCCAGAACGACAAAACGTTTTCTCGGCCAGTAATATGGGGCATTACAGCATTTTTTATCGCGATTCACGTCCTCGCCGTCGTCGCACTTTTCTATTTCTCCTGGACCGGCCTCATTCTCCTCGTGATTACGTACTGGATGTCTGGCAGCCTCGGTATCGGAATGGGCTATCACCGTTTGTTAACGCACCGCGGATACAAGACTCCGAAATGGATGGAATATATTTTGACGACGTGTGGCACGCTGGCGATTGAAGGCGGGCCGATTGCGTGGGTTGCGACGCACCGCGTGCATCACCAGAATACGGATAAAGAAGGCGATCCGCATTCGCCGAACGACGGCGGATTCTTTTCGCATATGGGCTGGATCGTTACAGGAAAATCGATGCATGCGCGCGCGGAAGAATTGCTGCCGTTTGTTCCGGATCTACGCAAGGACAAATATTACGTTTGGATTAGCAAGTACCACTGGGTACCGCCGGTCGCGCTGGCGGTTATTATTTATGCGGCGTTCGGCTGGTCGGCGCTGTTGTGGGCGGTTTTTCTTCGCACCGTAGTGGGCCTTCACTCGACTTGGTTCGTTAATTCCGCGACGCACATGTGGGGCTCGCAGCGTTTTCTCACCGGGGATTCTTCGACAAACAGTTTTTGGGTCGCGATGCTGACGTTCGGCGAAGGCTGGCACAACAATCATCATGCGTCGCCGCAAGCCGCGAAACACGGCATTGCCTGGTATGAATTTGACTTGAACTGGTACGGAATCTGGGCGCTGAAGACGCTCGGTCTGGCGTGGGACATCAAGCTGCCGAAATCGAAATTGAGCGCCGCGGAACTTGCGGCTATTCCACCCATCGTTCCGGAACCGGAAGAGATGGTCGTCGCGATTTCCGGCGACTAATTCTTCTCCCTCCTGCAATTCTGTATTGCAGGCGATTTCTCATCTATCATTGGGATTGCTGAAGCAGACGCAGCTCCCATGAAAATCACAAGCCGCGCAAAAGCCACTGCATTCTTCATCACGCTGGGTGCGTGCATTGTCGCGCTGACGATCGCGCTGAACGTCAGCTGGATCGTGCTGAACTGGCGGGAAGTGGTGCCGCTGGTGCTCGGCGTAATTCTTTTCGGATTCATCACCGCCGGCGTGGTCGTCAATACGATTTTTCTAGTCCGCGAAATCCGCCGTAACGAACAACACGACAGTTTCCTGAATGCGGTGACGCACGAGTTGAAGACTCCGATCGCTTCGTTGCGTTTGTACCTGGAGACGCTGGAATCGCGCCAGCTGGATGAAGGGAAGCGGCGCGAATTCTACAAGAATATGCTCGTCGATACGGACAGGCTTCTCGGAACGGTAGAACAGGTATTGAAGGCGAGCGAAGTCCGGCAGCGCAGCACGAAAAAAAACTGGACGGAAGTGGATTTTGGGAAGCTGGTTTGCGAAGAAGTGGAATCGGCGAGGACGAGCCATCACTTGAAACCGGAAGAATTACATTTGGAAGCCGCGGTTGAAGAGGAGATGCTCGTTCTTGGAAATGCGGAAGAACTGCGAACGCTGGTGCACAATCTTTTTGACAACGCGCTGAAATATTCGGATGAGCAGAAAGATATCGCGGTGGACATCAAGAATCCGACGCTGGATACGATTTCGCTGAGCGTGCGCGACAAAGGCACGGGAATTCCGAAGAGCGAGCTAAAGAGAATTTTCAAGAGATTCTACCGCGCACAATCCGCGAAGACGAAGCAAGTGAAGGGTACCGGCCTGGGATTGTTTATCGTGCGATCGGTGGCAAGGCGCTATGGCGGCGATGCATACGCCGAGAGCGCGGGGGAAGGGCAGGGGAGCACGTTTTTCGTGCGTCTGCCGAGGGTGTACCGCGCATGAGCCACATCCTGCTTGTGGAAGACGAAGAGCATCTGGCGGAGGGTTTGCGGTTCAACCTGGAAGAAGAAGGGCATTCGGTGGAAGTGGAAGAAAAGGGCGAGAACGCGCTGAAGAAACTGTTGAAGGAAAAGCGGGAGTACGACGCGCTGGTTTTGGACGTGATGCTGCCGGGGAAAGACGGATTCGCCGTGGCGCGGGAATTAAGGGAAGCGCAGAACTACATTCCGATTCTGATGCTGACAGCGAGAGGGCGGCAAGAGGACGTGTTGAAGGGGTTTGAAGCGGGCGCGGACGATTATTTGCCGAAGCCTTTCAATTTAAAAATTCTGCTCGCGCGGCTCGACAGCATGCTGCGACGGAAAAGCTGGGCGCGGAACGCGAACAGCGAAGAAGGCGCGGCGAGCGAGGGTGAATCGGACCTGCCGCGGGTTTATGCGTTTAGCGGCAAGACGATCGATTTTCAAGGATTGAAGCTGCAGGTCGGGAAGAAGACGATGCAACTGACGCTGATGGAAACTGAGCTGTTGCGATATTTGATCAAGAGGGCGGGGCAGCCGGTTTCGCGGAAGGCGATTCTGGAGGACGTCTGGAATTTGCGTGAAGATACGGATACGCGGGCGATCGACAACTTTATCGTGCGGCTGCGGAAATACATTGAGAAAGAGCCGTCTTCGCCGAAACACTTGTTGACGGTGCGCGGAGTCGGCTACGAATTCGTGCCGAACCCGAAATAAGAGATTCGATTTGAAAGAAACTAATGCCGAAATTCAGGAAGCATATTTTTATTTGCATGAATCAGAGAGAAGAAGGGCATCCGCGCGGGTGTTGCGATCCGACGGGACAGGGAGAATTGCAGCGGCTATTCAAGACGAAGCTGGCTGAGCGGGGCATCAAGCTGGTGCGAGCCAATAAATCGGGTTGCCTTGATCAGTGCGAACTCGGACCGAACGTGGTCGTATACCCGGAAGGTGTTTGGTACGGGGGCGTGAAGCCGGAGGATGTGGACGAGATTATTGAATCGCATATTTTGGGCGATAAACCGGTGGAGCGGTTGCGGATTACGGATGAGATTTTAAATACGACGCACAAGAAGAGTTAGCGTCAACGCGAAAGGCTCAGCCCTAAGGTGTGAGGTACAAGCCCTGTCACATCGAGCAGGGTTAGGAGCAACCAAGCCGAGATTCCTCCGCTGCGTGGCCCGGCGTGCAAAATGCGCACGCAAGAAACAACCGGGCCACTCCGGTCGGAATGACAAGCGCTCTTTCCTTCGACACATTCTTCGCGCGCGCTGGAGATACTGGCTTGCGGCAGGTCCGAGAACGGGGAATAATTCTCGGCGCGGGAATTCGGAGAGTTTATTGAGCACCTATCCTCCAGGTCCGGCGCTTTACATACCGACACAAGATGAAAAGACGTTTGCGTTGCTAGCGCACGTGTTGGGAATTTTTTTGGGGTTCATGGCGCCGCTCGTCATATACCTTGTTAAACGAGAGTCCAAGTTTGTGTCGTTTCACGCGATGCAGTCGCTGGTCTGGCACGTCATTTATCTCATTGTCGTTTTCGCAGGATTATTCTTCTTCGTCATTTCCCTAATCGCAACGATAGGCACTGCACATGCTGGACAGAAGGACGCGCCACTTCTATTTTTCGGACTGTTCGCGTTCATTTGGCTGTTTGCGGCGGGCGGCTGGCTGGTGAACATGATTCTGGGAATTGTCTATGGAATTAAAGCGAGCAAAGGGGAGTGGGCGGAGATTCCGCTGATTGGCGGACGGATTTTAAGAAAGACTGTCTTCGGCTAATTTTTACTCTCACATTTCAAGGTCAGGACGGAAGCGCCTTGCGGCTACGGCGATTGGTTTGTGGCCGGAGTGCAGCAATCGGGGCTTGCGGGGACGCTCTGAACGGTGAATAATCCTGCGCGCAGTTTGGGCAAGTGCATAGTTGCTATAGAGAGACACGCGTTTGTCTACCATCGGTCATTTTTTCTACTATCCGACGAATGAAGAGAGATCGTATGCAATGCTGGCGCACATCGTCGGAATTTTTTCTGGTTTTCTGGCGCCGGCGATCATGATTCTCATCAAGAAAGATTCCAAGTTTGTGTTGTTTCATTCGCTGCAGTCACTCGTCTGGCATGCCATCGTATTCATTCTTTTCGCGTGCGGAGTCATGGTCGCGCTCGCAAGTTTGTTCATCACGGGAGATTTTCCGCCGGTTGACAAAAACGCCGATCCGCCGACAGGCTTTTTTGTCTTGTTCGGAGTTTTGTGGTTCTTCGGACTGGCGGCCGGGATTACGACGTTGGCGATCGGAATTTCCACCGGGATTAAAGCCAACCGAGGGGAATGGGCAAAATACCCGCTGATCGGCAATTTCGTGTTGAACAAGCTCCTTTTTGATATGTTTCGCTCTTCATAGTTTTTTAGGGGGACTCATGAAACGCATCGTCACGATTGCTGCCGGTCTGCTTGCGGCGGCAGCTTGTACGCCATTTTTACAGTCGAGCACGGGAGAAGAAGCGCCGCTGTTCGGGTTCAGCGCGGAATCTTCGCGCGCCGAGCGGCAGTGGGAAGAAAAGTTCAAGGCGATCCCGAAGCCGGAGAATTTGCGGGCGTACATGCAGCGGCTGACGGCGCGTCCGCACAATGTCGGCTCGCCGTATGACAAAGACAATGCGGAATGGATTGCGGCGAAGTTCAAGGAGTTCGGGCTCGAAACGAAGATCGAGGAATTCGACGTTTTGTATCCAACGCCGCTTGAGAGGGCGATCGAGTTGGTGGAGGGAGGGCCGAAGTTCAAGGCGAAGATGGAAGAGCCTGCACTCCCGGAAGATCCGACGTCCAATCAGAAGGATGAACAGCTTCCGACGTACAACGCGTACTCGATTGACGGGGACGTCACTGGGCCGCTGGTCTATGCGAATTACGGCGTGCCGGAAGACTATGAAGAGCTGGAGAGGCGCGGCGTTTCGGTGAAGGGCGCGATCGTGATTACGCGGTACGGACACGCGTGGCGCGGAATCAAACCGCTGGTGGCGGGGGAGCATGGAGCGGTCGGCTGCATCATTTATTCGGACCCGCGTGACGATGGATATTCCGGCGGCGAGACATTTCCCAAGGGACCGTGGCGGCCGAAGGACGGCGTGCAGCGCGGAAGCGTGCAAGATAGCGCGGTGTTCATGGGCGATCCGCTGACGCCGGGAGTGGGCGCGACGCCGGACGCGAAGCGCTTGGCGATTAAAGATGCGCAATCGTTGACGAAGATTCCGGTGCTGCCAATTTCGTATGCGGACGCGCAGCCGCTGCTGGAGGCGATGGGCGGTGCGATTGCGCCGCGAGCATGGCGGGGCGGATTGCCGATTACGTACCACATAGGGCCGGGACCTGCGAAGGTACACCTGAAGATCAAATCGGATTGGAAAATCAGGCCGTTGTACGACGTGATCGGTAGGATTGCCGGCGCGACGTTTCCGGATGAATGGGTGATCCGCGGAAACCATCATGATGCGTGGGTGAATGGCGCGGAGGATCCGACGTCGGGAATGGTTGCGGTGATGGAAGAGGCGCGCGCGATGGGCGAACTGTTGAAGCAAGGGTGGAAGCCGAAGCGCACGATGATTTATTGCGCGTGGGATGGCGAAGAGCCGGGACTGCTGGGCTCGACGGAATGGGTGGAGACGCACGTTGATGAATTGAAGAAACACGCGGTCGTCTATATCAATTCAGACAGCAACTCGCGCGGGTATTTGGGATTCGAAGGATCGCAAACGTTGGAAAAGTTCGTGAACGATGTGGCGCGGGATATTGAAGATCCGGAGACGAAGTTGTCGGTTTGGAAGCGGGCGCAGCTGGGAGCGATTCGAACAGGTTCCGCGGACGAGCGGAAAGAAGCGCGAAGCCGCGGCGATTTGCGGCTGGACATGCTTGGCGGAGGATCGGACCACGCGCCGTTCAATAATTTTGCGGGAGTGGCGGCGCTGGGAATCGGATTTGGCGGGGAAGACGGCGGCGGAATTTATCACTCGATTTACGACGATTTTTACTGGTACACGCATTTCAGTGATACGGATTTTTCGTATGGAAGAGCGCTTTCGCAAACCGGCGGGACGGCGATGATGCGGCTGGCCGATGCGGATTTGCTGCCGTTTGAATTCGGCGATTTTGCGGATGACGTGCAGATGTACGTGAAGGAAGTGAAGAAATTTGCAGGCGAGCAGCAAGATGAAGTGAACGAACGGAACCGCGAGATTGAGGAAGGAGCGTTTCGCGCGACGGCAGATCCGAAGCAGAAATACGTGCCGCCGAGCGTGGAGGAGGTTCCGCCGCATCTGAATTTTGCGCCGCTGGACAATGCGGTGGAGAAATTGAATCGCAGCGCGGAAGAATACGGGAAAGCATTGAAAGCGGCGAGCGCGAACGGGTCAGCGGCGCTGGCGAAAGGGTCGTTGCGAGACTTGAATGAAATGTTGATACAGAGCGAGCACAAGCTGACAACGCCGGAAGGATTGCCAGGGCGTTTCTGGTACAAGCATGAACTGTATGCGCCGGGGGCGTATACGGGTTACGCGGCGAAGGCGATTCCGGCAGTGCGCGAGGCGCTCGAGCAGAAGAAATGGAAGCAGGCGGAGGATGCCGCGGCGCGTGTGGCGCATGTGTTGGAAAATGAAGCGGCGTTGATTAGCGAGGCGGCGGGGAAGTTGGCATCGGAGGCGAAGGGGAAGTAAGCGTCCGAGCGGCTTTTAAGCCGATAAGTTTGGTTGTGACCTCGGTTGTTGACATCGAAGATGCCGCCCTACCCTTCGTGTCAGCTCAGAGTAAAAAGGGACGGCGCTACGAAAACTGGTCGCCGCTCCAAGAATGATGCGGTGTCGGTTGGTATACATGCAAGAGGCCGGCTTCAGAAAGCCGGCCTACATGAGAGACATCGAGAAGCGATAGATGCCTTCGTATAATCTGGCGATTGTTGGATTTGGAAATGTGGGGCGGGCTCTTTTGCGATTGTTGATCGCGAAAGAGACTGAACTGCGGCGTAAGTATGACATTCGCTGGCGATTGACGGGAGTGGCAACGCGGCGCGTTGGCTGGCTCGCGGACCCGGATGGGCTCAATCCGATTGCATTGCTGAATGGACACTGGCCGGCGCGGGCGGCCAATTCGACGCAACCGAAAGATGCGCGCGAATGGTTGGAGCGAGCCAAGGCAGACGTGTTTTTCGAGGCGAGTTCGCTGGAGGCACAGACTGGGCAGCCTGCGCTGGATCATTTGAAGGCGGCGCTACAGAGCGGGGCGCACGCGATTTCGGCGAACAAAGGGCCGGTGGTACATGGATACCGGGAACTTTCAGCGCTGGCAAAAGAGAAGAACCGAAAATTTCTTTTTGAATCAACGGTGATGGACGGCGTGCCGATTTTTTCGCTGTTTCCACTGGGATTGCCCGCGACGGAATTGCGAGGATTTCATGGCGTGCTGAATTCGACGACGAATGTGGTGTTGACGGAAATTGAGAAGGGGCGAACGTTTGCGGATGCGGTGAAACGCGCGCAGGCGCTGGGAATTGCGGAGACTGATCCGACGGCGGACCTGGACGGTTGGGACGCAGCGGTGAAGCTGACGGCGCTGGCGATCGTTTTGATGGGCGCGGACCTGAAGCTGGAGCAGGTGAAGCGGACCGGGATTCGTGAACTGAGCGAAGAAAAAATTCGCGCAGTGCGTGCGGCAGGGATGCGATACAAGCTTGTTTGTCGCGCCGAACGGCGGGGCGATTCGGTGCAATGCTGCGTGCAGCCGGAATTGTTGCTGGCGTCGGATGCGTTTGCGGGACTCGAAGGGACGAGTTCGGCGATACGGTTCGATTTGGATATGTTCGGGTTGTCGATTGTGGAGCATAACCCGGGGATTGAAGCGACGGCGTATGGGTTGTTGGCGGATTTGGTGCGGGTTGCGGCGGGATGACGGCGGGACGGCACGTGACGGCGGGTCACAGCGATTTTGCGGCACAGCGTGCAAAAGGCGCACGCATCCCTCGGCTGCGCTCGGGCAAGCGGGCTTTGGACCCGTTCGGCTGCGCTCAGGGCAAGAAGCCGGCCCTACAACAGCGCGCATATAAAGATATTCAGCCGGCGCGGGTGCCGTTGGGGACGGGATTTTCGGGCGTTGCAAGGACGGGCGTGACTCCATCGGCGTAACCGATATCGAAGAGCATTCCTTCGGAGAGTTCACCGGCCATTTTTCTTGGTTCGAGATTGACGACGAAGAGCGCTTGCTTGCCCTCGATTTCGCGAGGGTTGGCGCGCTCTTTTTTCATTCCGGCGAGAATGGAGCGGGAGTGGTCGCCGAAGTTGACGACGAGCTTGACGAGTTTTTCGGATTTGGGGACGTGTTCGACACGTTCAATGGTGCCGACGCGAATGTCGAGCACATCGAGCGCGGTGAAGGGAATGATTGGTTTGATCGGTGCGGGAGAGAAGTCAGGCATCGGTTAACTCCGGAAATCTTTGGCGTAGGCGGGGATGGGGAGAGAGGGATCGCAGCGTTCGTCGCGGATCGGAGTGCCGGCAACGAGGCGGAGGGGAACAATTCCGGCCCATACTTTTAGCGCGTAGTCGTCGGCGTCGTCTTCGACTGGGCCGGTGCGGACTTTTGCGGAGACTTCGGTGAGGGGCAGCTTGTGAATGCTTGTGGCTTTTAGTTCTTTTTCGTTGGGTTGACGGGCATCGTGCCAGCGGCCGTGTAGAATTTTTTCGGTGAAGGCGTGGAGTGCGGCAAGTTTTTCCGCGGGATCGTCGATGAGCTGCGCGGTGCCGAGGGCGACGACGGAGCGGTAGTTCATGGAATGATTGAAGACGGAACGGGCGAGGACGAGGCCGTCGGCGAGCGTGACGGTGATGCAGACAGGAAGGCCGTCCGAAAGATTGCGGAGCATACGGCTGGCCGCGGAGCCGTGAAAATAGATTGAATCGTTGACGCGAGCGAACATGGTGGGGATGACGTAGGTCTGCGAATCAGCGGTGAAGCCGACGTGGCAGATGAATGCTTCGTCGAGAATGGCGTAAATGGCAGCGCGATCGTAGATGGCGCGTTGCGGCTCGCGGATGACGCGAGTGCGTTCCGTGGGTGCGACTGAATCGGACATGGTGGACACCGTGAGTGAAGCCAAGCGCAGAGTTGATAGCCGGCGCAAGCGGCATGAGTGGAAGAAGCTGGAAACATGCTAGCACGGCGACGAAAGAGTCGTGACTCAGTTTGAATTTCGACCGATTGTGTCACGAACAATGAAATTCAAATTGAACCGCGGGCGGAGGCGCGGGGACAGAGCAAGTGTGAGAAACTGTGCGTTCGTGAAATTGTGAGGGAGATGGATATGAGTTCAACGGTGATGCGGGAGATGAGCGGCGCGAAGCTGGATGTGGCGTGGGTACGAGAACAGTTCCCGTCGCTGAAGGAGCAAGTGGCGGGCGCGCCAGCGGCGTTTTTGGATGGACCGGCGGGGACGCAAGTGCCGCGACAGGTGGTGGACGCGATTACGAATTATTTGACGCATGCGAATGCGAATACGTACGGGATGTTTGCGACGAGCAAACGAACGAATGAAATGATTCTGGCGGCGCGCGGCGCGATGGCGGATTTTTTTAATTGCGCGGTGGAAGAGGTCGTATTTGGACAGAACATGACGACGATTACGCTGGGGCTGGCGCGAGCGATTGGGCGCGAGCTGAAGGCGGGCGACGAAATTGTGGTGACCACGCTGGATCACGATGCGAATGTGGGACCGTGGCGCGCGTTGGAAGAAAAAGGAGTAGTGGTGCGGCAGGCGGATATTCGCGAAGCGGACTGCACTTTGGACCTGGCGGATTTGCGTTCGAAGATTACGGGCAAGACGAAGCTGGTGGCGGTTGGGTACGCTTCGAACATGGTGGGGACGATCAATCCCGTGGGGGAAATTGCGAAGATGGCGCATGCCGCGGGAGCGTTGATGTTTGTGGACGCGGTGCACTATGCGCCGCATGGATTGATTGACGTGAAAGCCATCGATTGCGATTTTCTGGCTTGTTCGCCGTATAAATTTTTTGGGCCACACATGGGTACGCTTTACGGGAAGAAGGAACACCTGGAGAGACTTAAGCCGTATAAGGTGCGGCCGGCGACGAATGTCTCGCCGGAATGCTGGGAGACCGGGACGCAGGTGCACGAGTTGATCGCGGGGATCGGCGCGGCGGTGGATTACATCGCGGAATTGGGACGGAAATGCGATGCGGCGGCGCGGACGCGGCGTGAGGCGTTGGCGGCGGCTTATGCCGCAACAGTGCCGTATGAGCGAGCGCTGCTGACGCGGCTGATGGACGGATTGGCGGCGCTGCCGGGGATTCGAATTTTTGGGATTACGGAGCGAGCGAGATTTCGGGAACGGTGCGCGACGGTGTCGTTTCGAATCGGCGAGCATAATCCGACAGAGATTGCGGCGTTTTTGGGAGATCGCGGGATTTTTACGTGGGATGGGAATTTTTACGCGCTGAATTTGTCGGAGCGACTGGGCGTGGAGCAGAAGGGCGGCGTGCTGCGGGTCGGGCTGGTGCACTACAACACGGTGGAGGAAGTGGACCGGTTGATTGCAGCTCTGAAGGAATTTGCAGCAAGATCGATTTAAAGATCGAACAAAATTGAAGGAGTCTTGAAAAGATCCATGGGAAATCGACCGAAACCGATTGTGCTGACAGTGCTGGATGGATGGGGATATCGCGCGGAGGCGGAAGGGAATGCAATTGCGCTGGCGCGGAAGCCGGTGTACGACGAATTGCTGCGGAAATTTCCGAACACGCTAATCGGCACTTCGGGGCCAGACGTCGGTTTGCCTAGCGGTCAGATGGGGAACAGCGAAGTCGGGCACATGAATATCGGTGCGGGGCGCGTGGTGCGAATGGACATCACGAAGATCGACGTGCTGGTGGCGAATAAACAACTCGATGAAGTGCCACTGTTTAAGCAAGCGATGGAGCGCGGGAAGCAGCGGCAATTGCATTTTCTCGGGCTACTAAGCGACGGCGGCGTACATTCGCACATAGAGCATCTTTTTGCGTTGCTGGAAATGGCGAAGCGGCATCACGTGGAAAAAGTTTTCGTGCACTGTTTTATGGACGGGCGCGACACGCCTCCGCACAGCGGCAAAGAGTTCGTGCAAAGACTGCAGAAGAAGATGCGCGAACTGGGCGTGGGAGAAATTGCGACGCTGGTAGGGCGCTATTATGCGATGGATCGCGATAACCGCTGGGAGCGAATCGAATTGGCGTATCGCGCGCTGGTACATGGTGAGGCGGAGACCAGGGCAAACGATCCAGTGCCGGCGTTGGAAAAGAGTTACGAAGCGGGCGTCACGGATGAGTTTGTGAAACCAGTGGTAATTACGAAAGGAAAAGATGCGTCGGCCGCGCCCGTGGGATTAATTCGAGACGACGACGCGGTGATTTTTTACAATTTTCGCGCGGACCGGGCTCGGCAGATGACGTACGCGCTGGCGGCACCCGATTTCGACAAGTTCGCGGATGCGAAGCGGCCGAAGAATCTTTTTTACGTGGCGATGACGCAGTACGACAAGAATTGGCCGTGGCTGCAATCCGTGATCAAGCCGGAAAAGCTGGAGCATATTCTGGCGCAAGTGTTTGCGGGACTGAATTACAAGAATTTGCGGACGGCAGAGACGGAGAAATACGCGCACGTGACGTACTTCTTTAACGGTGGAGTCGAGAAGCCGTTTGAGGGAGAAGAGCGGATCCTCGTGCCGTCGCCGAAGGTCGCGACGTATGACTTAAAGCCGGAAATGTCGGCGCAGGGAATCACAGATACCGTCGTGAAGGCGATTGAGAAGGGCGAGTTTGACGCTATCATCATGAACTACGCGAACGCGGACATGGTGGGACATTCGGGAAAACTGGAAGCTGCGATTAAAGCTGTGGAAGCCGTGGATGCCGGGCTTGGAGAGATTTACAAGACGCTAAAGCCGAAGGGCGGCGCGTGGATTATTACCGCGGATCACGGAAACGCGGAGACGATGATCGACCCGAAAACGGGCGGGCCTCATACCTATCACACGACGAATCCGGTGCCGTTTGTGTTGGTGACGGAAAACGACAAGTTGAAGTTGCGCGCGGGCGGTGCCTTGCGCGATATTGCGCCGACTTTGCTGGGCGTGATTGGAGAAACTGCTCCAACGGATATGACCGGTACGGACCTGCGGCTAAAGAGTTAGCGGGATTTCCAGAAGACTTGCGGTCGATTCCGTGTTTTTGAGAGTGCCGAAGGCCCGGAGTCCAGAGACATCCATACATGAAACGAACGAAGCCGGGTGAGACGAAACTGACGATTTGTGTGTGGCACCCGTTCGCGTTCTGGCGGCCGCAGCCAGTCATGACGGAAACGATTCGAAAGCGCTGGCCGGAAATGAACGTCATGCACCTGCCGAACTACGACGTTTTGCCGCCTGAATTGCCCGATACAGACATTTTTGTCGGCTATTCTTTGCGTTCGGATCAGCTGCAGTATGCGAGGAAATTGAAATGGCTGCATTCGACGGCGGCAGGAGTGGCGCAACTGACGTATCCCGAGCTGCGCGATTCAGAAATCCTGGTGACAAATCCGCGAGGTGTGTTTTCCGTGCCGATGGCGGAACACACGATGGGGATGCTGATTTCCCTGGCGCGAAATTTTCCCGATTCTGTTCGTTATCAGGACAAAGCAACTTGGGGACAACAAGCGCTATGGGCCATGCCGCAGCAGTTGACCGAGTTGAACGGAAAGATTCTCTTGATTGTGGGATACGGGTCGATCGGAAGGGAACTGGCACGACGTGCGCGAGCGTTCGATATGCGCGTGTGGGGAGTGACACGATCAGGAAAGGGCGATACGTCTCAGGTGGAAAAAATCGTGTCCGCGCCGGAACTTGGAGAGGCATTGCCTCACGCGGACTATGTCGTGATTGCCGCACCAGAAACACCTGAGACAAAACATTTGATCGGCGCCGCTGAGATTGCGCGAATGAAACGAGGCACGCGGCTGGTAAATGTTGGGCGCGGTTCGCTGTTGGATGAAACGGCGCTGGTTGCTGCGTTGGAAAATGGTCACTTGAGCGGCGCAGCGCTAGATGTCACCAGCGTGGAACCGTTGCCGGAGAAGTCTCCGTTGTGGCGCGCTCCGAATTTGTTCATCACGCCGCACACGAGCGCCGTGAGCGACCGCCTGTGGCAACGAGAAACGGACCTACTCGTGGATTTATTGGAAAAGTGGTTTAGCGGGCGCGAGATGACGAATGTGGTCGATCTTGTGCGCGGTTACTAAGTTCAGTCCGCGCCTTTAGGCGCGTTGTATCCTTCACGGGAATAGACGACGTACTTCTGTTTTTTGCCTTTCTGATCCGTCACGAGGAGTGGGGCGCCGTCCGGTGCGACGAGTTCGATCTTCACTTTGCGGAACTTGCCGTCGCGCGCGCGGTTGCTCGGCGAGTAAGAGAGGCTGTATTGATTTCGCAAAAATGCGGCGACCGCGCGGAATATCTCCGGCATTTCGCCCTCAAAGCGTGGGAACCACGCATAGCCGCCAGTTTCCTTCGCGAAGGTTTTCAGCTGGTTCTCCGCCTGCAAATAGTCCATTTCGCGCAAAGCGCCCATGTTGGATCTTGTTGTGAGGAATTGACCCAATCCGACGCAGAAAATGGTCACGTCCGATTGGCGAAGTTGCTTCATGGTTTGATCGAGATTATGTTTGGAAAAAGTATCCACACCGCTTGCCAGAATGACGATGGACTTTTTGCCTTTGACGTCCTTCAGGCGATCCACGGTTTCGAGCAAGGTGTCGTAAACGTTGGACTCCGAAAAGCCAGGAAAATAGAGGTGGTTGATGGCAGCGATCACTTCGTCCTTGTTTTGCGTGAAATCCTGCTCGATGCGGGTTCTCATATCAAACGTCTCGAGCGCTATCCAATCCTGCTGCTTTAGATTCGCGAACAGGTATTGCGACCAATATTTTGCGAGATAGCCGAAGAGTCCGTAACTGCGTCCGCTGAATTCCAGAACGAGCACCATCGTGATGGGAGCATCACTCGGGCCGAAATTTGTAATTTGCTGGGGTACGCCGTCTTCGTACACGCGAAAGTTGTCGCGCTTAAGTCCGGTGATGAGATCGCCATTTGAGGTGGCGGCTCCAACTTCAATCGTAACGACAGGGACTTCCACCGAAATGGAAACGCCGCCGGTTTGCGCTTGAGGAGGCGGCGCTTGAGTTGTGCCGGACGTCGGAGGCGGAGGGGTTTGCTGCGGTGGAGGGCCAGATTGCGGACCAGTCGGCGCCTGCGCCATCGCGGACCGATTGCATACGGCGAACAGTAGGCTGAGAGACACAATCCCCGCGGCGATGCTTTTCATTCTTTCCCCCATATCAGGTAAACAAGAGCGGCGTTCGGCAACCAGCACAGACCGTAAAGTTTAAGCAACGTCACGGCTTGAGCAAGCCAACGCATCTGCCCCCGCATGTTAGTATGAAGCACTTTCCCGGCAAAACGGTTGTCACGCGGAAGAATTGAGTTAAATGGCCAAGGGAGGAAGTCTAGTGATCGGGAAGCAGAAGATTTTGGCAGGGATTCTCGCGGTGGGAATGAGTTTGGGCTGCTCGGGTCGAGGGATGGCGCAGAACGGTCCCGGCGTACCGCTATCACCGGCACCAACGCCGCCCTCAAACGCATCCAGCACGACGGCGCTTGGGCAAGAGGCGCTCGGCTGGCTTGCGGAACTGATCAAGATCAATACGACGAACCCTCCGGGTAACGAGGAAGTCGCGGCGAAATATATCGCCAGTATTTTGCAGAAAGAGGGAATAGCCGCTGACATTTTGCCGCTTACTCCGGGGCGCAGCGCGGTGGTGGCAAGGCTGAAAAGCTCCGCGATTGCGGATCCATCGAAGGCGCTGCTGCTCGTTGCGCATATGGACGTGGTGGGAGTGGATAAGTCGAAGTGGACGGTGGACCCGTTCGCGGCAACGATGAAGGACGGCTACTTGTATGGCCGCGGCGCAGTGGACGACAAGGGAATGTTGGCGGCGAATCTTGCGGCGTTCGTGGCGCTGAAGCGGACCAACGCGCGGCTGAATCGCGACGTGGTTTTTCTGGCGACGTGCGATGAGGAAGGTTTTGGCGATTCAAGCATTAAGGTCCTGATCGCTAAGAATTGGGATAAGTTTGCCGCGGGATTTGCGATCAACGAGGGCGGTGTGGTGATCGCAAAAGACGGCAAAGTGCAGTACACCGCGGTGCAGGCCAGTGAGAAGGTAGCATACAACGTGGATGTGGTTGCGCGTGGAACTTCGGGACACGCGTCGATTCCGTTGAGAGACAATCCGGTCGTGCACCTCGCCGGGGCGCTCGAGAAAATCGGAAACTATTCCGCGCCAGTACATTTGACGGCGGTGACGCGCCGCTATTTTGAAGGAGTTGCGCCGCTACAGGATGACGAGCTCGGAAAGTGGGTCCGTTCGTTGGACACGCCAGACCGAGGCGAGCATGCGGCGCGTGTGGTCTCCGACGCGAATCCGGCGTGGAGTGCGATGCTGCGAGACACGATTTCACCGACGATGCTCAATGCGGGTGTGCGCGCCAACGTGATTCCGGCCGAAGCACGTGCGACGCTGAACATTCGATTGTTACCGGGCGACACGATTGGGGCGTTGATCACCGAGCTGACCAAGCTGGTGAACGATCCAGCGGTGAAGTTTGAAATTCAGACAAACACTGGACTTGCCGCACCTACATCCTCCCTCGAGAACGATTTTTACAACGCGATCGTGAAAGCCACTGCGCAGGAATTCGGCGGCGCGCCGGTGCTGCCATACCAGTCGACCTGGGGAACAGACTCGGCGCAACTACGGCTGCACAACGTGCAGGCCTACGGCCTGGTACCCTTTCCGCTGACGGAAGACGACTTGAAGCGCATGCACGGAAACGATGAGCGTATTCCGGTGGCCTCGTTCGGCAAGGGCGTTGCGCTGATGGTGCGAATCGTGAATGAGTTCGCGGTGACACGCTAGACGCACGAGCGGGTTTGCTTCTCGCATTCGGACCACTCAAAAAATAGATTCACGTTGCAGCGACGAAGCAAGGCGGAATGAGTTAGGCTTATTCTGCTTTTTCGGTATCTTTGCGCGAGATAACACGTGAATTCGTTTCGGCATTCGAAAATCGTTTGCACAATCGGTCCGGCGAGTTCTTCGCCGCGGATCATCAGGAAACTTCTGGAAGCCGGGATGAATGTTGCGCGCCTGAATTTTTCTCACGGCACACACGCGGAGCACGCAAAGAACATTGCCGTGCTCCGAGCCGCAGCGTTGGAGATGAAGAAAACGGTTGCGATACTGGCGGACCTACAAGGGCCGAAGATTCGGACGGGCGTGCTGGCCGGCGGCGGGCCCGTGCTTTTGCGCACAGGGCAGGAATTCACGATCACGACGGCGAAGGTGCTCGGCGATTCGACAAGAGTCAGCACCGTGTTTGAGCCGTTGCCGAGGGAAGTAAAACCGGGCAACCGGATTTTGCTTTCGGATGGATTAATCGAATTAAGAGTGAGACGAGTGCGGCGGTCAGAGATAGTTTGCGACGTTGTGAATGGCGGCGCTCTCGGAGAGAACAAAGGGATCAATTTGCCCGGTGTGAAGCTGCGCGTTCCGGCGCTGACGCCGAAAGATAAGGCGGATTTGAAATTTGCGCTTGCCGCTGGCGCGGATTACATCGCGGTCAGTTTTGTGCGACGGCCGGAAGACGTGACGCTGGCGAAGCAATTAATCCGGAAAGCAAAAAAAGAGACTCCGGTGATTGCAAAGCTCGAGAAGCCAGAGGCAATCGAAAACCTCGACGCGATCTTGCGGGTTGCGGATGGGGTGATGGTGGCGCGCGGCGATCTCGGCGTGGAGATGAGTCCGGAAGACGTGCCCGTCGTGCAGAAAGAGATTATCCAGCGGGCCAGGGAATTTCGCCGCCCCGTGATAACAGCGACGCAGATGCTGGAATCGATGACAGAAAATCCAAGGCCGACACGCGCGGAAGCGTCCGACGTGGCGAACGCGATATTCGACGGGTCAGATGCGGTGATGTTGTCGGCGGAAACGGCGAACGGGAAGTATCCGGTGGAAGCTGTGAGCATGATGGCGCGAATTATCGAAGCGGCGGAAGAAAGCATCGAGGAATTTCCGCGGCCGGTGCCGCAGGAAAAATTGAAGATTGCGGAGACGGTCGCGGAGCTGGTGTGCCACGCGTCGCGCGAACTTCACATGAAATTGATTGTAGTGTTCACTCATAGTGGATTCACGGCGCGGCTAATTTCACGATACCGGCCACGAGTGCCGATTATTGCGCTGACACCCGAAACAGAGACGCGGCGGCGGATGGCGTTGATTTGGGGCGTGCTGCCGCTCGAATCGCGAGATCAACACCGTATCGACACACTCGCAGAGACGACGGAGAAAAAACTGCTTCAAGAGCGGCTTGCGCGCAAGGGGGACGTGATTGGAATTGTTGCCGGGACACCGATGGGTGTGCGCGGGACAACGAACTTCATGAAATTCCACGTAATCGGCGGAACGGGATAAGTTTCGAGGGCGAGCTTTAATTTACCCAGCGGTCGGGGCGCGACGGCGGATCGCCCTTTTGCTTGTTGATGTAAACCTCAAAGCGCTTGCGATTGCGCTGATATTTCCAATCTGAAACTTCATTGCGAAGGCGGTAGAGGTAGGAGTCGCGGCGAAGGTAGAGGTAGCCGACGACCATGCCGCC
>Ga0075436_100000350_pt1 | contig 29446 bp, 26 predicted proteins | sample RhiMethybrSRZTD5_FD_75303 | JGI IMG/M metagenome (GOLD analysis project Ga0075436, IMG submission 75303) | Populus rhizosphere microbial communities from Tennessee, USA - Rhizosphere MetaG P. TD hybrid SRZTD5 | ecosystem: Host-associated > Plants > Roots > Rhizosphere > Soil | place: USA...
AGATGGCGGCAACGAAGAAAAGGCGAGTGGTCGATGGAACGTTTGATCAAATTGAGGGCTCACAGACAGGGGACATTTTCGCGTTGCAGTTAAGGGGACATTTTCGCTCTGCTACAACAGTGGTTAACGAAGTGGCCTTCGATTATGAGTCGTCGCTTGTGAGTTGCTATCGCCGTTGGGATAATCAGGCTCCATCTTTAGCACGTTGATCCAATGAATGATTCTCCTGAACAACTGGTTGCCGGCTTTCTGAGCGAATTGCAGCTCTCGAAGACCTTCTCTCGCAGCCGAATATCCACATTGGCAAAGCTTGCGGTTTCGGAAGATCCACGTGTCGCGGGATCAGCTGCCAGAGCTGTTTTCAAGTCGTTGATCGAGCGCCTGGCGGACTCATTTGAGCCGGAAAACGTCTTGCTCTACAATCGCGTGTTTTCTCAACTCGTACAAGCACTTCGTCGCCATCCTTGCGCAGAGCCAATTGATTCCGAGTTGACTAACTTCGGACTCGACAGTGAGGAACAGATGCTCGCGCGTGCAGATAGACTCCGACACGTGCAAAAGCTGGATGGACTGCACGGCTGGAGTCAGCATCTTAAATGTGTGCTGGTGTTATCACGAGTAACGCTGGGTGCCGACGTTGCTATAACCAGCGTGATACTCGAGAGGATGGAGGCGCTGTTTCCTTCCGCTGAAATCATTCTGCTTGGCGGACCCAAGAGTGCGGAGCTGTTCGGAGGCGATTCGCGAGTGCGCCTGGAAGAGATCGCATATCGACGCGGCGGGACCACAATCGAGCGATTCCTTTCATGGACGAAGCTTGTGAATCGAGTGCGCTCGATAACGAAAGACCTGACCCGTCGTGAATATTTGATCATCGACCCGGACACCAGGCTGACGCAGCTTGGCCTCTTGCCGATTTCAGAACTAACGAACTCGGAGCATCAAGCCAAAAATGACGAGACGTCGAACTATCTTTTCTTCCCGAGCCGCGAATACCACCACGACACTTCGCTCTCTCTCGGGGAGCTGACCTCTGCGTGGCTCGATGAAGTGTTCGGCGAAAACGAGCCGAGCTATCCACGCATTAGCCTGAATCGAATCGATATTGAATCGGCGCGAAAGCTGACGAGCCAATTGAGAGGCCAGACCGGACGCCGAATTGTGGCGGTCAACTTCGGTACCGGTGGAAATTGTCTCAAGAGTGTTAGCGAGAGCTTTGAGGCATCAATCGTCTCTCACTTCATCCGCGAAGGGCTTGCAGTGGTCTTTGACAAAGGCGCGGGCGATGAAGAGGCACGCCGCGCTGAAGCCGTGCTCGCCGAAGCAACTCGCAATGGTGTCCACGCGCGCTTACTCGAGATCAACGAGCAGAACTTGAGCGTATTGAGCTCAGAGGATCTTAATATTGATATCCTGGTGTGGGACGGCCGAATTGGAATGCTGGCGGCTTTGATCGGCGAGAGCGATCTTTACATCGGATACGATTCCGCAGGCCAACACATTGCCGCGGCGCTTGGAGTGCCTTGCATAGACATCTTCTCGGGAGCCAGCTCGCCGCGAATGTTGGATCGCTGGAAGCCAACAGGAAAAGTAGTAACGCGAGTAATACCGGTTGACACGCGTCTCGTATCTCGCGATGAAGAAGCTCTAAGCTCGCAGGTGATTGTGGCAGCAAATGCATTGCTGCCGGTCCGGCGCGCGTAACCAATTCGAGAGACAAGGCGCCGAACGTTCGAATCAGCTCGTGATCAAGCCTTCTTTAATTCCTCTCGCCGCCGCCGTGCTTCATTCCGCATAACTTGCATAGAGCCGCCGATTCCATATTGTCAACGGTGTGCTTCACCGGCTTTAGCGTTCGCAGGTAAGCGAATATCGCCTTCAAGTCTTCATCCGTCATGTTGCGATAGAAGTACCACGGCATGATCGGGCTCAGCAAACGAGCCTTCACCTTTCCATTTCTGAACGCCTGAACGAAGATGTCTTCATCGTAATATGAAATACCCGAAACGTCGGGCGTAATGTTGGACGCCATCACCGTCCCGGCGGGTGTCGTGAACATCAGCCCACCGGCGAATTCCAGTCCCGGTTTCGGCTGGCCCTTGTCCTGCGGCGTGTGACAGTCAGCGCAACTGGACATGCGAACAAGGAACGCTCCGCGCTTAACAATGCCCGACAAATCGGGAGCAGGCACCGGCGCAACAACAGGCTCCGGCGCGTTGCGCATGAAATACTTCACAGGAAAAATAATTTCGGTCGTCGGCAGAGAATTCCTAACCGGCGCCAGCGAGCGCAAGTACACAATCACAGACGCAAGGTCCTCGTCGGGCATCTGGCGATAATTCATGTAGGGCATTAATGGGAACAACGCGCGACCATCGTGACCGATTCCCTCACGGATCGCGCGAGCAAGCATGTCATCGGTCCAGTTCCCGGCGCCCGTTTCCTTATCAGGTGTGAGGTTGGGAGCAACGACTCTGCCGGGAAGTTCAGAGCCTTCACCGAAAATGGTTCCGCCTCCCACTTTATCAGCCACTGGCGGCATGCCCGAAGCGTTCGGGTCTCGCTCAGAGTGACAAGCTACGCAGCCGGTCACAGCAGTCACCAGATAGCGACCACGTTCAAGCCGCGCGGGCGTCGATTCAAAAGTTCGATTGGTCAACGCACGCGCCTTCGGCCCGATGAATGGGCGCCATCCTATCGTGAATGTAATGCCTATGATGAGAAGACCGAGTATCACTAACGCGGTAATTCCCCATCCTCTCTTCGAACGACGAGCCATGGTTTCCTCCGGTTTTTTTAAGTTCATGAATGATTGCCTACTCCTGCGGCACTGTAAGCGAGCCGTGTCTTTTTATTACTTCGATTTATTTTCTGTCAAGGTATTTTTATGTTGAGCCGGGCGCTCGTTGACTCTTTACTGGAACTGGGGCAAATCAATTTCGTTTAGATTTTACTGTGGTCGATGCGGCATGCAGGGTAGTCACGAGTCAACGTGATATTCATCATTTTACGCGTTGACACTTAACCCCCGCGGCTAGTATCCTACGCACGCCTCTAGCTCCATTGAGTTAACACCTTTCTATTAGGCCCAGATTTTCACGGATACTACGAGGTTCAAGTTGACTTGCGACTGCATAGGAATCGGGAGGTGCCAAATTGTCAGGCAATCAATCGCACGAAGAAGAAATGAAAGGCGCTGAGCTCACTCTGCTCGGCTTTCTTGTTCGCAAAGCTCTTCAGACTGCCTCGCACGGCGAAGTTCTTACTGCGGACGAACGGAACACGTTACAACAATGGCTCCGCGGCGAGAAATGGTTTAATGAACGCCCATCAAGTCGTTCCGAAGAAGCTAGAATGATCAGGGCACAAATCATGCTCTTGGGGCCAGAGCTACGCAAGGCCTTAGTAAGTGCGGCCCGTGATGGCCAATTGACCAGAGAAGATCGGAGAGAGCTACATGAGTGGCTCTATAGCACTAGAAGACTTCAGCGGCGCTACCAACGTCGGCGATATATCCTATATCTCGTTTATACCATGACTATTTTCATAATCAGCTTCCTTAGTAGACCCTTGATTCCCATTAGAGAACTCTCGTCGAATCCATTAACAATCCCTTTCATTGTGTCCGTTGCGATTCTGCTAGGCGCAATCTTCAAGGATGTTCATCTTGATAGAAACGTAGAGACAGCCTTGAGCGATTTCAGGTGGAGCCTCGACAAAGCGAAGGAGGAAATCCGTGATATTCTCGAAAAGGATCTACGGCCAAGGATTATTCATCTAGATTCCGCCGACAAGGTGCTGAAGGCAGCAAGCGATGTCCTGCTTGAGGCGGTGCACGAGACTCAGGAACACAGATTTGTCGTTTTCATTGGTGCCGCCTCTCTCAGTACTTTGAAGTTTCCTGCAACGACAAGTACAGATGAGGACACAATGTCACCCGTTGAAGAATACAATACTAGACTAATGAATTTAGAAGGTGCTCGGGTTCCTGTTAAGAGGTACGTCTCGCTAGTCAAACCGGCAGATTTCAAAAAAAGAAAGCCAGATACCAGACGGGACTATCTGCGATGGTTTGAAAAACAGATCGGCTTACTCAAGGACAATCCCAAGTACACGCTAATAGATTGCTATCGTGCACAACCCTGGGGTGGAAGTCGTAGTAGTATCATAACTCATAAGTCATTCTTGGACATTGTAGGAGAAGGAGATTCGGGCTTTCTTATTACAGGTGAAGAAGTTGCCCGCACTCTCAAGGATAGTTCTGAACGTCTGTTTGCTGCTGCCAATCAGCACGCATATCCAGGTGACGAGGACGACTCTATTGAAAGTCTGGAGAAGCTCCTCGGTGAACTCAGAAGTAAGCTATGAATCACGAGTGGTATCGAGAGCTGAGCCATTGGCATTTTGTCTTTGTTTTTGGCCTGGCATACACTCTCTGGCGAGTATTGGCTCGTCATAATCCTCGTTCTAGACAGCACACCGAGGCGCGTCTTAACTACATAAATTTTCTCGTAGCACTAGCGTTTGGGGTTTTGTCTTTATCCGGTGCTCTATACATATATCATCCCGATCGACCACAGATTTCAATATCTTTGCTCTATCTTTTTTTCTTGGTTTGGACCGGAACTGTCTCCTTCGTCCTTTGGAATTCTAGATTGTCTAAGGGAGTCAAAACTCTCTTTTTTGTAATAATACTTGGACCAGTAATCATTCAGTATCTGTCTTCTGCGGGCGTGACGCGTTTCTTGGCGAAGTTGGATGAGTTCATTGAGCTTGGTGGCAATCCTGGAACAGGTCTTAAGCTCTCAGTCTTCCTAAAGTGGCTCTTCTTTTTCAGCCACACATTCATTGTCTTGCACTACTACGGACACATGTATGAAATAAGCTACCGAGAAAAAATAAGACGCGGCGAGAAGCGGGAGGGTCTACAAGAAGATGCTATCGACCGCGCAATTGTCGTGATATCTGTGGGCTTCGCTTTCTTTGTCGCATTGGTGCTTATTGGCACAGATCTCGGAAGACTCAGTCTCTTTTCTGGGCTTGTCGCGGCGGGAGTGTCAATAGCTTTGCGCGATTTGCTTGCAAATACGGCAGCAGGGATTCTATTGCTATGGGACAAAAGCGTTAAGCTTGATGATGTGATTTCGATGGATAAAGATCGCTATGGCATTGTGAAGAGCATGACCATGCGATACTTAGTACTTGAAGACCGAAATGAGATTCGGTTTCTTGTTCCAAACTCCGATCTGATAAATAGGACCATCACAAACTGGACTCAAGCGGCTCGTAGGATCCGACTTAGACTAGATTTTGGTGTGGCCTATGGCTCCGACATTGAAAAAATTAAAGACATCATAAAGGCGGTTTGCCTACGAAATTCCAGGGTATTACAAGATCCTCCCCCAAGAATTCTGATACTCGGACTAGGAGACTCAAAAGTCGATTTTCAATTGAGACTCTTTATTGGAGATCCTGAAAATGGTATTCGGAATGTAATGGGTGAAATTTACGAGGCAATATTGGAGCGCTTCACAGAAGCTAAGATTTCAATTCCATTCCCCCAGAGAGAGATTAAGTTGCTCCCACAGAGCTCGGTGGACGTAACACTCATTCATCGGACCGAGTAGAGCCGACTGTCGCACCCTGTTCAGTCTGACAAAGCTCGACGCGCGCGGTGTTCTGCTCTATCCTATCGTAAGTGTGCCCGCATGAAGTTGCCCGGAAGGAGCCCTTCACGATGGGACTCTCCGCCGTATACCTCGGTAATCAGACCTGGAGTCAATATATCGGTGATCGTCACGCGATCGCCGGCTTTGAGAGTGCAGTCGAGCAGCGAGCCGCGCATTCGGGAGATTCCTCATTCAAGCTTCGCACGATGCAAGTCTCCCTGAACGAGCGCGACTATCGAATCGCGCTTGAGTCGGGCCTTGGCGCGCTCGGCGCAGGAATGAGCTACGGTTCAAGCGACTACAGTATCGAATTTGGTTTTGAGTTGCTTGCCGGGGGAATTGATCGCCTCAACGCCGACTTTAATTTGCTGCTGGGCGACGTCATTTGGAAGCTCGAGATGCACGAAGACGCGCTCAACAATATCCTGCTCGAAATCCGGCTCGCAGAATTCGAACGAGAGGCGCGCGCTTATCGAAGCCGAGCCGAGAAAGCTTATTTGAACGGCTGGTACGAAGAGGCGCTGTCCGACTTCCTCGAAGCCGAGAAACGCAACTACCCGGACTTCGCCGTGCTTCGATCGATCGCAAATATTTACCTGTATCATCTGGTTCAGCTCGAAAAGTCCCTTGAGTATTTTTGCCGAGCCGCGAAGTACTCGCGTCCGAATGACCGCCGCCAGGCGGCCGAGGCTCACTACTTCGCCGGAGTAGTATGCGCCTTACAACAACGCTTCCAGGCGGGGCTCGCTCACCTGCGAGAAGCGCTCGCGCTTAATTCCGATCTGTTCGAAGCTCAATACCAAAAAGCATGTCTTCAGGCATTGCTCAACGACGCCGATGAAGCTGTTGCAAGTCTGGCGCTCGCTATCAAAGGCGATCCCCGTTATTTCGAACGCGCGAAAACCGATGAGGTCTTTGCGGGCATTCGTCCGCAAGTTTCAAAGCTACTCGAGTATTTGATGGAACCGGTTCAGGCGATGCTTGCGGAGGTTGACCGCGATGCAAAGATGCTCAAGCGTTACGTCATCGCCGCGCCGGAAACACAGCGGGCTTTTTCAGAAGCGTTTCATAACGTCGAGGAGCGGTTGGCTTCCGCGAAGACTTACAGGTCAGGTGTTCAGTTCATTCAAACTCTTTCGCAAGTTCAGCATGAACTCCGGGGTATTTACGATCTCTTTTACAAGCAGTACGAAATCGGCACTCGAGACTATGTAAGATCAGTTGCAATCAGTCCTGACGGCAAACTCATCGCTTCCGGATTTCTTTACGAAGGCATCAAGCTCTGGGAGGTTGATAGCGGGCTTCCGCTGCGCGCTTTGCGAGGTCACACCGCGAGCGTCAATTCGATCTCGTTCAGCCCTGACAGCCAATGCCTCGCATCGGGAAGTCGAGACTGCACGATAAAACTGTGGGACGTTCAAACAGGGCAAGTGATTCGCACTTTCGACGGACACTACGGCGAAGTGAGAGCAGTCACTTTCAGTCCTGATGGTCTTTGGCTGGCTTCGGGAAGCACTGATTCGACGGTCAGGTTATGGCGCGTAATAACGGGCGCCGAAGTGCAGCCGTTCGTTGGACACGAGCGGCCCGTTACATCAGCGGCATTTAGTCCTGATGGCCGATACATCGCCTCCGGAAGCCTCGATCGCACCATCAAGCTGTGGGACGTTGATACCGGTCGCGAAGTAAAGAGCTTCGTGGGTCACACTGAAGGCGTCGCTTCACTGGCCTACAGTCCCGACGGTCAATTGCTTGCCACTGGCGGCGAGGACAAGCTCGTGCGCATCTGGGATATCGCCACCAGTCGCGAAGTGCGAACGCTGACGGGGCACATCAACGATGTGACTTCGGTTGCGTTTAGTCCAAACGGCGAGCTTGTGGCAGGCGGCAGCCTCGGTCAGACGATCAGAATATGGAAGCTCTCGGACGGGCGGTTGATCAAGACGCTTTGGTTCAGTGAAATCAGTTGGCATCCGATTGCGTTCAGCCCAAAAGGGCAGTGGATGGCGCTGGCGAGCCGCGACGTGCAGCTTTGGCTGAAAGCCTTGCTGACTGAAGAAGAGTACGCGGAAGTGAGGGCCGGACAGGAGCGCGGAACGTTTTTGCGTCAGGAAGCCGAGATTCTTGCACTCGAACTCGCCGAGCTCAAGCGTCTCGAGAGAGACGAAGCAGCGAATGAAATTCTTTATGCGCAGCGACGCGCTGCTGGTGAATGCGAAGTGTGCGGTGAGAAATTGAATATTGCTCGACGCGTTGCCCGCCGTCCACGTTGTAGCGCACATCGAACACAATGGCAGTTGACGGCGAATCTCGATTAGCAGGTACCACGGTTCAGGGCTGCGGAGGTTTTACGGCGGGTGTGGGTTTCGGAGCTTGTTCGGTCTCAGACTTTGGATTGTGAGCCCTGTTAATGCAGGCTTGAATCTCGGCCCGGACTTCCACGTACGGCATATCTACAGTTTTGTTGGTCTTGTCTCTCCATCCTTTGACCACTTCACCGACTATTGGGAATGCGCCGTACTGATAATTCACCGTGTGAAACAAGCTGTCTTCGGGTTCGAGAAACACCAGCAACTCTTCGTCCTTGGCATAGTTGTCTTCGGCGCATCTGACGCTCGACCTGGCGAGAACATTCAACTCCTTGAGCGTGAAGTCGCCGTCGATCACATCTACCGGCGTCAATACTGCCAATTGACTGTACTCACCTCGATAGTTTGCCTTTTCGACCTTGTGCACCTTAACGCGAGCGATAAGAATCGCCTGCCGAGTCAACTCATCGATGGGTACGATTCGCAGACAATTCCTGGACTGCGCCATCCCCGTCAGAAGAGCGAGGGGCAGCGCGATAACCAAAGCGACCTTTCTCATGTGACGCAGACTTACTCCTCCGAAGTTTTTAATGCTAACACACGCCGGTTCGCGTGGAAAAGTTCGATTTCCTGCGCGCTTTGCGGAGCTTTTATTGAATATGATGCTCGGTCCGCCCAGTAACGCTGCGCAACGTGAAGAGAATTTTAGGAAGATTTGCGCTCGTTGCCGCCCGACTCGGCAGATAGAGCCTCTACGCCAAGCGGGCGCGACCTTCGCAAGCGAGCGCGCACGAACGCCACCAGCAGCACAATTGCCGCTACCGCAGCGACTCCGATTAGTACCTTCCAGCCTTGCTGTTTAACGATTCGATTAGCGTCTTCACCAAATCGAATTGCCAGCCATCCTTCGAGCACAAAGCGCACCGCACGTCCAACAAAGATCGCGGTGACAAATCGCCACGTCTTCAGCTTGAGCACTCCTGCGCAAAGCACAAAGGGCTTGAAAGGAAACGGTGGGGGCAATACGGCGGGAACCATCACTGCTATGAGGTCAAAACGGCCAAGCAGGTTTTCGATTCGATCGCGCTTCTTAAGTGTTACGCGTTTGAGGGCGACCACGCCGGCGCGCCGAGCGATCAAATACAACAATGTGCAGCCAATCGTTGAGCCTGCAGTCGCCGCGATCGCAAAAAGCGGCATTGCGGACGGCCGGTTCGCGCTCAGCCAGATCATCACGAAGTCCGGTCCTCCGGGCAGCGGAAGTCCGAGCGAATCGATCAACGATATTCCGAACAATCCGAATGGTCCAAAAGCCTTCAGCCATTCGAACAGAGTTTGAAGGCCGTTCTTAATCCCTAATAAAAGAACGAGACTGTTATTCATCGGCGAAGTGGCTGCTGATCTCCGTGCCCGGAAAATAGAAGCTCAATATTTCGCGATAGCCTCGGCCGGCTGCTGCCTGCGCTATCGCCCCGGCTTCGCACAATCCAATCTGACTCCCGAATCCGCGGCCTCGAAAGATGAATCGCGAGCCTCTTCGCTCGATTGTGAAGGTCGGGCTCAAGACTGTGTTCCATCCAAGTTTGAGTCCTATCGCTCGTCGAAACTCATCAGCGGTCAAAGAAATCTCTCGGCCTCTATCGCGGACCGCGACTGCTCGCACAAGTACACTCGAGCGATCGTTAACAGTGATCAGCTCTGCCGCGGAAGAGAGCTTCGCCTCGCAGAACAATGACAGCGCATCGAGAATTTTTTCAGCGGCGGCAGCGCGCTCCCATTTATAGAATCGAGAACCGCGACACCATCGACAAGCGACAGGCTTGTATGGATACTGCGTTGCTCCGCCCCAGACCATTGATGGCGTGGCCGAAATCCCGCCGCACGATGCAGTGTAGTAGCCCTCAACCAGCTGCCCGTTGAAGGCGAGGAATTGACCTCGCGTCTGAGCGACTGCGTTTGTAACAATATTGGAAGCAAGTCGCTCGGGCGCGACACGTTCGCCGCTATAGAATTGACAGTGAGTTGTATCACAGAAGTCGAAGCCTTCATTCGAGTGCCGACCTGAGTGCGAAAGCATGAACGTCCGAACGACAATCGCAAGGGCCTTAAGAGCCTCCGGATGATGATCGCTGGTTTCCGCTTCGACTATCGAAGCAACTGCTGCTTCCCGATCGGTTTTCAGCAGTATTCGCAGCGGCCCGCGCCCGCCAACTCCGGCATCGATTGCAACTTCGCCTCGAACGATTCGACTGATCCGATGCGGTAAGCTCAGCTCGAGTGTTCCCGAGCCGGCCGGCGCGATTCGCACTTCGCTCGTCGAGACCGATTGTCTGGCACTCGAAGATAATCCGGTCAAGAAAACTTCAAGTCGACTCCCTGACCGCCTAATCCTGATCGACTCATTCCGTGAGAGGGATCGAGAGCTTGAAACGCCGCTCATCGTCAAGATCGCGCCTTCCGTCGAAGCAGCGCGCACCTCGACCAGTTCGGGCCTGAACAATGAAAACAAGCTTATGCGAATCGTATCGGGCTCGCGGCCCGTTGCCGAGACGACGAACATCAAAGCTAGTGCGGCGATGAGATTCATTCCTTCTTACACAAGCAAGCCCGGCGGAGCTCAGTCTCGCCGGGCTGTCGGTCTGAGATAGTATCTGACCGTCTGTTACTTCTCAATCGCCTTGAGAGGCGCGGTTGTGATCCCGCCATCGCTCGCTTCAGCGGCCACCGCCAACTCCTCCTGGGCGACGTCGAACATCTCACTGTATTCCTCACGATAAGGATCGACGAGCGCTCCACCCTCGGTCTTGGTGAATGTGAGTTTTCCGGTTTCCGAATCGAAGTCGATGATGACCAGATCACCGGTTTCGACTTGCTGCGTCGCTACAAGATTCGAAATCGGATACACAAGGAAGCGTTCGATCGCGCGTTTCAAGTGACGGGCGCCGTATTTGAAATCGATGCCTTCACCAAGTAGAAAGCCTTTTGCTTCCTCGGTGCACTTGAAGACAAATTTCTCTCCGGTTCCTTTCATCACGCGATTTTGCACTTGACCCAACTCGAGATCGAGGATCTGTTTGAGGTGATACTCCTTCAGACTGCGGAAGACGACGACCTTGTCGATCCGGTTCATGAACTCGGGCGAGAATTTGCGTTTGGCGGCTTCCGACGCTGTTCGATATATCTTCTGATCGACGTCGTCTTCCATCATTCGCTTGCCACGCGCCGGCGCAAAGCCGATAGATCCCGTGATGAGCTCGCTCATCTCTTTCGCGCCCAGATTCGAGGTAAGAAAAATCATACAACGCGAGAAGTCGACTTTGCGGTTGTCGCCAAGCGTGAGCGTCGCCTTGTCCAGGATCCCCAGCAGCAACTGCCACAACGCGTCGCTAGCCTTTTCGATTTCGTCGAACAGAACAAAGGTGAGCTTGTCCTGCTCGCTGTGGTATTTGTCGAGATTCTCCTGCGTCAGCATAGGAGCAGTCTCTCGATGGCCCAGATATCCCGGAGGCGAGCCAATCAATTTGGCGATCTCGTGCGAATGCTGAAACTCCGCGCAGTCGATTTTAACGACCGCGTTGGGTTCGGCGAACAGAACCTCCGCAGCCGCTTCCACGACTCGAGTTTTGCCCGAACCCGTCGGTCCAAGAAACAACATCGTTCCGATTGGCCGACCGGGATTCTGCATCCCCGCCAGATATATTTGATAGAGTCCCGATATCCGACGAACCGCTCGCTCTTGTCCGACGATCAGCGAGCCAAGCTTGGTCTCGAATTCCTGGGCCCGCGGACTCTTCATCTCGGGATTCAGCGAAACGCGATTGTGCGATCGTTCTCGAATTTCGTCCACTTTGCTCACTCCCAACTGGGGCCTTGTAGATACAAGGGCAGCGCGCGTTCGGCGACGCCGACCTTATAACTTCTTACAAACAACTTTCCTTGGCTGCTTAGAGAGCTTCGGAATGTTTGAGAGATTTCTCGGTTAATTATAACTCTGACAGCGCGCCACCTGCTACGCGCGTCGCTTGCTCGCAAATCGGGGCCAAAGTCTAGTGCCCTTTTATTCTAAAGGCTTTTGTTTGTCAAGCAGAATGAGCGTGAATCAGCCCGCAGCCACGTTTTTAATTTGCGTCGTTAGTTGTAATGCCTCACCGGCCTTCATATAATTGAAGCCCTGACCGGGCAGCCCCATTTCTGGAGATCGCTTGGACCCTACTCATTCTTTGATCAAATTCACAGCACGAAGTCGTGTCGTGAGCGTCGCGCTTTTCGTCGCGACGGTTATTGCTGCGGTCGCGCCCGGCCGAGTTGTTCAGAGCACCGGTTCGCTCAAGACTTTCAGCCAAATATCTCATAGAGAACTCAACTGCGGGTACGATCCCCTGGGCGCTTCTGACGAGCTGAGCAATCACGGAATGAACTTGCTTCGCCGGCGCGGTGGTCGTCTCGAAACAAAAGAGTCGCACGTTGTCGCAAACGGAGGTCCCTCTGTGCGAGACGCGGGAAATATCTCTGTGGTGGAGGATAACGGTTCTGTAGTGATTCCTCCAAGCAAGTTCTCGCTGAAGAACAGCGCATTGCTTTTTACGCCCGACGGCCCGGGTTATCGAATCGCGGCTTCGGATATCGGATTTGAAGAAGACTTTGGTTCGAAGCTTGACAGCTTCCTCGGAATTGACGGCAAGCCCATCGGCGATGCTGACAACGGCTACCGCGACATAAGCATCGCAAGCGCCCAATTCCCATTCTTCGGAACTAATTACGACACGGTATACGTCGGAACGAATGGCTACATAACATTCACTCAAGGCGACACAACATCACGCCTCTCGCCGAGCGCGCTTGCAACGGAGCTGCCGCGAATCGCTCCGTTGTGGGCCGATTTGGATTTCACCGATTCGGGCGGCATTTATTATAACCGCCTCAACGGCCGGCATGTCATTACATGGAATCGCGCCGCCCAGCCGTTGTACAGCGGCATTAGTAAATTTCAAGCGATTCTGTACGACGATGGACGAATCGCTTTCGTCTACGGAAAAGTAAAAGCACAGGCCGCGCTGGTGGGCATTTCCCAGGGTCATTCGACTGCCGACCCGCTAGCTGTGGACTTTTTGAACCCGCCGAGCTCAAGTGTGGCTGGTCCATTCTTCGAAACATTCGCTAAAGAGAAGCGCTTGGATCTTCCTGCATTGCTTCGCGCATTTTACAGCTCGCATCCCGACAGCTTTGACACGGTTTACATTTGGACCGATTTCGCTTTCGACAACGGCGCAGGAATAGCGCGCGAGTTTAATGTCCGCAATGATACTGCCGGCATCGGACTGAAATTCTTTGATCATGGTTCCGCTTATGGAAGTCCTGCCCGGCTCTCTTCTGTGATAACCGTCGGGAATCAGGCTGACTGGCCCGACAACCCTCAGGCACACGAGGCAGGCTTGAACTCGGCAATAAGCATTGTGTGTCACGAAGAGGGCCATCGCTGGCTGGTGTACGTTCACTTTGTTGCGGACGGTCAGATAAAAGACGACCTTCTTGGCCGCGACAATTCTCACTGGAGCTTTTTTGTGGACACTCGAACGACGAACGATGGAACCTTTTCGTCGTTGATGGAAGGCAATTCATGGCGAGACACTGGTGGAGGCACCTTCACCACTATTGAGTCCGCGGTGAATTATTTTACGCCGCTTGATCAGTATCTAATGGGACTGCGCAGCGCGGATGCAGTCGGACAGATTCCGTATCTGGCAGCCGATCAACAATTGAAAGATTTGTTACGCGAGAAGTCTCCCTTCTCAGGCTTTTCAATGACCGCGGCCGGCAAGTCCGCTTCTGTAGCCGACATCATCGCTTGCGAAGGGCCGCGCATTCCTGACGTTCAAACATCATCAAAGCGCGTTCGAGTAGCCTTCATAGTTTTATCGGAGCAGGGCTCAACACCCTCAACTGCGACGCTCGACAAAGTCGAGGGATATCGAAACTCGCTCGAGAAATATTTTTCAGTCGCTACCGGAGGACGCGGAACACTGGACGCTTCGCTCTCGGAATAAGCTCGATCGATTCACCGGTCAGACAAGAAGCCGCAGCGAGATTGTACGCCGCGGGCTTGTTTTCCGGTAGCTCGAGAGGTAAGAGGTTCTAGTGCTCGGCAGCGACAACGGATTTGGTCAGGTCAACTTTTCCGGAGCCGCGTCCAACGATTTTTATTCTGACTTGGCGTCTGCCAAACTGCATTGCCTCTTTGTGGGTGGGAACGTAGACATCGACTCGCCGGCCTTTTATTCGGCCGCCCGTGTCCAACACCGTATAGATTCCAGTGTAGTTACCCGCTCGAAGATGAACCACGGTGCCGATCGGCAATACTCGGGGGTCAGCCGCAATAACTCCCGGACGTACATTAATGCCGGAAGCCGTTCGACCTTTAAGGCAATAGGCTGTAGCGTCGAAGTCCACGAGCTCGCTTTCCGAGTATACAGGTGTGACGTATACAGGTGCGCCGGCTCGCGCAGCACCGGGAGCTGAGACCTTTTCTGAATCGATTATCAGTTCCTGGGGCTCCGCTCGCACGGCTGATGAAGTTGCCGAGCTGTCCGAGACTCGCTTAGCCGTGACTGCGTCTTTTGCATCGGGGAGCTCTTTGAAGGATCCCGGTACGTCGAGTTGGTTGACTTGAGCTGACTTTGCCGCGGCCGTTGGATCGTCGGCTGCAAACGCTGTATCGAAAGCGCCGCTTATTGAAATGATGACCGTGAGAACTACCAGGAAGGTCGCACCTGAGGAGATGGCTTTGCTGCTTCTCCTGCCAGGAAACCGAATCATTGTGCCTCCTGCTGATTCGCCAACAACGTGCGTCGTACAGAGTCAAGGAGCTATTTCTTGCTCACAAAAAAATTGAAACTCGGTACGCGCGCTTCTCAAAGAAGGGCGAGTATAACACGTAGATTTGCGAGTCAAGCAAGTGTTAGCCTGCAGAAAACGGGCGACCGAAGTAAGTGCGCCGGTTAGTTACCGAGGCTCAAAGGCTTAACGGGAATCTTGCAATTTCCTTGCGTTTCCCGCACCTTCTCTAAGTGTTGATACTGGGCGCCGAGCTTGCCGTCGAAATGTGGATCGGTGCGACTGAGGCGAAGAGCAGTCCGCAATAGGTGTGAAGTGCAATTCAATTTCACTTCACCGATAATGATGTAATGAACAGTACTAACTTAAATGATATTACTATCACCTACAGCGACGAGGGCATCGGGCTTCCGGTGATCTTCCTTCATGCCTTCCCGCTGAACCAAACGATGTGGGACGATCAGTCGAGTGAGTTGAAAAAACATTGCAGGGTTGTGACGCTCGATCTGCGAGGGTTCGGTCAATCAAGCGCACCGCCTGGACCTTATTCGATGGACCAGATGGCTGCCGACGTGCGAGGGTTGATGAGCGTTCTCGATATCGAGAAGGCAGTATTGGTCGGTCTATCTATGGGAGGCTACATTGCACTCGCATTCTACCGAAACTATCCTGAAGCGGTTCGAGCACTGGTGTTGGCAGACACTCGCGCGAGCGCGGATACTCACGAAGCGCGATTGCGCAGACTCAAGTCCGCCGACAAGGCGGAGACCGTCGGAAGCAAAGCCATCGCTGATGACATGGTCCCGATGCTCGTCGGGCGCACAACGCTCGAGTCGCGTGCTTCAATTGTTGAAAGAGTGCGCTCGATGATCGAAGCCAACTCACCGCAAGGAATCGCGGGAGCGCAACGCGCGATGGCGGCCCGTCGCGACTCAACATCTATTCTTGCTGGAGTAGACTTCCCTGTACTCATTGTGGTCGGCTCGGAAGATACGCTAACGCCAATCGCCGAAGCAGAAAACCTGAGAAACGCAATTCCTGTAGCTCGGCTGCAGGTGATTGAGGCCGCTGGACACCTGTCAAACCTTGAGCAGCCCACTGAGTTCAACGCGACTCTACTTCGCTTCATAGAGTCGTTGGGCACTGAACTCGAAGTTTGAGCCAGCACCAGGTAGAAAACGAATCCTCTCTGACATCGCTCGAGATTAAAACGGCGATGAATATTTGTGGACAATGGCATCGCGTTCGCGTAGAATCCGGGCGAATCTTGGAGGCCCGAGGTATTACAAGCTAACCAAGGCGGGCCATCCCAACTTTGGTCTTGTTCGGTTGTGCGAAACGCGGAACAGGAGCGATCTCTTGTTAGGAACTCCGCCGCCAGTCACATCAACAAGCAATTCAAATTGTTGCTGTGAGTACTCTTCTGAGATGGGAGGAACCGATATGAAACGAATCTTGGTCGTGCTCCTTGGATTATTCTTGCTGTTCACTTTCGCCTGCAAACGCTATGGACATGTGAAAACGCACCTCATAGCGAGTACCGGAGAAAAATCGATTACTATTGCGGTTAGCGACAACGGCTCCGGCGGCTATACGCTCGAAGCTTCGATACCGAATAATGCCTACCTCAAGAAGGGCATGCAACGTGCGCATTGGATTGTGATTAACAATACGCATAGTGCCACGGTGAGCTCCGCGGTGATTGATACGTTCCGGGATACGGCCGGGGACATAGATCCATTTGAAGGAACTGGGGATGACCAGAAGTTCACCTTCGGAACAATAGGAGCGGGCGACGAGGCTTCTATTACAAGCAACAAAGCGAAACGGTTTTCTGAATCAACAGACCGGAATTTCAAGTATAAGGTCACCGTCGTGGTTGCCGGAACTACGCTGACCGTAGACCCGGTTGTTGTCGTGGGGGACTAACCAGAATAATTGTCAAGATTTCAAGTTCGATCCTGTAGAAAGTATTGCGTTGTACTGGGCGCTGGTTCGCAACGCTTCAAGATCAGGATCTCGTTCCGCTTCGGGCCTGCTATATCCGTGAGCCAAGGCCTGTTCCAGGTGTTCCAAGCCCTTCTCGGTATCTCCGATAAGCGAGTGAACGACGGCTCTGTAATACATCAGCGTCGTATTACGTGGCTCGAGAGTTGTTGCTTTATCGATGCTCGACAGAGCGTCCTGAGCTTGCCCAAGCTTTGCCTGGCAGACTGCCAGAAGTCCGAGTAACTCGGCGTTGGCGGGATTGATCGTCAAATGCTCCCTCAGCAAATCGCTTGCGATGCTGAATTGATCCTTCGCGTCTTGTTCTCGACCCACGCGAAGATAGGCGTCACCGAGATTCCGGTGATAAAGATCATCACGCGGTTTTAGATCGATCGCCGTCTTGTATGCCGCTATTGCCTCGTCGTATCGTCCCATGTGGAAACAGGCAGTGCCCAGATTCGAATAGGACCTGTGGCTCGGATAAATCTCAATTGCTCGTCGCTGAATTGTGACGGCCTCCTCATAGAGACCCAGAAAGATATACATCGCGCCAAGATTGTCGTAGCCAAGATAATTGTCGGGTTGAAGAGTGATCACTTTGCGAAACTGCTCCGCCGCATCGCGGTATCGGCCAAATGCGTGATAACAGAAACCCAGCCTGCTGTAGTTTTCCCAGTAACCGGGTCGAAGCTCTATTGCCTTCCTAAAATACTCAATCGCTCGGTCCATTTCCCCTTGTTGAACATAACATCGTCCAAGCCACCTGTGCGCCGAATCACTCATTGGTTGGAGTTCTACGGCTCGCTCAAACTCTTCGATCGCTCCTGAAATCTTGCCGGTCCCTTGATAGATCATGCCGAGCGAAATATGAACTTGAGCCTGGTTAGGATCCAGGATCAGCGCGCGATCACTGGCCGCAATCGCGTTGTCTACCCAAACGCTGTCGCTTGTAGCTTGGTACTTATACCAATATGCTTCGCCGAGTCCCGCATGCACGAGCGCGAAGTCAGGGTCAAGAGCCAGCGCTTCTTGAAACATCTGAATTGCGAAGTCGATGTTCTCCTTTTGTTCGCGCCGCTCAATGTAAGCACGGCCTTTCGAATAGAACTCGAACGATTCAATGTTGGTAGTCGCGGGTTTCGCGAGCTGATCGCGCACCTCGCTCGGGATGCTGAGCTTCAGTGTCTCTGCCACGCTCTCACACACTGCATCCTGAAAGCTGAAAAGATCCGATGAATCTCCGCGGTACTGAGCGCCCCACAACACGCGTCCAGTCTCGGCATCCGTGAGCCGCGCCATCACTCCGATTATGTTACCGCCGCGCATGACCTCGCCCTCGAGTAGGATGGTGGCGCCCAGTTCCCTGGCGAGCTCTCTTACTCCGGTTCCTTTTTCATCCACTCGGCCGGCGCCCGCCGATTTCGACAGCACTGACAGGCCCTTGATCTTCGCGAGATCAGTAGTAATGGCGTGCGCCAATCCGATTCCGATGAAAGCGCTGCTCTCGTCAGAGCCGACCGATTGAAGGGGCAACACCAATATTGTCGGAGGAACCGCAATCATCTTTGCCGACGATCGCATCGCGGCAGCCAACCCCGAGGTTCGTTGGGTGGGAATGGGCGGCGGCGGGAGTTCGCTTGTGTAACTTGTAGCTCTGTCTTGAACCTCTAGAGGTGCGTGCCTGAGAGACTCTATTGTCTGTTTGATCTCTTCGAATGACTCGTAACGATCTTCGCGGTGCTTTGCGAGCGCACGCGAAACGACGTGCGTGATGTCGCGCGGCAACTCAGGTGGCACGGTCCCGATTTCAAAAGCCGGATCCTTCAGTATCGAAGCAGCGACTTCAAGTGAGTTCGAGCCTGCGAACGGAAGCCGCCCGGCGATCATCTCGTGCAACACTATGCCGAAAGAAAAAATATCGGTACGCACATCCAGGGCCTCCCCGCGAAGCTGCTCCGGAGACATGTATGAAAGCGTTCCCATTACCGTGCCCGGCTCGGTCAGACTTTCAGCAGCCGTCGTTCCCCCGATTGCTCTCTGCATTGGAACTGATTTGGCCAAACCAAAGTCAACTACCTTCACGCGGCCCCGAGCGGTCAGTAATATATTTTCCGGCTTTATGTCGCGATGAATAATTCCGCGCTGGTGAGCTTCGGAAAGGGCATCACAAATTTGCTTCGAAATGTCCAGCACGTTTTCAGGTTTAACTTCATTTGCGGACATCAGGTTTCGCAGGCTTCTACCTTCGATGTACTCCATGGCGATGTAGGAGTGCGTACCGGTCTCGCCGATTTCATAGATCGTTACGATGTTCGGATGGTTTATGGCGGATGCCGCTCGCGCTTCGCGGAGAAATCTGATCGAACCGGTGGGAGAATTCTCGTCCCTCGACATGACTTTGATCGCCACGGTGCGGAGCAGGACAAGGTCTTCCGCTTTAAAAACCTCGCCCATGCCACCGGAGCCAAGCTTTTCGATGATTCGGTATTTCGCCGGGGCGCCGATTGCATCCATTGAAATCACCGAGCGAACAAAGGATCGCGACGGCGCTTCGCAGCTCATCGCGTCTGAGAAAGAAGATAACCCGTTGCAGTCTGCTAAGCGAGCTGGGAGTAGCCGCCTCGATAATATGCCAGTGGTTTATGCTCGGCGATGCGGACGGACTCGACCTCGCCAACTACTATCGTGTGATCGCCGCCGGGGTAAGTATGAACGACCCGGCATTCAATGTAGGCGAGAGCGCCATCCAACAACGGCGCACCGCCGGCGCCCTCATAGTAACCAATTCCGTTAAACCGGTCTTGATCTTTCGAGGCGAAGCGTCGAGATACGTGCTCCTGATCTTCGGCGAGGATATTTACAGCGAAGTGCTTTCCTTCGCAAAGGTACTCATAAACGGAAGCGCGCTTGTCTATGCAAGCCAGCACGAGACAGGGTTCGAGCGACAACGATGCGAAGGCGCTTACAGTGATTCCGGATAGCTGACCGTCCTCCGAGAGCGTTGTAATCACCGTCACACCGCTTACAAACCGGCCCAGCGCGGCGCGAAAATCATCCTTGCTTACCGGCATCAAGCCACCCCGACTCGTTACATCTTCTTGTACTTATCGATGAGCTGTTGCAAACCATCGCTCGCGCCTGCGTGACGGTACTTGTAATAGGATTCAAGATCCTGCAGCAGCCGGTCATGAAGCGGGCCGTATTCAGGCCGTCCTTCTGAAAGTGCAATTGCGTGGGCGTACATATCTATGACCAGGTCCAGTTTTTCGTGTGCCTGCTTCAAAACCGAATCCTTGAGCGGACCCGCACTCAATCCCTTGTGTTGCTCTGCGAGCTGTTGATATTCGTCGTTGTAGAGGCTGCCAATCAACACATAAGTGAAAGGGTCGCCCGGACTCAGCGCTAGCGATTTATCCAACTTGCTTCGCGCATCGGCTTTGTCGCCGGTCATCAATGAGAGCATTCCAAGCGACTGATACAGAACAGGCAACCATCTTGTTCGATACTCGTTCCAACGAGCATCGTCGTAGGACGCCGGCTTCTTGCCTGCTTCGATCAACTCAATTGCCTTGTTGCCATACTGCCGGCTCTGCTGCACAAATTTCGGATTGTTCCTCTTAGCTTGTTCGCTGCCTTCGATAGCAACTTGAGTCAGCACGCCTACATCGTCAGGGGTCGCCGCAAGATAGCTTGCCGCGACGCGAAATGCATCATCAGGACGCTTCGCCTGAAAATATCTGTTTATCAGGATCGGATCTATCACATCCAAGTCAGCGGTTTCTTTGAAGACCACCACCATATTCTCGAGCTGAGCGCTTCGTTGCGAATCATCAGGCAGCTTCTCAATCTCGCCGGCAAGATAGGTTACAATACTTGCTCTCGCAGTGCTCTTCGGATACTTCTTGATAAACTCACCCGCCGCCGCAAGTTTTGCAGCAATATCCGGCGCAGTCTTGATCTTAAGCACCGCCTTCTCCTCGCCCTCCGACATCGTGCTCTGCTTGCCCTTGTCGCCGGGCTGTTGAGCCTTTTCCGGCGGGTACTGGGCTGCCGCGCCTATCGCACTCAAGGCATAAACGATAACCAATAAGATGACGCACACGGCGGCGGCCCTGACTTTATGGAACATTGTCGATTTCATGAAGCCTCTCTCTTTTATTGATTCTGGTGCGAATAGCTCACAGAGGTTGATATTGTGCAGGATGCTATTAAGGTTGGCAAGTGACGGTATTGCAATAGCACCGCCACGATTCGAGTTTGGCGCGGGCAACGCGAGCAGATGCCAATCGATTCTCAGGCAATGTAGAAAATAAGCAGTCTCGTCTTGTATCGTGCGCTCCCGGACGGCTAAAATTCGAAAAGGAGTAAGGGGATTCTACAAGGGCTCGCCGACCTCAAAAGCTACGGAGGAAACATGAAATCAAGTGTTAATGCGATCCTCGCGGCGTTGATGTTGACCGCGTCTGTCGTATCCGCGTCGGCGCAGGATTGGAACCGCGCCGTCTCGCTATTCAACCAAAAGCAGTACCGGCCGGCGATTCGCGAGTTTCACGCTGTACTCAACGCAAACGCTGAAGCGTGGCAGTCGTGGTATTACATCGGCGCCAGTCATTTTCAACTCGAGAGCTACGATGATGCGATCGACGCCTTTCAAAAATACATTAAAGCTGGCGAAAAGGATGAGAAGGCGCAAATCGCCGGGAACTACTTCATAGGAATGTCCTACTACAAGCTGAAGCAGTATGATAAGGCGATCGTGGCGATCGCGCGCTATGTCACAATCTCCGACAAGGCCCAACAGAAAGTCGAGACCACCGCTCGAGCTGCTTTAGGACGCTCCTACATTTTCACTAACCGTTTCAACGAAGCGATTCCGGTGCTTACAATCGCGGCGTCGGAAATGAAGAACAATGCAACGAACTACTATTACATTGGGTTTGCCGAGAACAAACTCAGTCACAACGATCAAGCGATTGCCGCCATCAATAAAGGGCTGGTCATCGACCCGAAGGACGCGGATTCACTTACGCTGCTGGGAGATATTTACTTTTCACAGCTCAAGCAAAACCCGGCAATCGCAACTCAAGTCATATCAGTAGGAGAGCGCCTGATTCAGGTGCGTGATGATGAGCGGACGTGGGGGTTGTTAGGGCAGGGTTATTTGATCGACAAACAGTACGCCAAGGCCGCGCCGCTACTCGACAAATTCGCGAAGGCGCATGCTCAATCGAGCGGCGCCTGGTACAACCTCGGCGTAGCATTGTCACGGTCTTCACAATGGAAGCCCGCGGCAGACGCATTGGAGGCAGCGTTAAAGCTCGCACCTACGAATACTGCGGCGCTTCTCGAGCTCGGATACGTTTACGAAAGTGACAAACAGTACGATAAAGCGCTCGGTGCTTATCAGCGCGCCTACGAAGCGTCGGGCCAGCGTGATGAAACTGCTCGCGCGGGCATCGACCGCATCAAACAAGTCAAGCCTCAGGGTCAGTAAGAATCGCCGGGTGATGAGTGAACCAAGCGGCGCAATGATTCATTCATCACCGATCACTCTTCCATCCGAATTTACACCGGACACACTGGTTATTCCTTCGAACGCGTTCGCCGTCAATTCAATCTCAATACTCTCGCCTGCTGCGAGGCTCAATGACTCGCCGCGCGCGGCTGCATGCGAGAGCACAGGTAAAGTTGCGCAGGGTTCGAGTGCGATATTGTAAGTCGCACTCCACCACGGGTAGTCGCGGCCCCCTCGGTACACTTGCCAGTACCAAAGGTGTTTGAACACTTCCGCCGGATAACGAAGCGCGAACCCTACGCCGAGTCGCGAGTTGGTGACTGCGAACCAGCCGTCGGTGATCTCTTCCAGAAAAACCATATCGCTCGCGCCGGTTTCGGGACCGGGTATCACCGACAGATCGACTTGGCTGCCGTCAACAGCCTGGGCGTTCGGCCAACTCGTTGTTTGGTCGGGCGCCAATCGAGAGGTCGTCGGCGTAAACTCTGCGCTGGTGTGAATGCGGCAGGCCGGCAAATGCACGCGACAGTTTTCATCGATGAACGGCCAGCCGAAGGCAGGGTGATGGCCCCAGGTGAAGTTCACATCCTGACCGCTCTCGTTCGTAATGCGCTCGCGAATGCGCAGAGTCGGCTGGTCGCCGTGAAGGCTGACTGTCTTAACGAGATGAAAAGGAGTTCTGACAGTGCGAACTTCAAAGCGAACTTCTATCTCATTCGGCTCGTCCTTCGTGATAACGTAGCTCCAGGGAAGCAGCAAGACTTCGCCGTGTTGTCCGATTTCAGCTCCCTGATGAAGGGATAAGTTTCCGCAGTTTGGAAACAGTTCTTGCCACCCGCCTTCGTAGTAGTCCAGGTGCGCGCCGGCTTCGGCTCTTGAGCTAGTCGGAACCAGGTGAGCCCGCTCTCGAAGACCAACCCACGACCGCCACATGAAGTCGACGTCGCGCGGCTTGTAGAGAAACTCGTAGATATCCGTGCCCTTGTCGGCAATGATAGATACACGGAGCTTCTCATTTTCGAGCACCACACATCGATGACCTTCAATGACCGGCTGGCTGATTCGACACCCGTAATTGCGATTGTGGCTGTAGGTTTGATATATCATCGAATTCTGTTTAGGCGACCACAAGATTAACGGCGCTCTCATAAGGGTTGCAACTGCGCATCGCGTTGGCTTCTATGAGCGATAGAAAAAAAGCAGTAGTTCTATTGAGCGGGGGCTTGGATTCAACAACCACGATGGCCGGCGCCGGCTCGCAAGGGTTTCGTCTGTTTGCGCTGTCGTTCCGCTACGGTCAGCGGCACTCGATAGAACTCGAAAGCGCGGTGCGCGTTGCGAAGGCACTAGGCGCGGAGCGGCACCTGATCGTCGATATAGACCTTCGCTCCATCGGAGGATCAGCGCTCACGGATGACCTCGATGTTCCGAAGGAACGATCGCAAACTGAAATTTCGTCCGCAATACCGATTACTTATGTGCCCGCGCGCAACACAATTTTTCTTTCATTCGCGCTGGCGTGGGCGGAAGCTCTTTCTGCCGCTGACATTTTTATCGGAGTCAATGCGCTCGACTACAGCGGCTATCCCGATTGTCGTCCGGAATACATCGCGGCATTCGAGCGAATGGCGCAACTTGCAACGAAGGCTGGAGTCGAGGGCACTACGCAGATCAAAATTCACACTCCATTGATTGCGTTTACCAAGGCGCAGATCATCAAGACGGGTCTTGAGCTTGGTGTCGACTATTCGCTTACCCACAGTTGCTACGATCCCACACCCGAAGGTTTGGCTTGCGGGAAATGTGATAGCTGTCTTCTGAGGTTGAAGGGATTCAGCGAAGCCGGTGCGGTTGATCCGCTGAAGTATGCGGTGAACTGATCTCTTAAGTTGAGGCGCCTTCGGCGTCGCCGAGTAGCATTTTACGTTTGCATACCTGATGTTCAAGCGATCATCTCGAGTGCTTCCTTCATCTCGCTGCGAGCTCTCTGATCATTTGCGATGTCCGCAACTTCGACTCCTTTACGGTAAGTTTCCCGAGCTTCCTCGATTTGACTCCTGTGAGCCAGTAATCTTCCGAGTTGCTGATAAGCGGCAACGTATTTGGGATCTCGCGCGATGACCTCTCGTAATTGCTCGACCGCTTCAGTTTCTTTTCCTTCTTTTTCAAGCTCGAGCGCAAGAGCATAACGAGAGAAAGAATCGTCGGGATCCTGCGAAACGAACTGCTCGAGCATTTCTTTTCGATTCTTCATCGTTGAGTGGGTTGAAAAACAAAAGGCACAAATAAGGATGCGGACAAATCCTCGCTTGTGCCTTCGCGGTTTAATTGCGAACCAGGTGGACCGATTCTCTGCGTCGGCAACGGTCCCGCGATTGAATATCCGCGGCGTCATTCACTAGCGGTCGACTCCGTTTCGACCGTCCCCTGGCTTTCCGTGCCTGCCGATGAAGCCGCCGCGACTGCTGCGGCTGCCTTTACTGCGCGCTCGCCGCGTGTATCTCGCTCGCGAATTCTCGCCGCCTTACCGCGAAGCTTGCGAAGATAATAGAGCTTCGCACGACGGACGCGACCGTGCCGCACCAGTTCGATCCTGTCGATCACACTCGCGTGTAGCGGAAAAATACGCTCGACTCCAACTCCAAAACTTGTTTTCCGCACGGTTATCGACTCGCGAACGCCCGAATGTTTTCGCGCGATCACAACACCCTCAAATGCCTGAATGCGTTCCTTATCGCCTTCCTTTATTTTCACGTGAACGCGTACTGTGTCACCGGCCTGGAATCCGGGGATATCACTGCGTAACTGTCGCTCTTCGACAGCCTGTATTGTTTGATTCATAGTTTCACCTCGCTAACGCTCAAGTTCCATCATTCGAGTCGGACTCATCAATGTCTTTTAAAACACTTTCCACTTCCTGACGTTCGCTATCGGACAGGATCCGATCTCGAAGCAATTCCGGCCTTCGGCGCAATGTCTTCTCAATTGCCTTTCGACGACGCCACCGTTCGATCTCAACGTGATTTCCACCGATCAAGACCTCCGGTACTTTCTTTCCGCGGTAGTCGGCGGGCCTTGTGTATTGCGGATAATCAAGCAGGCCATTCGAGAACGACTCGCGCTCCGCCGACTGTTCGCATCCAAGTGCGCCGGGGATCAATCGCGTGATCGCGTCAACTACGACCATCGCCGGAATCTCACCTCCTGAAAGCACGTAGTTGCCGATCGATATTTCTTCGGTTATCAAACTCTCGGCGACTCGCTCGTCGATTCCCTCGTAACGACCGCAAATCAAAACGAGTCGCTGCTCTTTCGCATAGTTCCTTGCCAAAGCCTGGTCGAAGAGGCGTCCTTGCGGAGACAGCAACAACACATTTGCATTAGAGTCGCCACCAGTCACGGCTTCCACCGCGCGAAACAAGGGCTCAGGTTTCATTACCATCCCGGCGCCGCCGCCAAACGGCCGATCGTCGACCTGCCTATGCCGATCGAATGTAAAATCGCGCAGATCATGCACATTTATCTCAATGAGACCCGTCTCGATCGCTCGCCGAATTATTCCAAAGTCAAAGACCTCGCCAAAGATCTCCGGAAAGATCGTGATTATGTCGAACAGTATCATTGAAGAGTTGATACTCTGAGCCAAAGGATGTTCAGTCATTGAACCACTCGTTAACTGACCTCTTCGTAATGCTCGATCAATCCAATTGGTCAGTTCTTTTATGATTCAATTCCAACAACCCCTCCGGCGGATCGACAACGACCTGCCTGGCAGCTACGTTAACGGATTTACAAATATCATCCGCAAACGGAATTAACACCTCGCGTCCGCTTTCATCACTAATCACGAGAACATCAGTGCCGCCGGTCCTCAGAACGCTGGTAACACTGCCGAGCGCGCGACCTTCCGACGTTATTGCGTGCGCGCCTAGAATCTGGTGCTCAAAGAACTCGCCCTCTTCAAGCGTGCTCAACTCCGCTTCAGTAATTACCAGTCTGCCGCCTATTAACCCCTCTGCCTCGGTCATCGTGTCGTAGCCCGCAAATTTCAGAATCAATCGATCCTTATGAAACCAGCAGTTCTCGACTTCTAAGCTTTGCATCGTTCCATCCGGCATCCAGACGCTTACTTCTTCGAGCGATGAAAACCTTTCGGGAAAGTCCGTCTCAATATTGCACGCAACTTCTCCACGAATGCCCCGAGCCTTTACGATTCGTGCTATGACAAAAGCGTCCCGCTCGAAAGTTCTGTCAGCCGCAGTACTCACTACTATTCAACAATCTCAAGAATGATCTTCCGTCTCGACTTCAAACCGGCGGCCCGAAGCAAAGTTCTCATCGCTCGCGCCGTCCGACCTTGCTTGCCGATGACCTTTCCCAGGTCCTGAGAATCAACTCTAAGCTCGAGGACGATTCCCGTCTCTGCTTCGAACTCTCTGACCGCCACTTCGTCAGGGTGGTCAACCAGAGTCCGGGCGATGATTTCGACGGCTTCTTTAAGCGAACTGTCTCTCATACGCCGAGTCTTTGCGCGCTTATGTCAAAGCGAGAAGCTAACGCGCCCATGCCAATCACGCTCGCTCATTCGGACGTTTCCACGGTCGCGGGAACCACCTTGCGCTTCAAAAGACTGCGCACTGTTTCAGACGGTTGCGCTCCGCGCTCCATCCAGTAGCTGACTCGATCGCTATCGATCTTCACATCCGCCGGGTTTCGGCAAGGATCGTAGTAGCCAACTGACTCAACAAAGCGGCCATCTCGTTTTGAGCGCTTCTCGGTCACTATGATGCGATAGAAGGGCTTTTTCTTAGCTCCCCTTCTCGTTAACCTAATTGAAAGCAATTTCCACCTCCACGTATGATCCAAATCCTTCAACTAATCTAAATCTTTGATCCAGTGTCTACTCAATCTTGAATACCATGCAGAATCCGATACTGGCATTAGCTCAGTAGAACCTGGTCAATATCTTCTCAACGGACAACCGCTCTTCCACGCTTCAAACGCCTAACGAAGACAAATGGATATTATACCCGAAGTCAGCGGCTTCATCGTTTCTTTTTCTTCTTCCTTCTTTTGGTCGCCTTGCGCCGGCCACCCGAGCCAAAGCCGGGCAACCCGCCTCCCATCAGTCCACCCATCATTCCACCGAGCCCACCCGAGGTCATCATTCGCATCATCTTTCTCATCTCAGTGTACTCATTGATCATCTGATTCACCTCCTGGACCGCGGTGCCGCTCCCGCGCGCAATTCGCTTCCTTCGCGACGCGTTGAGCAACGTATGATCTCGACGCTCCGCCAGAGTCATCGAATTGATGATCGCCTCCGTGACCTTTAACTTGGACTCCATCTCGGCGGTTTGTTCGGGCGTCACTCTCAAACCACCGAGCATACTTGATGGTAACATATCCAACAATTTATCAAGCGAGCCTAACCGTTTCATCTGCCTGAGTTGATCGCGAAAGTCCTCGAGCGAAAATTTGTCGCGCGCAAGCTTCTGCTGAAGCTCCAGGGCTTTTTCCTGGTCGACTTCAGTCTGCACTTTCTCTATGAGTGAAAGCACATCACCCATTCCGAGGATTCGTTGTGCAATTCGGTCCGGATAAAAGGGTTCGATCGCCTCGTAGCGCTCGCCGACACCGATGAACTTGATTGGCTGACCGGTAACCTCCTTGATCGATAGAGCCGCGCCTCCGCGAGTATCGCCTTCCATTTTGGTCAGGACGATGCCTGTGAGTCCGACGCGGTTATGGAACTCTTGTGCTGATCGAACCGCATCTTGACCGGTCATCGCGTCGGCTATGAAAAGAATCTCTGAAGGCTGAGTCTCGCGTTTGATAAGTTGGAGCTCGGACATCAATTCATCATCGACGTGCGAGCGGCCGGCTGTGTCGACGAGAAGAGTGTCATAGCCTGTGAGCTCGCATTCGCGCATTGCTCGACGGCAAAGCTCGAGCGGACTGTTCTCTTCCATCGCTTCGAAAACCGGCTGTCCTATTGCCTGTCCGATTATTGAGAGCTGTTGGCGCGCGGCGGGCCGGTAGACGTCGACCGACAGCAGGAGATTCCGTCGACGCTGCGTTTCCGAGAGAAGCCGCGCCAGCTTACCCGTGGTCGTCGTCTTCCCAGAGCCTTGCAGCCCAACAATCATCACCACATTCGGAATCCGCTTTGTAAAAAGCAGTTGGCTCGACGTGCCGCCCAACATCTCTACCATTTCGTCGTAAACGACCTTGACGACCTGTTGAGCGGGCGAGAGTGAGCCCATCACGTCCTGACCCAGTGCCTTCTCTTTGACCCGATCGACGAACGTCTTCACTACTTTGAAATTGACGTCGGCTTCCAGCAGTGCTATGCGAATTTCCCGCATAGCGGCTTCGATATGAGCCTCGGTAATCCTCCCTTGACCTCGAAGATCTTTGAGGACTTTCTTAAGCTTGTCAGAAAGTGCTTCGAACATGGTGCGACTCACGCGTAATGCGGAAACCTATAAGGTATATACCGCTTGGGTGTCTGTCAAATTGAATTGGTCTTGAGCCATCCGAGGCAAGAACTTGAAGACTAGCAGGATCTTGATTGGGTTCGGCCACTAGTCTCGACAAAAAAGGAGGGCCACTCAATGTGGCCCTCCTTCGGTTCGCAAACCAGGTGACAGCTCTCACTCTCACCTCGTCTGAGGTTTCTGGTTAGTTAGTCGGACATTTCTCCGTGCAGTTGAACGGCTGCGAAGGCTGCCCCGTCGGGCCTGGATTCGTGATTACTATCGCTCCAGGTAGCCCGTTGCATACCTTCTTAATCAGTCGCAACGTCGTCGGTCCGCTCGTCCCGCCGTCAACGATCGTCTTGATCTTCTTCGGCGTTACTCCACCTACCGTCACCGTTGCTCCTGCCTTGATGTTCGTTCCTACTACATCGAGGAAGAACTGTCCTGTGTCTGTCCTGTCGAGGTGACAAGAGTTAATCACCGCGATGTCAGGCGTCCCGCCTGACGACGGCACCCCAGGCGCATTGCAAGCAAACGTCACTTGGAATGCCTGTTCGTTGCCCACCGTCGGACACGGCGTTCCGGGCTGTCCGGTTACGACCCCGGTCAGGTTTCGGCTCGTTCCTCCAGGTCCTACTGCAAACACCAGGA
>Ga0075436_100000351_pt1 | contig 29428 bp, 26 predicted proteins | sample RhiMethybrSRZTD5_FD_75303 | JGI IMG/M metagenome (GOLD analysis project Ga0075436, IMG submission 75303) | Populus rhizosphere microbial communities from Tennessee, USA - Rhizosphere MetaG P. TD hybrid SRZTD5 | ecosystem: Host-associated > Plants > Roots > Rhizosphere > Soil | place: USA...
ACGCGCGCACGCAGGCGCGAGACCGCCGCGCTCATCTCGGTGCTGCGCGATGGCGCCTCGCCGAGCCAGAACGGCATCGACGGCGGCTGGCCGTGCGCATCCGCCACGCGCACCGTGCCGTTGCCGATCCTGAGGATCCGCCACGAGGTGTTGCCGAGCTGGAAGACATCGCCCGGCAGCGATTCGATCGCGAAGTCCTCGTTGAGCGAGCCGATGACGTGCCCCTCGGGCTCGAGGACGACCTTGTAGTCGAACACCTCGGGGATGGCGCCGCCGTTCACGATCGCGTGCATGCGCGAACCCTTGCGGACCCGAAGCTCGCCGTTGAGCGTGTCGCGATGGATCAGCGCGGCGCGGCGGCCCCGGCTGGTGGCGAATCCGTTCGAGAGCATTTGCAGCACGTCGACGTAGTCGGAGTCGTGGAGCGCTCGGTAGGGATAGGCGCGGCGGACCAGGGCGAGCAACTCCTTCTCGCTCCATGCCTCCTCGGCGGAAACCTCGGCGACGATCTGCTGCGCGAGGACATCGAGCGGCGCATCCGGCACCTCCACGCGATCGAGCTCGCCGTCGTGCACCGCGCGGACCATCGCCGTGCACTCGATAAGATCGTCGCGCGTGAGCGGGAAGATGCGGCCCTTCGGCACGCCCTTGATCGTGTGACCCGAGCGGCCGATGCGCTGGAGGAACGTCGCGATGCGGTGCGGCGACGAGATCTGGCAGACGAGGTCGACGTGGCCGATGTCGATGCCGAGCTCGAGGGACGCCGTCGCGACGAGCACCTTGAGCTTGCCTTCGCGCAGCCGGTGCTCGGCGTCGAGCCGCACGTCCTTCGCGAGGCTGCCGTGGTGCGCGGCGACGAATTCGGCGCCGAGCCGGTCGGAGAGCTGGTGCGCCATGCGCTCGGCGAGCCGGCGCGTGTTCACCGTGATGAGCGTCGTGCGGTGCTCTTCGATCAGCGCCACCAGCCGGTCGTAGATCTCCTGCCACACCTCGTGCGACATCACCGCTTCGAGCGGCGACCCCGGCACTTCCACCGCGAGGTCCATGTTGCGCTTGTGGCCGCGGTTCACGATCGTGCACGCTTCTGCCGTGAGGAAGCGTGCGACCTCCTCGATCGGCTTCTGGGTCGCGGATAGGCCGATGCGCTGGAGCTTGCGGCCGGCGATGTAGTCCAGGCGCTCGAGCGAAAGCGCCAGATGCGCGCCGCGGCGCGACTGCAGCACCGCGTGGATCTCGTCCACGATCACGAGGCGCGCGGTCCTGAGCATGTTGCGCGAGCGCTCGGCGGTGAGGAGCAGGTAGAGCGACTCGGGGGTGGTGACCAGGATGTGCGGGGGCGAGCGCAGCATCGCCGCGCGTTCGTTCTGCGGGGTGTCGCTCGACCGGACGGCGGCCGTGATCTTGGGCGCCGGATAGCCCATCTCCCGGGCGATCGCGTGGATCTCGCGCCGCGGCTCGGCGAGGTTTTTGTGGATATCCGCCGAAAGCGCCTTCAGCGGTGAGACGTAAATCACCCGCACCTCATCGGGTAATTCACATTTCTCCGCGCCTTCGCGCGTGAGCTCGTCGATCGCCGTGAGGAAGGCGGCGAGCGTCTTTCCGGAGCCGGTGGGCGCCGCGATGAGCGTGTTCTCGCCGCGCCGGATCGCGGCCCAGCCTTCGGACTGGGCGGCGGTGGGCTCGCCGAAGCGGCCCTCCCACCAGCGGCGGAGAACGGGATGGAAGTCGTGGGGAAGCAAGACTCTATTTTATCGTGCCTTGCGCGCCAATTCCTTCGCCGTCTCGCTCGCAGCCTGCATCTGCTTTGTCAGCGTCCGCGCGAATGCCGTCGCTCTCGTGCACCCGTTGTACACGCGCCATGCCATTCCGGCGTTGCTTGACTAAAGCAAGGAGAATGTCTGCCAAAGTCAAGCATCAGGAAGCCACCCCGGCTCCGCGCCGACCCGATCGAGGAGCGTGTTCACGCGGTGCTGAGCTTCGATCGCTATTACGCGCGGCGCCTGCACAAGCAGGAGAAGGCGGCCGCCGATCTCGAAATGACGGCGATGGAAAAGTTCATCCTGCGCGAGCTCGCGAAGGGAGGCGGCACCGTGGCGTGGCTCAGCGAGCGCCTGGAGCTAGATGCGGGATACGTTTCGCGGACCGTGACGGTGCTCGAGCTGAACCGCCAGGTCACGCGATGCCGCGCTCCCCATGACGGCCGACAGCGTGAGATCCAACTGACGGACTGGGGCCGTCGGGTGGTGCAGGACCTCGAAGAGCTTCAGGAGCAGCGCACGCGCGATGGCGACGATCACCGAGGTCTTCGAGCGCGATGGGCTCGCGAACTTCCTGGAATGCTGTCGCGAGCAGTGGACCGAGCCGTCTCTTCCGACGCGCGGCCGGCGAGCTTCGGGGTGACGTTGTCGTCGATCCACTTCTGGTCCCACCACTCGACCGGCAGCACCGCGACACCGTCGAGGTAGACGCCGTAGTGCAGGTGATCGCCCGCGGCGAGGCCCGTCTCGCCGGTCTTGCCGATGACTTGGCGCTTGGCGACCGCGTCGCCGACCTTCACGTCGATCGCGCTGAGATGGCCGTAGAGGGAGAAGAGACCGAGGCCGTGGTCGATGATGACCGCGTTGCCGTAGATGCCGAGGTCGCCCGCGAATGCGATGGTGCCGCTGTTGGCGGCCTCGACGGGATAGTTCTTCGTCGCGGCGAGGTCGTAGCCGAGGTGATAGGCGCTGTCGACCGGCTCCTTGTCATACGTATACGTGCGGAAGTCCGCGAAGTTCGCCTCGACCTTCGTGTTGCTCAGCTGCACGAACGCGTCCTTCCACTGGATCGCCGGCGTCGCCTTCTTCGTGATCGCCGTGATCCTGTCCTCGTTCTCCTTGCGCAGCCCCTTGTTCACCGCGACGAACACGTCCTTCGGCGTGCCCTGGCGCGCGGCCGCGTCCTTGAGCAACGGCGCGACCTTGTTCTGCAGGAATTTGTCGGAGAGCGCGATGGTGCTCTTCTTGTAGCGCACGTTCTTGAGCTCGTAGGCAAGACGCATCTCGCGCGTGTTGCCCGCCTTGTCGGTCGCGACCAGGACCGCGCGCGTATCGGGGGCGGCGTTGTACGGGTGCGCGAAGAGCGCGAAGAAATAGTCGGGATGGCCCTGTACGACGCCCTGGAAGCCGGGGAAGAAATCGTTGCCCACTTTCACGCCGCTCGACGCCGTGTCGGCGGAGGACTTGTAGACGATCGCGCCCGCGCCGCCGAAGTTGATGTAGCGGTCGTCGGCGACGAGCTCGAGCGTGGGCGCCGTGACGTCGATCGCGATCGGCTTCTCGAGCACGATCTCGTTTCCGCGGAAGAGATTGGCGAACGAAGCGTCGCGCGCGATGATCCGCAGCACGGCCGGTCCCTCCTTGACGCCCGGAAGCTTCGCCAGCGCGAGCGTGATTCTTTTTTCGGGCAAGGGCTTCGCGTACTGCTCGGAGGCGAGCGTGTGCTCGACACCGCCCGCGACGAGCGTCGCCGAAACCGACTTCAATCCGGAGCCGGGATCGGTGACGACGATCTCCACCGGCGCGAGGCCGGCAACACCCGTGTCGGGATCGAGCCGGACCTGCGGCGGCTGTGATTCGAAGCGGCCACGGAAGAAGTACCAGCCGGCGCCGAGGGCGAAGGCGAGGACCAGGACGATGAAGACAAGGACGGGGCCTGCGCGACGCGGGCGGTTGGATTCGAGCGGGGTCATTGCGGGCTTCTATTCTGACACGCCACGGTAAGATCGCGGCATGCCACGCTACGCAGCCTTCCTTCGCGGCGTCATGCCGACGAACTGCAAGATGCCCGAGCTCAAGAAAGCGTTCGAGGCGGCCGGCTTCGCCAATGTCGCGACGGTGCTCGGCAGCGGCAACGTCGTATTCGATGCGAAGGCAGCTTCCACCGCGACTCTCGAGAAGAAGGCCGAGGCGGCGATGCAGAAGAAGCTCGGCCGTACTTTCATGGCGTTCGTGCGTCCGATCGACGAGCTCGAGAAGATGCTCGCCTCGGATCCCTACGAGGGCGTGCGGCTCGACGGCCAGGCGAAGCGGATCGTGACTTTCGTGCGCGCGGCACCCACGGCGAAGCTCGAGCTGCCGATCGAGCAGGACCTCGCGATCATCGCGCGCATGGAAGATGGCGCCGTCTTCAGCGCCTATTGGCCGAACCCCAAGGGCCCGATCTTCATGGCGCTCATCAAGAAGACCTTCGGCGAGGAGCAGACCACGCGCACGCTCGACACCATCGCCAAGGTCGCCGCGCGCTAGAAACGAGCCGTTCGCGACGGCGGGCTGCCGTTCGTCGCAATCCCGCCCTGCCGCGGCGACCAAACCGGCTACGATGCGCGCCATGCTGATCGCAAGAGACCTGTGGAAATCGTACGGCGAGAAGGCCGCGGTCTCGGGCATCTCGCTGGAGGCGAAGGCGGGCGAGATCGTGGGCCTCCTCGGCCCCAACGGCGCGGGGAAATCGACCACGGTCGGGATGCTCTGCGGGCTCACGCCGCCCGATCGCGGCACGGTCGCCATCGGCGGCGAGCCGGTCGGCGGCGACGCCTCCGCCGTCAAGCGCCGCATCGGGCTCGTCACGCAGGAAGTCTCGCTCTTCGAGGATCTCGGAGCGGCCGCCAACCTCGAGCTCTTCGGAGCGCTGTACGGAGTCTCGGCAGACATCCTGAAGAGGCGCGTGGACGACGCTTTGGCGCTGGTGGGCCTCACGGAAAACGCGCGTGCCAGGCCCGCGACCTTCAGCGGCGGCATGAAGCGCCGGCTCAACATCGCGTGCGCGCTCGTGCACGACCCGGACGTGCTGCTCCTCGACGAGCCCACGGTCGGCGTCGATCCGCAGAGCCGCAACGCCATCTTCGACAACCTCGAGACATTGCGCGCGCGCGGCAAGGCGCTCGTCTACACGACGCACTACATGGAAGAGGCCGAGCGCCTCTGCGACCGCGTGGTCATCATCGACCACGGCAAGGTCATCGCCACGGGCACGCAGGAGAGCCTGCTTCGCATGCTGCCGGAGTCGGCGCGCCGCGTGGTGATCGAGCGCAGCGGCACGCTGGAGGACGTCTTCCTGCACCTCACCGGCCGGGACCTGAGGGACTGACATGAACGCGCTGACGGCACTCGTGCGCAAAGACATCGTTCTCTATTTCGCGAACAAGCGCGCCGTGCTCGTGACGGTCGTCGCGCCCATCCTCATCGCGGCGTTCTTCGGCGCCGTTCTCGGCGGCCCGCCGAAGAAGCCGTCGCGCATTCCCGTGGCGGTCGTCGACCTGGACGCGAGCGCGGTATCGAAGTCCATCGTCGCGGCGATGAAATCCGACACGACGTTCGACCTGCGCGAAACCGACGAGGCGCAGGCGCGGAGCCTCGTGCGCGAAGGCAAGGTGCGCGCGGCCGCGGTCATTCCCGCCGGATTCGGCGACGACGCGCCGAAGGCGATGTTCCGGCCCAACGCGAAGAAGCCCGAGATCGCGGTCCTCTACGATCCGTCGCAGGCGATGGCGCTCGCGCTCGTGAAGGGCCTTCTCGCCGAGCACGTGATGAAACAGGTGAGCCGCGCCGCCTTCAGCCCCGAGACGGGCCGCAAGACCATCGCCTCCATTCGCGGCGACGTCGAGAAGAGCGCGGGCCTCGACGACCGGCAGCGCCGCGATCTGCTGTCGCTCTTCGACAGCATCGACAAGCTCCAGTCGAACACGTCCGCCACTGCGCCTGCGAACGCGGGCACGATGCAGGGCTTCTCGATGCCGTTCGAGACGCGCGAGGCTGAAGTCTCGGGCAATCGCGAGCGCAACTACAACGGCTATGCGCATTCCTTCGCCGGGATGGGCGTGCAATTCATCCTCTTCATGGGGATCGAGCTCGGCGTGGGGCTGCTCCTCATGAGAAGGCTGGGTCTGTGGAAGCGCCTGCGAGCCGCGCCGCTCTCGCGCGCGACGCTCCTCGGCAGCCGCATCGCCTCCGGCGCGGTGATCGCCTCGATCATCTTCGCACTGATCTATGCGGCGGCGATCGCCGTCTTCGGCGTGCGCATCGACGGCAGCCTCGTCGGCTTCATCGCCGTCGGCATCGCCTTCGCGATCCTCACCTCGACCTTCGGCCTGCTCATCGCCGCGCTCGGCAAGACCCCCGAAGCCGCGCGCGGCATCGCCATCCTCGCGACACTTCTGCTCGTGATGCTGGGCGGCGCGTGGGTTCCGACGTTCGTGTTCCCGCAGTGGCTGCAGGACGTGACCGTGGTCGTGCCGACGCGCTGGGCGATCGACGGGCTGGAAGCGATGACGTGGCGCGGGCTGGGTCTCGAGGCCGCCGTGATGCCGGTTGCCGCCATGCTCGCCGTGAGCGCCCTCTTCGCTTGGATCGCCACCAAACGCTTCGACTGGGAGGAGTAGCCTTTCGCCGATCTCTCATGGCCAGGAGGCGCGTTGGCGTCCATCGGCGGTGATCTTCACGCCGTCGGGAAAGACCTGGACGTAGTGGCCCTCTTCGCGAATCAACGCGAGGCCGACGCTGTGATCGGACGCGCCGAGCTTCACGCGCGGCGGGCCGTACGTGCCGTTCATGCGCAAGACCACGCTGTCTTCCTCGGGCGGTTTGGCAGTGTGCACCTGAATGCTCGCCCGAACACGCCCGGTCGCATCGACGATCTCGAGCTTGCGTCCTCGCAGCACGTCGGCGATGCGGTCGTCAGCGGCGCTCGCGGGGTGCAACTGGGTGAACGATAGCGCGGCAAACGCGCCGTTGAGGATCGTGATCGCTGCGAGCGTGCGCATTCCCGTCGACATGGTGGCCTCCTCGCGTCAGGTGGCGGGCTTCCAGTATGCTCGCGGGAAGTTCGCGCTGACTGGCTACAATGCGACGCCTCCTCTTCCTCCTGCTCCTCGTGTCCATGACCGCCGGCGCACGACCGACGCTCGAAGACGTTCGCAAGCAGATGGGCCATCCGTCGGCCGGCGACGTGCGCGGACAACGCGACATCGTCGGCTATGCGGCGACGCCGGAGGGCATGGCGAAAACGTGGCAGCTGTCGGCCGAGGGACCGATGCCGGAGTCGTACGACGCGCGCCTCGCGCCCGGGGTCATCGGAGTCATCGGTCCGCACGACGATTACGTGTTCGCCGGCCGCGTCTATCGCAAGATCTTTCCGCTCGTGACCGCGAAGACGGTGGTGATCGTGGGCGTCTTCCACGGCTACCGCCGATTCGACGCGCGCGACCAGCTCGTCTTCGATCCCTACCGCGCGTGGGCTTCCCCCGACGGCGAGATCACGGTGTCGCCGCTTCGCGAGGAGCTCATCGCGGCGCTGCCGCCCGCGATGGCGGCGAAGGACGCCGCCGCGCACGACTTCGAGCACAGCGTCGAGGGGATCGCGTATTTCCTGAAGCACGCGCGCGCCGATGTCGAGATCGTGCCGGTGATCATCCCGGCAGCATCCTTCGAGCGCCTGTCGGCCGAGGCTTCCGCGCTCGCCGACGCGCTCGCCGCCGCCATGAAGAAGCGCGGCTGGCAGCTCGGGCGCGACGTCGCGATCGTGATCTCGGCGGACGCGACGCACTACGGCGATGACTTCAAGCACACGCCGTTCGGCGCGGGCGGCGTCGAAGCCTTCATGCGGGCGATGGCGCGCGACCGCTCGATCGTGAAGGACACCCTCGGCGGTCCGTTCAGCGCGGACAAGGCGCGTACCTTCTATTCCACCGTCGTCGATCCCGCGAATCCCGATCAATATCGCGTGACGTGGTGCGGCCGCTTCTCCGTGACGCTCGGCACGATGTTGATCGAGGACACCGCGCGCCGGCTCGGCATGGGAACGGTTCGCGGCGTTGCGGTGGCGCTCGGCTCGAGCGTCGACACGCCGGAGCTGCAGCTCAAGGAGGCCGGCATGGGCGCGACCGCGCCCGCCAATCTCTACCACTTCGTGATGCATCCCGCGATCGCTTACGTCGCAGACTAGGCCGTGGACTTCGTCGCTCCGGTCGCGATCGCGTGGTACCTGACGGCGACGAACGTCACGCAGTGGCATCCGCCGTTTCGCTCGCCATATGCGGGCGAGCTCAGTCTCGATCCCCACGGGCGAACCGAAGAGACATCGGACCTCACGCTCTATGCGAGCACGCCGCTGTGGCGCGGCGGCGAGCTCGCGTTGACCGCGGAGATCGACCAGGGACACGGCGTCGGCGACGGCGTCGGCATCGCGGGCTACCCCAGCGGCGAAGCGAAGATCGGCGCCAACCGTCCGTACCTGCACCTGCCACGCCTGTTCGTGCGCCAGACCGGCGATGACGTCATCTTCACCGCCGGGCGCTTCTCCGTCGCCGACATTTTCGACGCCAACGCCTACGCGCACGACCCGCGCGGCGACTTCCTCAACTACGCGGTGTTCGAGGCGGGAGCCTTCGACTATTCGTCTGATCCGTGGGGCTTCACCAACGGCGCCGTCGTCGAGTGGACGCACGCTGCGTGGACGCTTCGCGGCGGGGCCTTCCAGCTGCCGCGCACCGCGAATGCGCGCATCACCGCGCGCGTGGACTTCGGCGCCTACATGCTCGTGGCCGAGCTCGAACGGCGCTACACGCTTGCCGGCCGTCCCGGGAAGATCAAGCTCCTCGGATTCCTCGATCGCGCGCGCATGGGGCGTTACCGCGACGCGCTCGATCTCGCCCGCCAGCGCGGCGGCGTGCCCGACCTCGGGCTCGTGCGGCGCGACACCTCGAAGGCGGGCGCGGTCGTGAACCTCGAGCAGGAGATCTCGCCCACCTTCGGCGTCTTCGCCCGCGCGAGCGCGAACGACGGCGGGATCGAAGCGTACGAGTACACCGAGATCAACCGCTCGCTGCTGGCGGGCTTCCAGCTGAAGGGCGAGTGCTGGGGACGTGGCGAGGACACGGTGGGCTTCGCCGTCGCGGTGAACGCGCTTTCGGGCGCGGCGCGCGACTACTTCGCGGCCGGCGGCCTCGGCATCGTCATCGGCGACGGCGCGCTCGACTATCGCACCGAGCAGATCGCCGAGACGTACTACGCGTGGCGCGTCGAGAAGCGCTTGACGATCACGTTCGACGTGCAGCACGTGCGCAATCCCGCCTACAACGCGGATCGCGGGCCGGTGAATCTCCTCGCCGTGCGGACCCATATCGAGTTCTGATAACCTGCCACCTAAACAGGGGGAGGGTGCCACGTCCACGCGCGAAATCGCTGGTGACGTGCCGGTGACGGTTTCGCCGCGAAACTGGACGCTGGTCGGCGTCGTCGCGTTCGTCCTTTTCGTCGACTACTTCCTCTACGGCCTCGTCATCCCGCTCACGCCGCTGTCGCCGGCGAACGTGAAGACCGAGGACCAGCTGGGCTCGCTTTACGCGACCTATGCCGCGAGCGTCCTCGTGGTGACGCCCATCTTCGGTTATCTCGGCGACCGGCTCGGGGCGCGCTTCATGATGCTGGTCGGCGTGGGCTTCGCCCTCGCGGCGACGCTCTTCTTCGGCACCGCCCAGAACTACGGCGGCCTGTTCCTCGCGCGCCTGTGCCAGGGCGCCGCGTCGGCCGCGGTGTGGACCTCGGGCCTCGCGATCGTCGCCGAGAGCTATCCCGAGCGCCGCGTCGAGATGATCGGTTACGCCTTCACCGGCAGCACGCTGGGCTCGGTCTTCGGTCCCGTGGTGGGCGGCGCCCTCTACCGTTTCGCCGGCTACCAGCTTCCGTTCCTGATGGTCGGGGCGATGGTCGCGGTCGAGGCCGTCTTGTTGATGGCGCTGCTGCCGCGCGGACCTTCCGCCGCGCACGCGAAGATCGATCTTCCGAAGCTCCTCGGCAGCAAGGGCGTGCTCGTGGCGGCCTTCGCGGTCGCGCTCGCGGCGCTCGCCTGGGGAATCATCGAGCCGCTGCTCCCGATCCATCTCGACCGCGCGGGCGTGAGCGCCGAGACGATCGGCCTCATGTTCACGGTGTCCTCGATCCTGTACGGATTCTCGGCGCCGCTCGTCGGCTGGACTTCGAACCGCATCTCGGTGAAGCGCGTCATCGTGCTGGGCACCGTGCTCATGGCGGCGACGCTGCCGTTGCTGACGCTCTCCGACAACGCGCTCTGGGTCGGGATCGCGCTCTGCCTCGTGAACGTGTCCTTCGCCTTCATGCTGAACCCGGCCGCCGCGGAGCTCGCCAACGCCACCGAGTGCGTGGGCCTGCATTGCTACTCGACCGTGTACGCCGTCTATAACATCGCTTATTCGATCGGCATGCTCGCCACGAGCGCCATCGCGACCGGGGCCGGGCACATCGTCGGCTTCGCGGGCGCGCTCTTCTCGGTGAGCGGCGTGCTGATCGTGTCCGCATTCGTTCTTGTCGCCGTCAATCGGGGAGGAAGACATGTCCAGGGAACGTGACAACGCAACCGCCATCTTCTCGGCGCTGGATCGCGGCGAGTCGCTGCCCGCGCATTGGTACACCGATCCGGGAGTCACCGAGCGCGAGGTCCAGGAGATCTTCCGCAAGAGCTGGAACTACATCGGCCCGGCGAAGGAGCTCGCCAACGTCGGCGACTACATCACCGGCTATGCGGGCATGGTCCCGGTCGTCGTGATGCGCAACGAGGAGGGCCTCGCCGGCTTCGTGAACGTCTGCCGCCATCGCCGCCACGAGGTGATGAAGGGCCGAGGCAACGCGAAGGTGATGACCTGTGGTTACCACGCATGGGCGTACGACTTGAAAGGCTGCCTCAAGCGCGCGCCGCGCTCCGCGGCGGAGAAAGGCTTCCGCCTCGAGGACTATCCGCTGCTGCCGATTCGCGCCGAAGCGCTCGGTCCCTTCGTCTTCGTGAACGGCGACTGGGACGCGCCGCCCGTGGCGACCTACTACGCGGGCCTCATGGACATCATCGCGCAGAGCGGCATCAAGCTCGACACGCTCGAGCTCTACAGCCGCAGCGACTGGGAAGCTCCCGCCAACTGGAAGACGATGCTCGAGAACTATCTCGAGTGCTATCACTGTCCGGTCGCGCACCCGGGCTTCAGCGCCGCCATCGACGTCGCGCCGGAGAACTACACGCTCACCGCGCACGGCTGGTACATGAGCCAGACCGGCTACGTGCGCGAGTCGGCGCTGCAGGGCAAGACCGCGGTGAAGATCTACGACGCGCGCGGCGAGCTGAAGATGGCGCAGTACCACGTGCTCTTCCCGAACTTCACCATCAACATCAACCCGGGCTTCACCAACATGTCGGTGGACGTGTGGCGGCCCAAGGGACCGAATGCCTGCGAGGGCTTCTCCGAGCAGTACTTCGGTCCCGGCGTGTCGGAAGCGTTCGCGAACGAGCTGATCGAGTTCAACACCCAGGTCGGCATCGAGGACGACGACCTCACCAATTCCGTGCAGCGCGGGCTCATCGGCGGGCTTCCCGAGCGCGGCCGCACGCTCACCAACAGCGAGCACCTCGTGGTGCACTTCCAGCGGCTGGTCGCCAGCGCGCTCACGCGCTCGACCGACGCCGAGCAGAAGCCGGTCGAGTCGAAGGTGATTCCCATCACCGCGTCCATCAGCGTGAATCCGACGGAATCGGCGGTTCCCGAAGCCGAGAAGAACGCGCACGTCGATCTCGAGGTGATCCGCGTGGATCGCGAGAGCGACGTGATCAGCTCGTTCTACCTGCGCCGCGCCGACGGCAACAAGCTCGCGCCGTGGGAGCCCGGCCAGTTCCTGCCGATCCGCCTCAAGGTTCCCGGCCAGCCGCAGCCGGTGTTGCGCACCTACACGGTTTCCACCTGCGCGAATCCGGACTACTACCGCCTCTCGATCCGCCGTCTCGATCCGTCGGTGGTGTCGAAGCACCTGCACGACCATGCGAAGCCGGGCACGCGCATCGAGGCGATGGCGCCGCGCGGCAAGTTCGTGCTCGACCAGTCGAGCGAGCGCCCGGCGGTGCTGGTCTCGGGCGGCGTGGGCTTGACGCCGATGGTCGCGATGCTCGAGCACGTCGTCGCCGAGGGCAAGCGGACCAAGAAATTCCGGCCGGTGTATTTCATCCACGGCACGCAGAACGGCGGCGCGCACGCGTTCGCGAAGCACGTGCGCGCGCTCGCCTCCGAGCATCCGCAGGCGCACGTGCACTTCGTCTACAGCAAGCCCGGCAAGGCCGACAAGCTCGGCACGACGCACCACGGCGAGGGCCACGTCACCGTCGAGACGCTGAAGAAGCTGCTTCCCTTCGGCGACTACGACTTCTATCTCTGCGGCCCGTCGGACTTCATGAACTCGCTCTACAGCGGGCTCACGGCGATGAACGTGGCGCCCGAGCGCATCCACTACGAATCGTTCGGCCCGGGCTCGGTGCTGAAGCCGGTGATCCCGCACAAGGCGGCGCCCGCGGATGGCGCCGACGGCATCGCGCGCGTGCGCTTCGCGAAATCGGGCATCGACGTCGTGTGGTCGCGCGACATGGGCAACCTCCTCGAGCTCGCCGAGGAAGCGGGCATCGCCGCGGCTTTCGGCTGCCGCTCGGGCGTCTGCGGCACGTGCAAGACGACGATCAAGAGCGGCGCCGTCGATTACCTCGAGGAGCCGCTGGTCGAGCGCGCCGCGAACGAGGTGCTGCTGTGCTGCTCGCTGCCCAGGCGCGCGCCGGGCCATCGCGCCGACAGCCACGAGCCCGACGTCGTCCTGGAGATCTGAGCGTGGACGCGCCCACGATGACGCGGGAGGACTTCCACAAGGCGGCCGCGGGCCTCAAGCCCGACACGCGCATGCTCATCGACGGCAAGCTCGTCGAGGCGCGGTCGGGCAAGAAGTTCGACACGATCAACCCGGCGAACGACCAGGTGATCGCCGCGGTGCCCTCGGGCGACGTCGCCGACGTCGATGCCGCGGTCGCTTCCTGCCGCAAGGCGTTCAAGTCGGGCGCGTGGTCGCGCATGGAGCCGCGCAAGCGCATGGAGGTGATGTATCGCTGGGCCGACCTCGTCGACCGGCACGCGCTCGAGCTCGGGCTCCTGGAATCGATCGACGTCGGCAAGCCCATCCGCGACGTGCTCGGCGAGCAGGGCGACATCGCCGCGACCTCGCTCACGATCCGGTTCTTCGCCGAGTCGATCGACAAGATCGAGGGCATCGTCACCAACACGGCCGCGAGCGCCTTCCACTACATCATCCGCGAGCCGCTGGGCGTCGTCGCGTGCATCGCGCCATGGAATTACCCGTTGATGATCGCCGCGTGGAAGGTGGCGCCGGCGCTCGCCATGGGCAATTCCGTGATCCTCAAGCCCGCGCAGATCTCGCCGCTCTCGGCGACACTCTTCGCGAAGCTCTTCCTCGAGGCGGGCGGCCCGCCCGGCGTCTTCAACGTCGTGCACGGCACCGGATCGACCGCGGGCAAGGCGCTGGCGCTGCACATGGACGTGGACAAGATCAGCTTCACCGGCTCGACCGAAGTCGGCAAGCTCATGATGGTGTACTCGGGGCAGTCGAACCTGAAGCGCGTCACCGTCGAGACCGGCGGCAAGTCGCCGCAGATCATCACGGCGGATGCGCCCGACCTCGATGCCGCAGTCGAGTACGCGGTGAACGGCGTCTACGCCAACAAGGGCGAGATGTGCAGCGCCGGCTCGCGGCTGCTGGTGGACGCGAAGATCCACGACGAGTTCGTCGCGCGCTTCCGCGAGAAGGCGAAGGCGAATTTCCTCATCGGCGATCCGCTCGATCCGGCGACGACGATGGGGCCGCTCGTGAGCCGCAACCAGCAGAAGAACGTGCTCGGCTACATCGACATCGCGAAGCAGGAGGGCGCGACCTGCGCGCTCGGCGGCCGCACGCCGAAAGGCTTCGACCAGGGAGCTTATGTCGAGCCCACGCTCTTCACGGGCGTGAAGCACGAGATGCGCATCGCCAGGGAAGAAGTCTTCGGGCCCGTCGCCGCGGTGCTTTCCTACCGCACGATCGAGGAGGCGATCGAGATCGCCAACGACTCGATCTTCGGGCTGGCCGCGGGCATCTGGACGCGCGACGTCGCCACCGCGCACCGCATGGCGCGCGACATCGACGCGGGCGTGATCTGGGTGAACTGCTACGACCTCTCCGACATGACGCAGCCCTGGGGCGGCTTCAAGCAGTCGGGCACCGGGCGCGACAAGTGCCTGGAGACGCTCCTCACGGTGAGCCAGACGAAGTCGGTGTGGGTCAATCTCGGCTGAAAGAACGCCCGCAGCCCGGGCGCGCGCTGCTCTTCGCCGCGCTGTCTTGGGTCGCCTGCGTGTGCCTGGAGGCTCACGCGCAGAACTATTCGGACATCTGGTGGAATCCCGAGGAGTCCGGCTGGGGCATCACGGTCGCGGACCACGAGACGCAGCTCTTCGCCGTCTGGTACACGTATCGCGACGACGGGTCGCCCACCTGGTTCGTGATTCCGGGGGGAACATTCAGCCAGGGCCGGCGCCTCTTCTCGGGCGACCTGTATGCCACCACGGGGCCGCCGTACGATCGCCCTTTCGATGCGAGTCGCGTGACTGCGTCCAAGGTGGGATCGGCGAGCTTCGACTTCGCGCCGGTCGGTTTGGTCCAGAGGGTCGCGTTGTTCACGTATACCGTCGGCAACGTGACGCAGACGAAGCAGATTCGCAGGCAATCCTTCGGCAATGCGGCGCCATATTGGGGCGTCGACGCAACCGACATCTGGTGGAACGCCCAGGAGTCCGGATGGGGGCTCACGCTCGCGCAGCACGGCAACAACATTTTCGGCGTGTGGTTCACCTACGACGCGCAGGGAAGGCCCCTCTTCCTTGTCATGCCGGGCGTGACCTTCGATGGCGCGAATCGCTTCACCGGGACGCTGTACACGACGACCGGCCCCTATTTCGGCAACGCGTCATTCGATCCTGCCGCAGTGCGGGCGAGCGCAGTCGGCACCGCGACGCTGAGCCTCGATCCGCGCTCGGGCGGCACGTTCACGGCGCTGACCAACGGGCTTACCCAGGCGAGGACCATCGCTCGCCAACCATTCGGCAATGCCGCGCCAGTCAAGATGGATGCGGCAGTGCTGACCCAGTGGGAGCAGCAGATGACGGACAAGGGCCGCCAGAACTGCGAGCAGATCAAGCGCAACGCAGCCGACCCGGCCGTGGACCTCGACCACAAGATCATCGACATCTACTACGACGGGGCCAAGGTGTACTCGCAGATCGGTGACTACGCCGGCGCGCGGGATCCGGCCTCGGCGCCATACTGGCGCGGCTGCGCCGTGGCCGCCAATCACGTGTATCGCGACTTGTACGCGCTCACCTCCGCGTGCTACGGGGGCGGATTCGGATGCGTCGCCGGCTACTGGAATTTCACCACCGGCATGCGGCTCGACTACGAGAAGAACGGCGACGTGCTGTCCAGGCAGACCGCGATCCTCGTCTCCCAGCATGCGTCGTTCGCGAGCGATGCCGAGCCGGTCGAGGCGACGGTGACGGCGGAACGATCGCGCGAGGTCGCCTACGCGATCCGTGGCTACATCGACGCGGAGGTGCTTGGCGAGACACGCCGCGCCAAGCTCGCCGCCATGGTGAACAACGCCCTCGGCCACATCGATCAATGGTTCATCTCGAGGAGTTATCGCTGTCCGCAGGACTGCGATCCGCAGGCCGCGGTCGGGCAGTACTACATCCAGCCCTTCATGGTGGGGCTGACCGCCGAGGCGCTCATCCGCTATCACGGCCGCACGGGCGACGCGCGCGTGGTGCCGGCGCTGCGCGTGGCGCTCGACTGGATCTGGGATAACGCATGGCTGCCCGGCGATGAGGCCTTCTGGTACGACAACTGGGTCGCCGATCCATCGCTTCCATTTCCGCCCGCCACATCCCATGGCGCCGATCGCGGTGCCGCACCGAGCCTGAACCTGCTCATCGCGCCGGCCTTCGCCTGGATGTACAGCCAAACGGGGGAAACGAAGTATCGCGATCGCGGCGACCGGATCTTCGCGGGGGGTGTGCGTAACGCCTATCTCGACGGCGGGAAGCAGTTCGACCAGAACTATTTCTGGAGCTTCGACTACCTCGATTGGCGCCGGTAGCCCGGGCTACTTGAAGACCAGGCGGTCCTGCCGGATGTAGCCTTCGAACGCCTTGCGCGCATTGGGACGCGACTTCGCGCGCCACCACAGCGCCGTGCCGCTGCGCTGCACGAGGATCACGTCGCCCGGGTCGATCTCGATCACGACCGCCGAATCGACCGAGGGCTTCGCGCGGACATTGGTCTTGCCGCGCGAGGTCGCGCGCGCCTGCCGCCATCCTTGCTCGTGCGCGGCCGGGGCGGGCGCGGCCGGCTCGGCGGCCGGCGCGCGCACGGCTTCAGCGCGCTTCGCCGCCGCGGGCGCCACCGCCGCGGGCGCCACCGGCGCGGGCGCCTGCGCGTAAATCGCCTTCTCGCCGCAGGTCGCGAAGATCGCGTCGAGCTCGCGCGTGTACGGCGCGATCTCGAACTCGATCGGCTGGTCCGGTCTTGCCCAGCCCTTCGGCAGCACGACGTCCTGGATGATCGAGATCGACACGCACTCGCGCAGCGCGAACGCCGAGAGGCCGCGCGCGAGCGTGTCGCCGATGGCGTTCACTTCCCAGTGCGCGGTGATGTCGTCCTGCACGATCCTCGCCTCGTTGGGCGCGGCGAGGTCGTTGCAGACGAGCCGTGGGAGCGCGTGCGGCTTGAGGCCCGAAGGATCGTCGGGCGCGGTGGAGTTCGCGAGCTCGATCGCGATCTTGCGCGCGTTCGTCTCGCACGAGAGGTACACGTTCGAGAACACCTTGTTCGCGCCGACCTGCGTGACGACGGGCGCCTTCAGGAATGCGAAGCGCACGGGCCCGAGCACGGGATGCCCAGCCTCGCGGATGTCCCATCCCAGCGGCGACTTCGCCGCGCGCTGCTTGCCGAGGGTCTCGACGAGGTCCTCGGCGCGCGCCGCGGCGACCGCGGCGAGCACGATCGCGAATGCGCGCACGCAAATCACTTCTTCGCGGCCTTCGTGATCATCGCCTGCACCGCGGGCTTGCCGGCATAGCCCTCGCGGTAGAGCTTCACCTTGTCGGGGGGCAGCCGGTAGCCCGCGGCGATGAGCTCCTCGAGCCCGTCGTGGCCCCAGAAAAGCCCCATCTCGAATGGCGTGAGCCCGACCTTGTTCTTCACGTCGACTCTCGCCCCGGCCTTGATGAGCGTGCGCATGAGCTCGCGGTCGCAGCCGTGGCTCGAGGCTTCCATCAGCGCCGTGTTACCGCTCATCGCATCGGCGGAGTTCACGTCGGCGCCGCGGTCGAGCAGCAGCTTCACCATCGCCTTGGTCGCGCTCTTCGTGGGACGCTCCGCGGGATTGCAGGATGTGGAGCTGAAAAGCATCACGCGCAGCGGCGGGCCGGTATCCACGACGGATTTCGTGGCCGACATGCCCGCATCGAGGAACGCGCGCACGAGCTCGACGTCGACGTCGCTCAGCGCGCGGTAATACGACGATTCCTCGAAGCTCACGCCGCGCGCGCGCAGGACCTCCATCGCGCCCGCTTCGGAGGCGCGCGCGCCGGAAGCGGCCGGCGCGGATGCGGCGATCGCTGCGCCGCCTCCGGCCCCGAGCTTCGCGAGCGCGCCGCGCGCCTCCCTGCGCACGTCCTCTTCAGGATCGGTGTCGACGATCGCGGCGAGCGCGGGCCGCCCGACCTGCGCGACGCGCGCCTTCAACGCCGCGGGTACCGCCTGGCGCGCATCGCCCATCTTCCCGATCGCCTCCGCGGCGTCGCGCCGCACCGCGCGGTCCGGGTCGCGCAGCGCCTCGACGACCTTGTCGACCTGCTCGGCCGCGAATCCGCCACCGTAGCCGAGCGCGGTCGCCGCCTGCACGCGCACCAACGACTCCGGATCGCGCAGCAGGTCGCCGGCGCGCGGCGCCCAGGTCTCGACGTCGCTTTTCGCCGTGAGCGTGCGCATCGTGCCGAGCGCAGCGTAGCGCGTGTCCTTGTCGGGCGAATCGAGCAGCGCGGTCGCGACCCGCGCGAGCCCCGCGGGCCTGTGCTTGAGCTCGCCGATCGCCTTCAGGATCGCGGGCTGCCCGGCGCGGGCCGTGCGCGCCGCCTCCACCAGCGCCGCGCCCACGGCCGGATCCTGCGTCTTCTTCGCGAGCCAGGCGAGCGACTGCTGCGCGAGCTCGGTGTTGTGCTTGCCCGCGTCGCTGCGCGAGGAGGCGTTGGCCGCGAGGTAGGCGAGCTGCGCCTCGAGGACCTTCGTGGCGGGCTCCCGTCCCACGAGGCTGCGCGAGACGAGGAAGCGCGAATCGACCGTGGAATCCGGCGCGTTGAAGACGCGCTTGTTGGGAGCGGCGAGCTCCGCTTCCTTCATGCCGAGCTCTTCGAGGGCGCCGGCCACGCGCGCGACCACGTTCGGGTCGGCATCGTCGAGCGCGGTGAGCAGCTGCGGCTTCGCGGCCTGCGCCTTCTTGCCCGTCTTCCACAATCCGCTTGCGGCCGCCTGGCGCACGCGCGCGTCGCGGTCGGCGAGCGCCGCGGCGAGCGCCGCGACGGCGTCGGGATCCTCGTTGCCGCCGAGGTAGCGCGCCGCCTCGATGCGTTCCTTGGGATCGCTGTCGTTGGCGAGCGCCTCGATCTTCTCCTTCTTCCAGCTCTCGTCCATCTTGTCGGGATCGGTCTCGATGCCGAAGATGTTGATCGCGAGGGCTGATTGCGCGGCGAAGGCCGCGGCGGCGATGAGCAGTCGGGTCATGGCGCACCTCCCGACTCGAATGCTACTCCTCGGAGCTACGCGGGAACCGGGGCGGGACGGCCGGCCGGATCGCGGTTGCGAGGCGGCTTCTCGTCCATCATCCACTGCAGCGTGAAGGCGGTCGCGCCGATCACGATCAGCGCGGCCCATGCGAGGTTGTAGTTGCCCATGCGCGTAAAGACGATGCCGCCCATCCACGCGCCGAAGAACGATCCCACCTGGTGGCTGAGGAAGACGATGCCGTAGAGGGTGTTGAAGTGCGCGAGGCCGAAGACGCGCCCGATGATGCCCGTGACCAGCGGGATCACGCCGAGCCAGAGCAGGCCCATCGCGGCGGCGAAGACGAGCACCGTCGCGGGCGAGATCGGGAGCGCGAGAAACATGCCGATGATGCACGTGCGCGCGAGGTAGATGAAAGCGAGCAGATGCTTCTGGCTGTAGCGCGTGCCGAGGATGCCGAAGGCGTATGTGCCGACCGCGTTGAAGAGCCCGACGAGCCCGAGCGCGGTGGCGCCCACGCCCGGCGCCACGCCGCAGATCGCGAGGTAGGTCGGCAGGTGCGTCGTGATGAAGACGAGCTGGAAGCCGCACGCGAAGAAGGCGAGCGTCATGTAGAGATAGCCGCGATGCGCCATCGCCTGGCGCACCGCCTCGCCGAGATCGAGCCGTTTCGTGGCTGCGCCGGACGAGGCCGGCACGAGATCGCGCATCGGCAGCACGAGCGCGACGATCGACGCCGCGAGCGCGCCGAACCCGAGCATCGCGCCCTTCCAGCCGAGATGGTCGATGAGGAACTGGCCGAGCGGCGCGATCACGAACGTGCCGAGCGATGCGGCGGCCGCGACCATGCCGACGGTCCTGGTCCGCTTCTCCTGCGGTGTGGCGCGCGACACGGTGCCGATGAGCACGCCGAAGCCGGTGCCCGCGGTGCCGATGCCTGCGAGGAGCCCGGCGATCTGCAGCGCGCCCGGCAGCCGGTTCGTGAAGGTCATGAGCACGAGGCCCAGGCCGTACATGAGCGCAGTCGCGACCAGTACGGGGCGCGGCCCGTAGCGGTCGGCGAGCGCTCCCACGAACGGCTGCGACACGCCCCAGACGATGTTCTGCACCGCGATCGCGAAGCCGAAGGTGGCCGCGGAGATGCCGAGCTCCGCCGTCATCGGCGGCATGTAAATGCCCAGGCTCTGGCGGATGCCGATGCTGATCGCGATGATCAAGCTCGCCAGGATGAGCAGCAGGTAGGGTGCGCGCGCGGAGGAAGACGCCATCGTGTCATTGGACCATCAGCGGGCCGCGGACACAAATGACCTTCCTGCATCCCTCGCATGCGCGCCGGGAATGCCTGCGCCGGACTCAGTAGCCGTAGAACTCTTCGGAACGGATGTCGTCTTCGGCGACGCCGGCCATCTCGAGCATGCTCTGCATGGCCATCGTCATTGCGGGCGGGCCCGCGAGGTAATAGACCGGACCGTTCAGCGCCGGCACGTGCTTTTCCAGCAGCGCGCGGTTGATCACGCCGCGCTCACCGCTCCATGCGCGAGCCGACTTCTCCATCTCGGCCATGGTCGCGACGAGGTGATAGCTCGGATTGTCCCTCTCGAGCGCCTGCAGCTCGTCGAGGAACGCCGCGTCTTCGGGCCGGCGGTTCGAATAGAAGAGATGGATCCGGTGCGGCAGCTTTCGCCTTGCGGCGTCGCGCGCCATCGACAGGAAGGGCGTGATGCCGACACCGCCGGCAAGGAACACGGCGGGCCGCGCCGCGTCGTCGTGGAGCGTCATCACCCCGTTCGGGCCGTCGATCTGCACCGCGAGCCCGGGCGCGGCGCCTTTCAGCACGCGCTTGAACGCGGTATCGCGCATGCGCGTGGCGATCATGAGGGCGGCATCGTCGGGCGCGGAGGCGATCGTGAACGTACGCTTCGGCCCTTTCGAATCCGTCTCGGGCGGATCGACGATCGTCACGAGCATGTTCTGGCCCGCCTTGAAATCGAACCCGGCGGGCCGCTCGAGGTGGAAGGCCATCGTCCCTTCGGCGACGGTTTCGCTTCGCGTGAGCTTCGAGGAATGCACGGCCATGCGCATCGGATGATCGCACCGCCCATGACGTTCCCGAATGAGAAACGGCCGGCGCCCGGCCGGCCGTTCGCCGTTGCTTGCGGCTAGTAGCGGCTGTTCGACGACTGCGAGGGGCTGTTGCTCGACTGCTGGCTGCTCGTCGATTGGCCGGACGGCGTTGCGCTCGACGGCGGCTGGCTCGAGCCCATGGAGCTGGTGCTCTGGCTGATCGTCGGCGACGACGACATGCTCGTGTCGCTCGCCTGCGAGGATTGCGATCCGTTCGCGCTCGCCGACGGCTGCGTGTCGTTCGGGCTGAACGGCGAGGCTGCGCCCTGGGAGCTCTTCGACGCGCCCGGCTCCAGCGCCGCGAGCGTCTGGCTATCGAGCCGTCCCGACGCCTGCAGGCCTTGCGATTGCTGGAACTGCTTCAGCGCCGATTTCGTCTGCGGACCGGCGATGCCGTCCACGGGGCCGGCGTTGAAGCCCTTGTCGTTCAGGGCCTGCTGGGCCTGGCTCACGTTGCTGTCCGAGACCTTGTTGCCGTGCGCCGCGGCGATGGTGCTTGCGCCCGAGATGGCGAATGCGGCGATGACGAGGTGGCTGAGCTTCATGCGAATTTCCTTTCCCGGATTGATCGGTCAGGAACCACCCACGCGGGTGCGCAGCTGGTTCTGCACTTCGGCCACGCCGTCGACGCTATGCGCGTCCATCTCCGCCCTGCGCGCCTGGCCGGGCGTGGTCACGCGGCCGTCGAGCGTCACGACGTTGTTTTCGGTCTGCACGCCGATCACGCCGCTGATCCGCGGGTCCGTCGCGATCTGGCCGATGACGTCGCTCGTGATGCGATCGTCGTCGTTCCTGTAGCCGTATACCGTGATGGGCGCGTCGTAATACACCGTCGTCGTTTGCGGCACGGCGTAGTAGGTGTCGGCCTCCACGGGCGCGTAGATGGTGGTGCTCGGCGTCGTCTCGATGTAGATGGTTTCCGCCGCGACGGCCGGCAGCGCGACCGCGGCGAGGACCGCGGCGACCGTCGCCGACAGCTTCAGGCAAGGTTTCATGATGACCTCCTTCGCGCGTATCCCAGTGGGACTGCGTGGGAAGGCGAAGTTCGGCCGCGGCATGGGCCGATGGGCGGCTTGCCAAGCGCGCCCGCGCTCGTTCACATATTCCGGAAAATGGGCATGAACGTGAGGCTCACGGGAAGCGTCTCCGCGCGATTCCTGAGCTTCAGCATGCCGCGCCCCGTGTCGTCGCGCGTGACCGCCGCGACCGCTTTCATGTTCACCACCGTCGAGCGGTGGATCTGCTTGAAGACGTTGGGATCGAGCGCGTCGAGGAGCTCGCGGATGGGCTTGCGGATGAGCGCCTCGCCCTCGGCGGTGATGACCGCGGTGTACTTGTTGTCGGCGCGGAAGTAGGCGACGTCGTCGACGAGGATGAGCCGCGTTTCCTTGCCGACGCTCGCGGTGATCCACGCGAGCGGCGGCGCCTTGCTCTCGGCGGGCAAGCCCGCGCGCAGCCGCTCGAGGACGCGGCGCAGCTCGCCGCCGTCGTTGGCGGCGGCGCGCGCCTTGAGCCGCGACACGGTCGCCGCGAGCCGGTCGCGCGCGATGGGCTTCAGGAGGTAATCGACGGCGCCGCGCTCGAACGCGTCGATCGCGTACTGGTTGTACGCCGTGATGAAGACGACCTGCGTCCGCGGGCTCGCCTCGGCCGCGGCGGCAGCGACGTCGAGCCCGGTGAGACCCGGCATGCGGATGTCGAGGAAGGCGACGTCGGGCCGGTGCTCGGAGATCGCTTCGAGCGCCGATCCGCCGTCGTCGCACTCGGCGGCGATCGCGAGCTCGGGCCATGCGTCGCGCAGCAACGCCACGAGCTCGGCGCGCAGCAGCGCCTCGTCTTCGGCGATGACGCACTTCACGTTTTGCTCCCTCCGCCTTGGGGGAGGGCCGGGGAGAGGGTCAACGGTAGCGCGATCGTCGCCGCCACCCCCTTCGGATAATTGGACACGATCGTGAACGACGCCTTGTCGCCGTAGGCGAGCCGCAGGCGCTCGCGCACGTTGCGAAGCCCCAGGCCGGTGCCGCCGCCCTCGGCGCTGAAGCCGCGGCCGTCGTCGGCGACGGTGACGAGCAGGCGGCCGTCGGATTCGCGCGCGTTGATCCAGACGTTGCCGCCCGCGGTCACCGGCTCGAGGCCGTGCTTGATCGCGTTCTCGACCAGCGTGGGCAGCATCATCGGCGGCATCGGCACGATGCGGAACGCCTCGGGGACGTCGATCTCGACCGCGAGCCGCTCGCCCATGCGGATCCTCATGATCTCGAGGAAGGCGCGCGAGCGCTCGACCTCCTCGCCGACGGTGGAGAGCTCGCCCTCGGTGCGCGGCAGCGAATGGCGCAGGTACGCGATGAGATTGCCGAGCATCTGCTCGGCCTTGGCCGGATCGTTGCGCGCGAGGAGCTGCGCGCTCGCGAGCGTGTTGTAGAGGAAATGCGGCTCGACCTGCGCCTGCAGCATCCCGAGCTTCGCCTGCGTGAGCTCCTTCTCGGCCTGCGCCTCGCGCGCGATCGCCTCTTCGTTCCTGCGCCGCTCGGCGATGCGCTGCGAGAGCGCGCGCGTGATCGCCGCCGCGTTCTCGAGGTTGGTGCCGTCGTCCACCATGAACCAGTCCACCCAGGCTCCGCCCTCGGGCTCGCAGATGAGGGTGATGCTCGTGGCCGTCTCGCCGGGAGACACCGTCGCGAGGATGAGATTGCGGCGCGCGCCGGAGGGGCCCGACAAATGGATCGGCCCTTTCTTCGAGCTCAAGTACGGGTCGATGCGCCGCACGCGCGCGCGCAGCTGCAGCGAATCGCGCACCGCTTCGACGAATTCCACGTACGGCAGCTCGCGCAACGCCGCCTCCAGCATGTCGAACGCCTGCGAGGCGCCGAACGGCACCTCGATATGGCGGCGGTGGCGGGCTGCGAAGGTGTCGGGATCGCGGCTGTCGGTGATGAGGCGAACGCGCCGCACGTGCGAAAAGGCCTGGAACGCGACCACCACCAGCACGATGAGGACGACGGCGACCACCGGCGCGCTGACGCCCCGGCCGGTCGCGATTGCCCAGAAGGCCAGCATGACGCCGAAGCCGAAGGCCCACGCGAAGACTTTGCGCGCGATGAAGAAGAAAGCTTGCATGGGGCGAAGGATAGCAACGGGCCGGCGCGGCGTTGCGCGCGATCCGATGAAATCGCGGAATCGACGACCGAAATGAGGGTAATCTAGCCGCGCCCCAGGGGACTTCGAGACCGGATGAAACCATGAGGAAGATCGCAGCGTCCTGCCTCCTGCTGCTCGCGAGCGTGGCCGCCGCGCCGCTCGCGCACGCCGTGATGTTCAAGTGCATCGGCAACAAGGGCTCCGTCACCTACCAGGAGGTGCCGTGCCCGGAGGGCGACGAGAAGAAACTGAAGGAGGTGCCGGCCGGCCCGACGGGAGCCGCGGCATCGAAGTCGCAGCTCAAGGAAGGCTGGAGCGAAACCGACATCACCGCGATGGCGGATGCGTGCGTGCCCGGCGCCCTGGAGCCGGCGCGGCGCGATTTCCAGGCGGCGGCGAAGGCGCGCGGCTCCAATGAGCAATTCCCGGAAGCCGAGCTCGCCGTCGGCGTGAAGGCCATGTGCGCATGCCTCGCGAAGCGCGTCGGCGCCAGTTATGCGCGCGCGGACTTCCAGGCCAACCGGCAGGCGATCGTCAAGAAGATGAACGACGAGGCGATCGCGGGCGGCGCGTGCAAGCCCGAAGGCGCGCTCGGCGAGGCGATGCAGAAGAGCCGTTCGCAGTGAGGCCGCGCGAGGCCGGCTTCACCTGGATCGAGATGATGGCCGTGCTCGGCGTCGTCGCGATCCTCGCGCTGATGGCGGTGCCGGCGCTGCAGGAAGGCGCGGTTCGCAAGCAGGTGAAGGAGGGCATGGGGCTCGCCGACGTCGCCAAGAACGCGGTGCAGACCGCGCTCGCGATCACCGGCGACATGCCGGCGGACAACAAGTCCGCGGGACTTCCGCCGCCGGAGAAGATCGTCGGCAACTACGTGAGCGAGGTCCGTGTCGAGGACGGCGCCGTGACGCTCACCTTCGGCAACAACGCCGGCAGGGCCGTGAACGGCAGGAAGCTCACCCTGCGGCCCGCGATCGTGCCGGGAGAGCCCATCGTCCCGATCGCCTGGATCTGCCACGACGTCGCGGTCCCGAAAGGCATGGAGGTGCGCGGCGTCGATCGCACGGACCTCGCGAGCTCGGCGCTCCCGGTCGAGTGCCGCGGGCCGCCGCCGCCGAAGTAGCGAACCGGTAAGATTCGAGGCATGGCAGGTCCTTTCATCGCCCACCTCGAGGCGCAGCTCGCCGATCTCGAGAAGGCCGGGCTCTACAAGCACGAGCGCGTCATCGATTCGCAGCAGTCGGCGAAGATCCACGTCCAGGACGGCGGCTCGGTCCTCAACTTCTGCGCCAACAACTATCTCGGGCTCGCCAACCATCCCGAGATCATGGCGGCGGCGCGCGAGGGCATCGAGCGGCACGGCTACGGCATGGCGTCGGTGCGCTTCATCTGCGGCACGCAGGACGTGCATCGCGAACTGGAGGAGCGCATCGCGCGATTCCTCGGCACCGAGGACGCGATCCTCTACGGCTCGTGCTTCGATGCGAACGGCGGGCTCTTCGAGACGCTCCTCGGCGAGGAGGATGCCGTCGTCTCGGACGCGCTCAACCACGCCTCGATCATCGACGGCGTGCGCCTGTCGAAGGCGAAGCGCTACCGCTACGCCAACAACGACATGGCGGATCTCGAGAAGCAGCTCGCGCAGGCGAAGGCCGAGGGCGCGCGCTACATCCTCGTCGCCACCGACGGCGTCTTCTCGATGGACGGCATCGTCGCGAACCTGCGCGCGATCCGCGATTCTGCCGACAGGTTCGGCGCCATGATGATGGTGGACGACTCGCACGCCGTCGGATTCGTCGGAGCGAAAGGCCGCGGCACCCCCGAGCATTGCGGCGTGCTCGGGCGCGTGGACATCCTCACGGGCACGCTCGGCAAGGCGCTGGGCGGCGCATCGGGCGGGTACACGGCGGGCGCGAAGGAGGTCGTCGCGTGGCTTCGCAACCGCTCGCGCCCGTACCTTTTTTCCAATACGCTCATGCCCGCCATCGCCCACGCGTCGATCAAGGTGCTCGACCTGCTCGAGCGCGGCGACGACCTGCGCGCGAAGCTCGCGCGCAATGCCGGGCATTTCCGGCGCGAGATGGCGAGGCTCGGCTTCACTCTCGCCGGCGCGGGACACCCGATCATCCCGGTGATGCTGGGCGAGGCGACCCTCGCCCAGCGCATGGCCAACCGGCTCCTCGAGGAAGGAATCTACGTGATCGGCTTTTCGTTTCCGGTGGTGCCGCGCGGCCAGGCGCGCATCCGCACGCAGATGTCTGCGGCCCACGAGCCGGAGCACATCGACCGCGCGGTCGCGGCGTTCGGGAAGGTGGGCCGCGAGCTGGGAGTGATCCGATGAGGTGCGCGCTGCTTCTCGCGGCCGCGCTCGCGCTTCCGGCCCAGGCCGCGCGCGACTGCGATCCGAATTGCGACATGCTCTGGGCGAAGTACACCTCCATCAGCGTGACGACGATGGACAGCGGCTCGCCCGCCTCGGCGAGCTGGCGCGTGCAATTCGACCACGCGCGGCACGACATCAAGATCGACGCCGATTTCCCCACGCCGTCGGGCCGCAGCCGCGGCACGATCGTGCTGGTGGGCGGTCGCGTGCTGCTGTCGCGCGGGGTGCAGCTGCCGCCCGGCCAGGAGATCGACGCGCTCGACGCCCCGATCCTCGCGATCCAGCTCATCATCGGGGTGCTGGGGAGAGCCGTGCCCGTGGCACCCGAGGCGATCGGCAAGGAACGCGCGTTCCGCATGCGCGAGGAAAGAGCCGGCGTGCGCTTCGCGACGCCGAGCGCGGCCGCCTACCTCATCGCGCCGTGGATCGCGGAGGGCAAGGTGGGCAAGGACGCCAACGGCGGCATCCTCTTCGACCTGAGCGTCGCGGGCGCCACGCTGGAACCGTCCGGGCGCAAGGGGCCGGTGATCGATTCGCGCTTCACCGGGCGCTTCTCGGATGTGCCGGCGCCGATCCTCGACGATACAATGCCGCTCGAGAGCTGGACGGTGTACGGCACGCATGCGATCGAAATGCGCACGATCGCCGACGCGCGCAGCACGATCGACCTGGCGGTGAGGCCCGGCGCGCCCGACCCGTCGAAGAACTTCACCGGCATGTGGAAACGCGATTGCGCGCAGGACGTCGGGCTGCAGATCAAGCCGTACGGCGACCAGGGAATGTATTCGGTCTCGTATTGCAACCGGGGCGTGTGCTGGGAGCCGGGGACCTTCCGTCCGAACACGTTCATCAGCGGCGATGTCCACTACAAGGTGGTGAGCGACGTGGAGATGCAGATGGAGGAGCAGGGCGGGTTCGTCACGTACCAGAAATGCTCCAGCAGCCCGGAGCCGGCGCAATGAGGACGCTCGCGAAGGTGAAGCGCGAGCCCGGCATCTGGATGACGGAGGCGCCCAAGCCCACGGTCGGCCCGAACGACGTGCTCATCCGCATCCGCAAGACCGCGATCTGCGGCACCGACATGCACATCTACAACTGGGACGAGTGGGCGCAGCAGACGATCCCGGTGCCGATGCACGTCGGCCACGAGTACGTCGGCACAGTTGAACAAATAGGCAGCGAGGTCCGAGGGCTGCGCATTGGGCAGCGCGTCTCGGGCGAAGGCCACATCGTCTGCGGGCACTGCCGCAATTGCCGCGCGGGGCGCCGGCACCTGTGCCGCAACACCGTCGGCGTCGGCGTGAATCGCCCCGGCGCCTTCGCCGATTACCTCGTGATCCCCGCGGTGAACGCGTTTCCCATTCCCGACGACATCCCCGACGAGATCGCGGCGATCCTCGATCCGTTCGGCAACGCCGCGCACACCGCGCTCTCCTTCGACCTCGTCGGCGAGGACGTGCTCATCACCGGCGCCGGCCCCATCGGCATCATGGCCGCCGCCATCTGCCGCCACGTCGGCGCGCGCCACGTCGTCATCACCGACGTGAACGATTACCGGCTCGAGCTCGCAAGAAAGATGGGAGCGCATCGCACGGTGAACGTCTCGCGGGAGAAGCTGCGCGACGTGATGCCCTCCCTCAACATGGTCGAGGGCTTCGACGTGGGTCTCGAGATGTCGGGCGTGCCGGCGGCGTTCCGCGACATGCTCGACGTGATGAACCACGGCGGCAAGGTCGCGATGCTCGGCATCCCGCCGCCCGAGACCGCGATCGACTGGACCAAGGTGATCTTCAAGGGCCTCGTCATCAAGGGCATCTACGGCCGCGAGATGTTCGAGACCTGGTACAAGATGATCGCGTTGATCCAGGCCGGCCTCGATCTCACGCCGATGATCACGCACCGCTTCGACGTGAAGGACTATCTCGAAGGCTTCAAGACGATGGGCTCCGGAAAATCCGGCAAGGTTGTCCTGACCTGGTGAGGTGACCATGAGAGTGTTCCTGGTGGCGCTCGCGGCGCTCGCATTCGCGACCGCATCGGCGGCGGACGACGACTATCCCTCGAGGCCGGTGAGGATCGTGGTGCCGTTCGCTCCCGGCGGATCGACCGACGTCGTCGCGCGCATCCTCGCCGACAAGCTGGGCGCGGAATTCAAGCAGACCTTCGTGGTCGAGAACCGCGCCGGTGCGAGCGGCAACATCGGCGCCGACGTTGTGGCGAAAGCGCCGCCCGACGGCTACACGCTCCTCATGGGGACGACGGGCGTGCTCGCCATCAACAAGTACCTCTTCACCAACATGGCGTTCGACCCGGAGCGCGACTTGGTGCCCGTGAGCTACACCTCCCTCATCACCAACATCCTCGTGGTGAATCCGCAGGTGCCGGCGCGCACCGTGCCCGAGCTCGTCAGGCTCGCGCAGGACAAGCCGGGCGCGCTCACCTTCGCCTCCTCGGGCGCCGGGAGCTCGACGCATCTGTCGGGCGAGCTCTTCAAGTCGCTCGCGGGCGTGAACATCCTGCACATTCCCTACAAGGGCAGCTCGCAGGCGCTCGTCGACGTGATCGCGGGCCAGGTGACGATGCTCTTCGACAACGCGCCCTCGTCGATGCCGTTCATCCAGGAGGGGAAGCTGCGCGCGATCGCGGTGACGAGCATGAAGCGCCTGCCGAACCTGCCCGATGTCCCGACGATCGACGAGGCCGGCGTGAAGGGCTACGAATCGCTCTCGTGGAGCGGGATCATGGCGCCGCTCGGAACGCCCCGGCCCGTCGTCGACAAGCTCAATGCGGCGATCGAGCGCTCGCTGCGCACCGAAGACGTGCGCCGCAAGTTCGCCGCGCTCGGCATCGAGCCGGTCGGCGGTCCGCCGGAGGCGTTCGCGCGCCACATTCGCGCCGAGAGCGAGAAGTGGGGCCGGCTGGTGAAAGCCGCGAACATCCGCCTCGACTGACGTGACGGCGACTTTCAAGGAGCAGGAGCTCGCGGGGTGGACCGCGAAGGCGGGCAATTACGACGCGAATTTCGGCGTCGTCACCGCGCGCTTCG
>Ga0075436_100000354_pt1 | contig 29304 bp, 19 predicted proteins | sample RhiMethybrSRZTD5_FD_75303 | JGI IMG/M metagenome (GOLD analysis project Ga0075436, IMG submission 75303) | Populus rhizosphere microbial communities from Tennessee, USA - Rhizosphere MetaG P. TD hybrid SRZTD5 | ecosystem: Host-associated > Plants > Roots > Rhizosphere > Soil | place: USA...
TCCCCGCTCCCCGAACCGCTGTGCTTCTTCTTCAACATCTCACCTATCTTTGCACCCGATTCGCTTGGATTCTTTGATCGCGTTATCCCTAACGCCTTTAATGTCTCTGCTGAGATCGTCGTCCTTACGTTTTGTGGGCTTTCGCCTACCTGAGTTTCACGTTCTCCTAGGGGCGTGCCTGAATTATGAGAGCTATCACTTTGCGACGTAATTGAAACTGTGGATGTTGAAGAAGAATGCGAGGAACTCACGCGCTCAGTCGGCGCTGCCAGAGTCGCCACCGACAATGCCACGACTACTCCGAAAAATCCGCGTCTAACTGCTCGCATTGTTCCCTCGGATCGGCACCGCTCGCCATAGAGCAGATCGGATCGTTGACTCGTAACAGACACGATGCCTGCTGCGCGATTAGCCCCTTCGTTCAAGTCTCGGCTGTTACCTTAAAGTCGGTAGATTATTGAATTCCTGCTGCGCTCAAGACCGGCGCTGCAACTCATATGCCCGATGCCCGTACAAATCGAAAGTAGAAGTTCGGTACGTATCCCCTTAAGTTAGTACTCTGCTAGCTGAATTTGATGCCCGATTCCCCAGCCTAATTTGTGCCATGTATACTTAGTTCTCGTGGCGCTGTCAACTAAATATCCAAAGCCTACTGATCGCTCGGTGTTTAAGGCTCGAGCTTTGGAATGGCGGGAATCTTGAAGGAACTCAATGGTCGACGCTCAACTGGTGGTCCGGCTGGAGGAAAGCTCCAATGGAAACTGCTTCTCGATGAGTTGGAAACACAATCTTTCAAAACCGTCTTTTCCACGGTAGCGGTTTCGAAGGGCCGCAAGAGCTTCAAACTTGAGTCTCGGACAACTCACTAACACTAAATCGAATTCCGACGGAGCTGCCTTTGTTACGAGCCGAAGACCTCCGCGGCTGATGTCTTCAGTCTTTGTCTCTTCGCGTCCGATGGACTGCATACTCTCGTCCAAGTACTCGACCTTGACGATCTCTGATACCTTTTCGCGTTGAGGCCGTCGTCGTTCGTTGCCCGACCAACGCTTCACGCGAAATGTGCCCCAGGGTTTTTCCAAAAAGCCATTTGGCGGACGCTCACCCAGAAACTCAGCGCCGATCGCTCGGACACCGTGTTTTGGCGGCTCGACCCTTCGAACCAAAATGTAAACGTTATAGCTCTGCTCCGCGAAACCGTGAGAGCGTAGCTTGGATGGCAGAGGAAGCGTCGCAAACAGAACCATACCTTGCTTGACCCTTCGTCGAAGCTTAAGCCGAACACCGGTGCGACTGACATCGATCGTCTCGGTCATCTCATTCCACTTCACATTATTGTGGTCGTAGCCCGTGACGCGTGCAGGAATCGAGAGTTTGAAGCGCTCGCATCTGCGTCGATTCTGGGTAGGTACGGCTTCAGCAGACTCTCGAAATGCGACTCCTTGTGGAATGCTTCGATTGATGGCGATGGCGTTATCTTTCGGCATCGCTGCAGACCGATCACTGGAAGCCGAACCGGGCGACTTTTTATTTGGATCGTGCGCAGGTCTGTTCGGCTGCTGATCTAGTCGCGCTACTGGATTTTCCGAAATTGAGAGTAAAGCAAGATCGTACTCTTTTCTCTTGGCAAAGCTCGCAAGAACCGCGAATGCTTTTGAAGCTTTGACGAATGCGCGTTCAACTCTCGCATTGATTTCAGGAGGCAGTGTCTTTCCGATTTCGTACGAGGGGTAGAGGAGATTTGTAATGGATTCAAATGCGCCCTTGATTGTTTCTAGAGCGGCTGTGCGATCCACTGCAAATACCTGATAGTAAATCGTTGCCGACTCGATACGGCTCAATACTCCATCGAGATCGAGAAAGTACGTGCTCATCCGACCCGTCGTCGAATCGGAAAGCGCGCTTCGAAGATCCAGCTCAGGTGTTTGAGAATAGGTGCTCAAGGCCAAACCTCGAACGAATTCAAGTCGGTCGATCAAATTTCTAAAGGCAGGGGCAGTAGACGATCCGGTATGTAAAGTCGCTGCCATTATGAATCCCCAATTCTCTTTGTCAACAATGTTCTTTCTGGAGGCGGTGATCTTCCACTCGTAAGGCCAAACAGCTATGGACTTGCTCACGAACCGAGAGGCCGATAATATCTCCGTTTGTGAGCCCAAATGATTTTAGACTTGGAGGAAATGCAAAAAATGGTTTTTAGAAGAATCCTTCTTTCAGCAGCGATATTGTGTCTGGCAGCATCGGCGCTTGCACAGGGCAATCGCGGAACGGCAGATGTCACGATCAAGGGAAAAAAGATATCGATTGACTATGGAAGGCCACACTTGGGAAGCCACAGTGTTTCAGAGCTTCCTGCCGGCGCTGTTTGGCGCCTCGGAATGAACGAAGCGACTCGCATTGAGACTGCGGCCAACCTCAGCATCGGAGGCCAGATCGTAAAGGCAGGCACGTACACGCTGTGGGTTAGAAGAACGGGCGAGAATACGTGGACGCTCGCTTTCCACCAAAAGCTCGAGGGTCCAAACGGCCGGCGGTTGTGGGGCGAGCCTCCGATGACCGAAGGTTTCATCGCTGAAATTCCGCTTAAGCTCGAAACGGCGCCGGCTTCTGTTGATCAAGTTACGATTTCCCTCGCTGAAGGGAAGGGCAAAGGCTGGGTCAAGATCCAATGGGGTAAGGACCTTCTCACCGGTTCGTTCGACGTCAAATGACACGCGCTTTCGTTTCGCTTGATCAAAAGGGCTGCCCTGGTTCAGGCAGCCCTTTCTTCTTCGCTTCGACTCGCGTTACCGCTCAAAGCGCCTCTACTTCGATCCAGTCGCGTGCTGCACAACGTCCTGAGCATCCACCGTGAAATCGAAAAACGCATTCATCATCTCATCCCACGTCTGCTCGCCGAACCTGACCTCCTTCGTCGGATCAGGATTCCGCGGATTCTTCGCCGAGTTGTCGTAGTGCGCGACGGCTTCGATACGAGTGCCTTTAGGCGCAGCCAGCGGCGTGACCGGATAATAGTAAACCTGCCAGTTGAAGTTGTATCGAGGAACCGACAGCAATATCTCCGATCTTCCGTCCGGATAAATAGCTCGGTAGGTGATGTCTTTTCCGCGAAGGTGCATATGCGGCATGAAGCTAATGATGTGCGAGTCCTGCTCGAATTCGTAGACAGATTTCACTTCGTAATTTGGATCACCGGGCGGAATCCTGAACTTGATGTCGAACGCCGCTTTGGTGGTGACGAACTTGTTGACCGGCGTCTTGGCAAAGATCAATCCCACCATCGAGCGGTCCTTCGCTTCCTTGCCGTTGGGTGTGTAATGCATCTGAAAAATCAATTGCGATCCCGCTTTGATCAGCTTGGCTTCACCCGGCTTCGCTACAAATGGAGTCTGACCCGGCGAGAGCGCGCCCAGTATTCCGTCGCCGATGTTGAACTTCTGCGCCTGCCCTCGTTGTCGAGCCTGGTCTCGCGGATCGCGAACGTACATCACTATGTGGTGAACTACTGAAAGATTTCCTGCTCGTGCTTCGAGCGCCTGAATGTAACGGTCTTCTTTGAAATTAGTTGGCACGGAAAAGTACTGATAAGGGACCGAGCCTTCGGCCGGCACGGTGAACTCAATTGGCATCTGCAACACCAGGTCGGGTTCGCCGATTTGCCATCCGCTTGCAAGCTTTGGCGACGGCGGCAGATCTTTCGGATCGCCCTCTTTGGCTCCGCCGTCTATCCAGAAGACTATTGCATCGAGTTCTTTTTGGCTCAGCCTTCGATCGTTCTCCCATTTGCCGTAGTGCGAGTCGAGGTGCCACGGCGGCATCTCACGCGTAGTGACCTTCTCGCGAATCGACTTCGCCCACGGGCGAACGTCTTTGTAGCTGATCAGCGACATCGGCGCGATTTCGCCGGGGCGATGACAGCCAACGCAGTTCTTGTAAAAGATCGGCGCGATGTCCCGGCAGTAGGTCGTTTCTTTGCTGTTACCGGTAGCGCCCCCCGACTCAACATACCCCGCGACAACACAACAGGCGGAGATCAACAAAACCAACCGAGCTTTCTTCATCGTGAGCCTCCCTGAATTTCCTACTGGAAGCGAGATGTGTGTCAGTGAGGAGATTCTATTGTCGAGGCGATTCGCCGTCAATGCGGCTCGAACGTTGGAAAGGTAACAAGCTTGTGCTCGACACGTAGCCAACTGTAGACTTCCCCTACTAACGCGATGCTTCGAGTAATCAACGTCGTCGGGGCTCGGCCAAACTTCATGAAGATCGCGCCGGTGATCGATGAAATGCGCCGCCGCTCCGATCGAATCGAGCCTCTTCTGGTTCACACCGGTCAGCATTATGACGAATCGATGAGCGACTCGTTTTTCGACGACCTGCAAATCCCGCGGCCCGATATCAACCTTGAAGTAGGCTCGGGCACGCATTCGGAGCAGATCGCTCGCGTCATGCTGGCGTTCGAGCAGGTCCTGCTTGCTCATCCCGCCGATTGGGTCGTCGTGGTGGGTGACGTAAACTCCACAATGGCGGCGGCTATCGTTGCGGCCAAGATGCCGGCGCCGGTGGCGCACGTCGAAGCCGGACTCAGAAGCCGCGATCGCACGATGCCCGAAGAAATAAACAGACTGGTCACTGACGCACTTGCAGATCTGTTGCTGACCCCGTCGCGCGATGCCAACGAGAATCTCATTGGCGAAGGCATCGAGCCCGGGAAGATCCGCTTCGTCGGCAACGTAATGATCGACACTTTGTTCAGAAGCCTGGATCGCGCGCGTGGCTCGAAGATTCTCGAGCGGCTCAAGCTCGAGCCTGGACAGTTCTGCGCGATGACGTTGCATCGGCCCTCGAATGTCGACGATAAGGCAACGTTGTCCGGAATACTGGATGCGCTCGAATCAATCGGCGCGCGCTTGCCGATCGTGTTTCCCGTGCATCCTCGCACCCGAGAACGTCTGCAGCAGTTTGAACTCAACGAACGAGTTCGAAAACAAACTTCTCTTGTGCTGACCGAGCCGCTGGGATATTTGGATTTCCTGAAGCTTTATAGCAACAGCCGTCTCGTGCTTACTGATAGCGGGGGAATTCAGGAGGAAACGACCGCACTCGGGATCCCTTGTTTGACGCTTCGTGAAAACACGGAGCGCCCAATCACCGTCACCGAGGGAACAAATCGGGTTGTCGGCAACGATCCCGAGAATATCAAGCGCGAAGCGCTCGCCACGCTCGACCGCGGCACAGCTTCACCGCGAATTCCCGAGTTGTGGGACGGTAACGCTGCCGTGCGCATCGTTGACGCGATCGAAGAATTTTCGCGGCGCCCGCGATAAGTTAAAATCTCATCGGACGAGCGGTTCATTCGCGTGGCTACTGACAGAAGCCAAATTACTTTTTTCCTTCTCGATTCCCGACGGTTGCCGTCGCTGGTGGTTCTGCTAACCGCCGCGGTTATTCTCGCAGGTTTCGAAAGCGCAACAGGAAGCTATCGCGCAGCTATCGCGGTAGCAGTCGCCGCTCTGGCCGCGGCGTTTTGCGTATACGCTTCAGTCTCAGTTGAGCGACTCCTGCTCGCATGGTTTGCCCTGACTCCGGTAGCGTCGTTTTTTGTTCGATATCCTACTGATCGATCGATTCTGACTTTCGACCGGGCTATGTTCCTTCTGCTCGCCGTGATGTTGTTATCTCATTGGACTCGGAAGACAGCAGGCAACCAGGAGCACGAAGCGAATCCTCAATCCCGGACCAGGATCACAACATCTGAGCGCCGATACTTCTCCCTATCGACCTTCGAGGTCACCTGGGCAGCGTTGGCGATTCTTGCGCTTGCCAGCTCGATTTTGGTCGCGAAAGGTCTCGCGCCTGCCGCTCGAATTGCGGTTGATACTTTTTGGCTTCCGCTCGCAGCGTTTCATCTCGGCAAGGATTACTTTGCTGTTCGACGCAGCGGCAAGGCCTTGTTGCTCGTTTGCATTGTTCTCGCTTTGTTCCTGTTTGCGATTGGAGCGGTCGAGTTGGCGACCGGTATCGATCTGTTTCACTACAAAGGCTCGGAGTTGGTGCGCGAGGGCGAGCGCCGCATCAACGGTCCGTTTGCAAGCGACTCTTCGTACTCGATTATCTGCCTGATACTTTTCTTGTTTCTGCTGGCAGCGCCCGGTTTGTTTCGAGCGCGGTTAGATCGCACGGCGCGGCTGATTTATATCGCCGCTCTGGCGAGTTCCGCATTCGGCGCGTTGCTGCCGCTGTTTCGCGCGATTGCCATTGCTCTTGTCGTTTGCTTTCTTATGTTGACGTGGCTTACTCGCGATCCCAATCGAGCATCCCGCGTCAGTCGCTTGACACGAACTTCAGTGCTGCCGGTAGTTCTCGTTGTCGTCGTCGTCGTTGCATTCTCGTTCGCGCCGATGTTGGGCGTGACACGGTTGACCGACTCCAGAACAGCCTTCGGTAGATTCGCAACCTGGCAGGCCGCAGCCGAAATCGCTCTCGCAAATCCGGCCTTTGGAGTCGGGCTCGGTAATTACACTGATTACTTTGATCAGACTCATTACTACTCCGATGAAGCAGTCGAAGAAATCATGGAGGCGCGCGCGGTCGATAGCCCTCATTCGAACCTCCTCTGGATAGCTGCGGAACTAGGACTCTTCGGATTGGCGCTTTACTTGTTCGCTAACGCTTGTCTTTTCTTGACTGGTTGGCGAGCCTTCAAGCGCGCGGTGAATTCAGAACAACGAACCGCCGCCGCCTGTTTTGTTGTATTGATCGTAGCGTACTGGATTCCAGGCCTCACGCTTACAAGCGGGTATTACTCCGATGTGAACTTGTTTTTCTTTTTTCTTGTTGGAGTGCTGGCCGGCAGCTTCAAGTCCTTTGTCCGTTCTGCAGCGCCGGCTTGAGTTGATTTGCTCGTAACTCGGACCCCTTTCAATTCTTGAGTTTGAAAAGACGCAACAAAATTCGCGAGAAGATCAAAGGCTTGACTGCCCGGGAGCTTGCCGGAGAGGCGGTCATTCGCGTGCGGCGACGAGTCTCGCGAGCTCGTCACCGCGTTGTTGACAAACCGGATTCTACCTACCTTTCAGATGAAGCTCTTGTTCGAGTGCTGATCGGAAAATCTGTCGCCGATATTGCATCGAGAATTCGCGGAGAGGATCGAGTGCGCCTCTTGCCGGGATTGACTGACCTCGCTCGCACTGCGGAGATCGTCAAAGAATTGTTTCCAGATTCGATGGAAGAGTCGCGGCGGGAGGGCGAGGAGATCGTCGCACATCGCATTAATTTGTTCGGCCGCGTTCACGACTTTGGCCGCCAGATCGATTGGCATTGCGATCCCGTCTCCGGTGTTCGCTGGCCGCTCGAGCACTTCACTCGAATGCCGCTCGTGCTCGAGGAGCCCGCCGATGTTCGCGTAGTGTGGGAACTCAACCGGCTTCACCATTTCACGACGCTTGGCCGCGCTTACGCGCTCACCGGCGACGAGAGGTTTGCCGAAGAGTTTCTGCTACAAGTTGCGTCCTGGTGCGATGCGAATCCACCGCGCTTCGGAGTGAACTGGACTGTGGCGATGGAAGTGGCGATTCGCGCTGCCAATATCATTGCAGCGGTCGAGATGTTTCGCGGCTCGGAATGCCTCAACAACTCGGCAATCGAGTTGATCCTGAAGACACTGATCGCGCACGGTCGATTCATTCGCGCGAATCTTGAATTCTCAAACCGAGCTCCGAGCAATCACTACCTGTCAGATTTGATCGGCTTGTTTGTAATCGGCGCCGCATTCCCCGAGCTTCGCGAGTCGCGCTCCTGGTTAAGCTACAGTTCGCGGCGGTTGCTTCGCGAGATGAACCGGCAAGTTCTAGCCGACGGAGTGGATTACGAAGGCGCGATCGGTTATCACCGCTTCGTGCTCGAAATATTCGCGATGTTTTTTTCAATGAGCGCGACCTCCGGCATTGAGATTCCCCAACAGTACTGGCGAAAGCTTGAAGCGATGTTCGAGTTTGTTCGCAACTACCTCAAGCCCGACGGCACGGCTCCGATGATCGGCGATTCCGATGATGGGCGGTTGATAAAGTTCAAGCCGCGTCCTGCTGACGATCATTCTTATCTGATGTCGATTGCTGCGGTGCTCATGAAAAGCGACAGATTCAAACAGTCGAATCGCATCGACGAAGAAGCAATCTGGTGGTACGGCGAACGAGGCCGTGAAACATTCGAGGAGCTTGCGATAAACCAGGAGGCGCCGTCTTCAAAGGCTTTCCCGAACGCTCAAATCTTCATTCAGCGCGCGGAACCCACACAAGAGCGTGGGCCGCTCTATGCAATCATCGACTGCGGAGATCACGGCGCTCGAGGACGTGGGTCGCACGCGCATTCGGACGCGCTGTCGCTTGAAGTCTTCGCTTTCGGCCGTACATTTCTGCGAGACCCCGGGTCATTTGTTTACTCGGCGAGCGAGAAGGATCGAAACCGGTTTCGCTCCACCGCGTATCACAACACCGTCCGAGTCGATCGCCAGGAGATCAGCGAGGTACGTGAAGGTGAGCTTTTCGCGTTTGCCTCGAACGTGAGACCGCGCGTGAATCGTTGGGAGACCAACGACGAACGCGATGTACTGGACGCCGAACACCACACGTATCAACGCCTGCGCGAGCCGATTATTCATCGCCGCGTGATCACGTTCGACAAACGCGAAGGCTACTGGACCATCGAAGACATCTTCACCGGCAAGGGCAATCACTTCTTCGAGTTCTTTTTCAACTTCGACGCCGGGTTAGAAATTGAAGTCGATTCCGATAATCGTGCAATCGCTAGCGACGGGAAATCAATGATGATAGTAGCGCCTGAACGGTCGCTTGAAACCAGGATCGAGCCGCGTGGTGTTTCGCCTGCATACGGGACGCTACTAAAGTCGTCTGCTATCATATTCGAGCTCACAGCGGAAGCTCCGTGTAAAGTGAAATTTGACTTATCCGTAGCTCGAACCAGCCGCTGACTTCTGTCTTATGTGTGGGATCTGCGGAATCTATGAATACGGCTTGAACCGGCCCCGCGTCGAGGAAGGACTCGTAGTCCGAATGCGCGACACGATGGTTCATCGCGGGCCCGACGACGCAGGAGTCTACGTCAGCCAGGATTGCAGAGTCGGTCTCGGCAATCGAAGACTCGCGATCGTAGATTTGTCGCCCGCTGGCCGCAATCCAATGCCCAACGAAGACGGACGAGTCTGGATTACCTTCAACGGAGAAATCTACAATCACGAGTCGCTGCGGCCCGGACTTGAAGCGCGCGGTCATCGCTATCGCTCGCACACTGACACCGAAACCATCATTCATCTCTACGAGGAACGAGGGTTGGATTTCGTTCAAGACCTTGAAGGCGATTTCGCAATCGGACTGTGGGACGAAGGCGCAAAGCGGATCGTGCTCGCCCGAGATCGAATTGGCGTAAAGCCGCTTTATTACGCGCTTGCAAGCGGGCGGCTGATTTTCGCTTCCGAGATAAAAGCCATTCTTCAACATCCGGCAATCTCTCGCGACATAGACGAAGAAGCGCTCTATCACTACCTTACGTTTTTAACGACACCCGCGCCGAAAACTCTTTTCGCGGGCATTCAAAAACTGCCTGCCGGCTGCCTGCTGACCTGCAACGCGCAAGGCGATATAGAAATCACGCGTTATTGGGACGCCGTGTCGGACTCGACTGCCGTCACGCAACTTGATGAACGCGAAATTGTCGAAGAGCTTCCGCGACTGCTTCGAGAATCGATAGCCAAGCGGATGATGAGCGATGTGCCGTTCGGAGTATTCCTGTCGGGCGGCGTCGATTCGACCGCAAACGTAGCTCTGATGTCGGAGCTGATGGATCAACCCGTTCGCACATTCACGATCGGCTTTCACGACAATCCCGCTTACAATGAAATAGAAGAAGCGCGCTTCGTCGCTCGCGAATACGGCACCGATCATCACGAGGTGATGATCAATCAACAGGAGCTAATCGACTTCCTGCCCGATCTGATTTTTCATCAGGATGAACCGATTGCCGATCCGGTCTGCGTTCCGTTGTATTACGTTTCGAAGCTTGCTCGCGAGACCGGCACAAAAGTAGTGCAACTTGGAGAAGGTTCTGACGAGTTGTTTTGTGGTTATCGCGATTACGCCAGCTACCTTGATCTCTATAATCACGTCTGGCGTCACCTCGCCGGCTTGCCCGCGCCAGTTCGTCGCGGTATCGCAGCGGCGGGCCGCACATTTTATGAGCTCGGCGGCGCGCGAGTGCTGCCAAAAGGCCGCAAGATGCTTCCCGATCTTCTTCGCCGTCTGGCGGAAGGCGAAGAGTTATTTTGGAGCGGCACGTTTGTATTCGATGAGGTCAACAAGCAACATCTGCTTACCCGCGACGCAAGACAACGGCTTGCTGCGAGGACCGGCAGCGACGATGGTTTCTCTTCGTACTCGGTGATTCGAGCGGACCTCGATCGGTTGTTGGCAGTCAAACCGGACGCAGATCAATTGCAGCGTATGATTTATCAAGAGCTGAAGCTCAGGCTCCCAGAGCTATTGTTGATGCGCGTCGATAAGATGACGATGGCAACTTCAGTCGAAGCGCGAGTGCCGTATCTGGATCACAAGCTGGTCGAGTTCGCGATGTCAATTCCATCTCACTTGAAATATCACCAAGGCAAGACAAAGCACATTCTCAAAAGAGCGCTTAAGGGTGTTATACCTGATCGAGTCCTGAACCGTGAAAAGAAGGGCTTCGGCGTGCCGATAAATGAGTGGATGCTGGACCGGTTGGGAGGCTTCGTCGAAGACGCGTTGTTTAACAGCTCACTGCGCCGCCGCAATATATTCGATTACGATTTCGTGAGAAACCTGCTGGCCGCGCATCGAAAAGGGCGGGCGAATTATGCCTTTTTCCTTTGGAGCTTGCTCAACGTTAGTCTGTGGTACGACCAATGGATCGAGAGCCCGCAGGCAATGAACGCAATTGCTGATCGGCCGGCCGCGAAGGAAGTGGCGCTCTCTTAAAACATGTCGGAGCGCACCTTAGTGTGCGCCCCTAATTGCGGACCACCGATTTGATTGTCGAAGTAGGGGTGGCCACGGAGGGCCACCCGTACAAGCCAGGAGCAATAACCTGTCTGCTGAAACTCTCTCACCTTCAACTGACAGCGAACCTTCCGCAAAAGGCTTCCGTTTCAAGCTGGGCGAAACGACAAAGCAGGCGGGCATGCTCTTTTCAGCGCAGACTGCGTCGACGTTCATCGGCCTTCTGGCAAGCATCATCCTCGGGCGGTGGATGGACCCGGCCGAGATGGGGCGTTTTACTTTTTGTCTCGGCATAATTGTGATCGCCAGTTTGTTCTTCGAGTTCGGCATTTCATCATCGGGCGCTCGAGTACTCGCGCTGGCAACCGACCGCGCGAGTGAACGCCTGGCGCTCGGCGCGCTCGTGTTGATGACGATCGTAATTGGCGTAGCATTCTCGGCATTCATCGTTGCAGCATCGAAACCGATTGATATTCTTTTCACCAAGAATGTTCGTTGGCTGTTCATCGGAACTGCGGCGTTGTCCTTCTTTCAGCCATTTCAGTTGTTAATCGAACAGACCTGTCAGGGACTCAATCAGATTCGACGCTTGTCAGTGTTTCAACTTGTAATGTCGGCGGGTTATCTTTCAGGATTGGTACTGCTCGTGTCGGCGCATCGCCTCACCGCAGGAACGGCTCTGGGAGCCTATTTGGCGGGGACTGCCGTTTCATCGATATGGGCCATCATTCAATTGAGGCCGGCATTCAAGGGTTCATTCGAGTACATCAAGCTAACGCTCAAAGAGACTCGGGGGTACGGATTCAATTTGTACCTTGCGAGGATTAGCGGGATGGCCTCTTCTCGTTCCGATCAACTCGCAATCGGATATTTTTTCGCCGAGACTGCGCCGCTGGGGATTTATGCGATGGCTCAGAAGTTCAGCAACCCGATTGCGATGATCGGCCGCTCGCTTGCCGTTACAAGGTTTCGCGCTTTCGCGCGAGTTGACGGAGTGCCAAGCCGAATAATCCGCTGGAACGTCGCAGCGCTCGCCGTTTCGTCGATCGCGCTTGCAGCGATCGGGCCAATCGTTTTGAAGTTCGTTTTTCCCAAGTACGCTGAAGCAGCGCCGTTGCTGATTCCGTTTGCGGCTATGAACCTGTTTGTCGGGTTGTTTCAGCCTTACAACATTTTTCTTGCGGCGCACGGTCGCGGCGTCGAGTTGCGCAACATCGTTCTTATCGTAGGGGTGTTGATGATCGGCGCGTTGTTGATAACCGTGCCGCGCTTTGGAATCACCGGGGCCGCGTGGACGGCCTCCGCTGCGATGGCGCTGGACTACGTATTACACGTTCACTACTATCGACAGTTCAAGAAAGGACTGAGCAATGGGGACTGAGGACTGAGTGAGTGGAGGATTGACTAGGCTTAGTAGGAAGACGATGAGTACAAAACATCCAACGGTCTTCAGTCCTCAGTCCTCAGTCCACAGTCCTGACTCCTCAGCCCTGGCGAAGGAGCACGCTCGCGAGCAGTGGAGTGCGAATCCATGCGGAGCCAACGTTGCGCGCGAGTACGAGTTTGGAAGTCGCGAATACTTCGATGCAATTGAGAGACATCGCTACGAAGATGCCCCGTGGATCAAGCAGGCTGCCGGCTTCGACCGCTACGCCGGAAAAAGTTTGCTTGAGGTTGGTTTTGGAACAGGTACGGATCTGCTTCAATTCGCGCGGGGCGGCGCTCGCGTAACGGGCGTCGACCTCACGCCTCGAAGCATTGAAATCGCGCGTCGCCGATTCGATGTGTACAGCGCGCGCGGCGAATTTATAATTGGCGACGCCGAGCATTTGAATTTTGCCGACTCGAGCTTCGACGTGGTCTATTCATTCGGTGTTTTGCATCACACGCCGAATACAGCCGAAGCGGTCCGCGAAATTCATCGCGTGCTTAAACCGGGCGGTGAGGCGATTGTGATGATGTACAACCGGCGCTCGCTTTATTACTGGGGCTCGATTCTCTTTAAGCATGGCATTATCGGTGGTGAGCTTCTAAAGGGAAGCGCGGCAGAAATAATGAGCCGCCACGTCGAGTATTCCGAGACAGACGGGCGGCCACTTGTGAAAGCCTACACGCGAGCTGAAGCTCGTCGGATGTTCAGCGAGTTTCAACACTGTGACATTCAGGTCAATCAGCTTACGCGACGCGACCTGCGGCCAGTCGGAGTCCTTCTGCCTGAAGCCGTGCTTCAATGGCTCGCGCGAAATTTCGGATGGAATCTTCTGATAACGGCAACCAAGTGAACCCGCGCCATATCGGCTCCTCTGAAAATCGATCGATCGCTCACGCCTCTTCAAGCACAAATTTGAGTCGTGATGAAGTAACTAACTCGAGCGCAGCGAAGACTCGATCTGCGCGCCGTCGTGCGGTTCTCCTTGATCTGTCCGGTGACAAGAACGCGGCGCTTCAGTGGGCGCGAGAGCGCTTCGATGGGGCAACTGTCACTGTAATCAATAAGGCTGAACTGAAATGGGCGTCAAAGCTCGAAGGAATCAAACGGGTCCGCGCGCTCGGGCCTGATTTATTTTCGATCTTCACATCGGATCTAAATAAGCAAAGCGGCGTCCGCGCGTTAATGGTATTCGGCGTGCTCGGCGGCGCCAGTCGTGTGACGATCGGCGACAAGACCGGTCGAGTCATTTCTCGCTCCCGAAGCGTTGTGATTCTGTTTGAGGCTCCGCGGCTGGCACTCGAGTTCCTTATCGGTTATGCGCTGCTGATTCCGATCTCGTGGTTCTTGACCGAATTGCTCGGGGTGGCTCTTACGTTTCGCCGTGTGGTGCGCGCTTCGAGGAATCTGCGAGAACGCGATGGTCCACGGGTGCGCGCGCTCTACGTTCGCGCGACGATTTCCAATGCCGCCGAAGGCGGAATGGAAACTCACGTCGCCGGATTTGCTGGTGGCGCGGCGGCGCTTGGACACGAGCTTACATTCGTCACAAACGGCACGCAGCTCGCCGATGAAAGCATCAACATTCCGCCTTCTCGAATCTTTGACGCAGATAGAGTCTTCTACGAGCTGTGGAATAATCTCAACTTCACAGCGAAGCTGTTATCCGTTTTTCGCGGTGATGCTTCTAGTCATTTCGACTTCATTTATCAACGATACAATCGCTTCAACTGGAGCGGAGTTGTCCTTTCAATGCGGACGGGCCTTCCGCTCGCGCTGGAATTCAACGGCTCTGAGGTTTGGGTGAGTAAGCAATGGGACCCGATCGGTCAGCTTTGGCTTCTCAGGCGCTTTGAGCGGCTTAACCTTCGCGCCGCCGATTTTGTTTTTGTAGTGTCAGAAGTTCAGCGGCGTAATCTCATCTCTGCGGGATTCGCTCCAAAAAAAATAATCACCAATCCGAACGGAGTAGATGCAGATCGCTTTCACCCTGACTGCGGAGGAGGCGACTTACGGCGGAGACTTGGAATCGAATCAAAAACTGTCGTCGGATTCGTCGGCACGTTTGGTCCGTGGCACGGAGCTCCAGTCCTTGCCGAAGCCGCTGCGCTTGTGGCGCCGAATACAGACTGTCACTTCCTGTTCGTTGGAGACGGCGACGAGCGCGCGCAAGCTGAAGCAATAGTCCAGGCCTCTGCCGTACAGGCAGCCTTCACCGGACGAATACCGCACGATGAGATACCTGCTTATCTGGACGGTTGTGACGTTCTTGTGTCGCCGCATGTTCCAACTAACGATGGCAGCGAGTTCTTCGGTTCGCCGACAAAGCTTTTCGAGTACATGTCGATGGCGAAGCCGGTAATCGCGAGCCGGCTCGGTCAAATAGGAGAAGTGATCCGCGATGCTGAAAACGGTTTACTGGTCGAGCCCGGAGATGCCGTCGCGCTTGCGCGGGCAATTGAGAGACTGACTCTGGATCAATCGTTGCGCGAGCGGCTAGGCGCCGGCGCGCGACAGACTGTTGTCGAGCGATACACCTGGCTCCACAATGCCGCGCGAGTGTTTGAAGCGATGGGGACGGGCGCGGCGCTGGAGACAAGAATTAAGCCCGAAGAATCGATCTTCTAAAATAAACATGTCGCATACAGAGACTTGCCCGCCAGGATGATTGCCAATGGCAAACCAATGTTAGCGCTCGATACGTGGAGGTAATTCAGCAGTAATGATGATTGATGAGCGATGTAGCTGTTCGGCTGAGGTGATCAAGCTTGATCCATAACCAATCCATAATCTGCTTCGGTGGTGAAGACTGGTGGTATCACCATCAGCATTCGAAAAATCACATCATGCGCAGGCTGGCGCGCGCGGGCAATCGAGTCATCTTCGTTAATTCGATCTCGATGGGATTGCCTTCGCTCGCAAGCCCCGATCTCTTCAGCAAAATCAAACGAAAGCTGCGCAGCTACGCAAGGCCAGTTCGCGTAACCGAAGAAGGCATCGTGGTCGCCTCGCCTCTGCTGCTTCCATTCTATTCGAGCCGCTGGTCCCGCTCGATCAATCGATGGCTGCTTACGTTCCAAATCAAACTGCTGATGGTTGCGTTCGATATGCGCCACCCGATTCTTTGGATAGCGATTCCCACAGCTCGCGAGGTTGCCGGTCGACTCGGCGAGCAAGCGCTGATCTATCAAGTTTCGGACAAGTACGACGCAAATCGGATGGATCACGCGACTTCATCGAACGTCATAGCCGAGATGCACGACGATCTGCTGGCACGAGCCGTTTTGATTTACTACTCGGGGCGAAAACTGTTCGAAGATGATTTGGCGGAGCATCCGGAAATCGCGGCGAAAGCAAAAAGGCTGGAACAGGGAGTCGACTACGATCACTTCGCTTCGGCAACCTCTCGCGAGTGGAGCGAGCCCGACGACATCAAGAGCATCGCTCATCCGCGATTGGGATACTTCGGTGCTATCGAATCCTGGCTCATGGATCAAGAGTTAATCCGGGAGGTCAGCCGGAAGCGTCCTGATTGGCAATGGGTGTTCATCGGTCTGAGAGCATCGCCGCTCGAAGTCGAATCGCTTGGGAGTGTTCATTATCTTGGGGCAAAGCCCTATTCATTAATGCCGCAGTACGCAGCCGCGTTTGATGTGTGCGTGTTGCCCTGGGTGACTGACAATGAATTCGTGAGCTACGGGAGTCCGATCAAGGTGCGCGAGTATCTCGCTACAGGCAAGCCGGTGGTGATCACTCCGATTTACGAATACGAAAGGTTGGATGGTATACTGCGCGTTTCGCGTGGGAAGGATAACTTCATCGCGAAGGTCGAAGACGCGCTCAACAACGATTCACAAGAGAAGCGCCTGGCGCGTCAGCTCTCAGTGAAGGAAGCAACCTGGGACGAGCGGGCAGAAGAAGTAAGCGATGATATCGAGGATCTGCTCGAACTGAAATAGCCGCGGACACGAGGCGTTCAGAGTACCGACTTTAGTCGGGCAGTGCCTTGCAAAACAGAGGCGTCATTATCACAAGCACTACCCGACTAAAGTCGGTACTCTGAACGCCTGGTGCGCCTCGTGTCCGCGTCATCTGCGTAGGGTTGCGCTCGCCGGAGACATTGAATGAATCGACTACGAATTTTTTTCGGAATATCCCTCATCACTCTCTCGGTGCTGATGCTCGAGCTTTCACTGACGCGCCTTTTCTCGGCGACGATGTATTATCACTTCGCTTTCATGGCGATCTCGCTCGCACTCTTCGGCTCGGGCGCGAGCGGCGTGTTCATCTACATCATTCAACGGCGATTGAAGACCGAACGCACCGGCCAGTGGCTTGCCGTAACTGCCATGCTCTTCGCACTCAGTAATCTGTTTTCACTCTATGTGATCCTAGCCAATCCGCTCACGTTCGAGACCGGTCCCGAGAACTACTATCGTCTCGCAAGGATCTATACCGCATCGGCGTTGCCCTTTTTCTTTGCCGGGTGCGCGGTGACGCTCGCGATCACGCGGCTCGCAAAAGAAATGAGCAAGCTTTACCTGTTTGATCTCGCGGGCGCGGCGCTTGGCTGCCTTCTGTTGATCCCGGTGCTGAACTTCATTGGGGCGATCAATATCGTTTTCCTGGTCTCGGCGATTGCAGCTACTGCAGGCGTTTTGTTTGGAGTTTCAACCAGCGGGACACGCGCCGCTACTGTTTGTTCTTTGCTGCTCGCGCTCGCGCTCGGAGTGCTCGTAGCCTACAACGTCAAGTCTCATCGCATCGACATTCGCGAGGCAAAGGGCTTCGAAGAGACCAGCGTGCTGTTCTCAAAATGGAACTCGTTCTCGCGCATCACGGTCGAGGGCGCGTTCGACACCGGCGTCGAAATCAAGATCGACGCCGACGCCGCTACCGGCATAAGCAAAGACGCGAGCAACAAGGCGATTCATCAGGATGCGAAAACTGCGCTGAGCGCGTTAGTTCATCATCTCAAACCCAATGCCAACGTGCTGATCATCGGGCCGGGCGGTGGCAACGACGTGATGGCTGCGCGAGTGTTCGAGCAAAAACAAATCACCGCGGTCGAGATCAATCCGATCATCGCTCGCGACGTGATGTCATCCGAACCGTTCAAGAGCTATTCGGGCTCGATCTACCAGCAGCCGAACGTTCGGCTTGTGGTTGATGAAGGCCGCAGCTTCATTCGAAACTCTCACGACCGCTACGACATCATCCAGGCGACGATGGTCGACACCTGGGCGGCGACCGCGGCGGGCGCATTCTCTTTGAGCGAGAACAACCTGTACACGGTCGAAGCGTTCAAGGATTACGCAAAGCATCTCACGGACGACGGGATGCTGACGATGACGCGCTGGTACTTTGAGCCGCCCGACCAGCTCCTGCGATTGATGTCGCTCTCTCGAGAGATGATGAGCGAACTTGGGATCTCAAACCCGGCACGTCATCTGATGCTCATCCGCGATGCGCGCACCGGCTACGATCGCACGCCCGCGACCTACATTTTTAAGCGGAGCGAATTCACCGACGATGAAGTACGAACGATCGAGACGCTTTCGAATCAGAACGGCTTCCAATTGTTGTTCACGCCGCTCACTCGGCCGCCGAATGATTTTACCCGAATAATTGAAACTCCTGACCTCAAGCAAACGTGGGCTAGCTTTCCGACCAACATTGAACCTACGCGCGATAACAATCCGTTCTTCTTCAACTCGGTTCGGCTAGCGAATATCTGGAGCGTCATAGAAGGGACGACGGGCGAGTGGCAAAAGACCAATCTGGGCACCTCGATTTTGTTCGCGCTGCTTGCGATCACAAGCGTGTTGGTCGTGTTGTTCATCATCGGCCCGCTTCTCTTGGTGCGAGGCCGAGCACTGGCGACCGGCGCGGGCGCGAAGATGAGTTACCTTCTTTATTTCGCTTGTCTGGGCGCGGGCTTCATCATCGTCGAGGTTGCGATGATTCAGAAGTTTATTCTCTTCCTCGGGCATCCGGTTTATGCGCTCGCGGTAGTGTTGTTCTCGGTTCTCGCTTTCAGCGCGCTCGGCAGTTACTTGAGCGGTCGAGTGAATGAAGATCGATTGAGAAGCGCATTGATCAAGCTGCTGCCCGCACTGATTGTGCTGGTGTTAATCTACATTGTAGCGTTGCCGCCGATCTTCTATGGGCTCGTACATCTCGCTCGCGAGTTCAGAATCATAATCGCGGTAGTGCTGATGGCGCCGCTTGCGATGGTGATGGGAATGCCGATGCCGATCGGGATTCGCATTCTGGCTCACGACGCTCCAGAGATCATTCCGTGGGCATGGGGAGTAAACGGCGCGACTTCGGTGATGGGGTCGGTAGCGGCACTCGTGATCGCAATTCTGTCCGGCTTCAATCAAGCGCTTCTAATTGGCGCCGGATTGTATTTGATTGCGATGTTCCTGATGACTCGTCGCCGCGCAAGCAACGACACAAGCGTCCTGGAAGAACGCGCAATCGAAGAAGTGGCTGGCGTGTCATGGCTGACACTCGATGATGGCTGACATCAAGCTGAAATGTCGGGGAAAAGAAAATATGCTACGCATCATTCTCGTTACTCTAATAATCCCTGTCGTTAACATATCAGGCTATCCAGCAGGCCAGAAGCTGCAGATTGCACCTGACCACTCGCTGGCGCCGACAATCTACATACAAAAGGGCTTACCTGCGAGCGATCGCTATTGGGATGCCCAGGATTACCTTCAAGCCGCCAAAGTTCTTCAAGCCCTTGCGGGCATCGACACCACGCAACTCCCTCGACACGGAAGCTTAATCTCAGGCGCAGTATTCGCGCGAATTGTATCGCACGACAACTTCAAGCTCTTTGAAAACCCGGTCCTGAATCTACAACAGAGATTCAAAGCGGCGACGGCGATCCTGGAAGGGCTTGGCCAAATCACAATAGTCTATGCGTCCGCAACTACCCAAGAGAGAATATTCGACTCCGAGATGATCGAACTTATGCGATATGTCCTCGATATCTCCGCCAAGGTTACGCAGCTCGCCGACGCATTCATTGCATCGCTGCCGTCAAACGATCCGGACCACGAAGTTCGCCTAAAAGGCCGCGAGCAGATGCAACAAGGGATGGCCCGAGTGGTCATCGGCTGCCTCGACTCTCTTGCAGAAAGAGCGACCTATCAATCGCCGGACCTCTTACGTCTTGCCAAGACCTTGGACACCACTGTTCCGGTGATATTCCCGTTCCTATTGCCAGGCTCTCAACAGGAGTTATCCCTACGCATCCCGAAAATGATCGAAGAAGAACCCAACCCAAGTATCAAGGACCTGCTACGGGATCTGGCCGCTGCTCTGGCGAAGCCAAAAGCAGGCTGAGACGAAACTCAAAAAAAATGACGAAGACCCCATTCCGAATTCATCTTCGCCATTGAGAGTGAATCATACGCGAGAGCGGCTTAAGGACTTTTACACTCCGCTGTCCGCTATGTCGACTTACTGTACACTTTTCCGTGTTCCTTATATTCGCTAGAATAATGTGCTCTCACAGGAATTAGTCGCCGTTAAGTGGGTAAGCGGAGACGATGGAGGTTTACAATGAAGCATCTCGTTCGAATCCGCTTCGCACGATTGTTCCTGATCATTCTTATTGCACTTCACGCGAGTGCCGCTTTTACCTCATCAACTCCGCAAGAACCAAAGCCAAAAGACGACCGAGGCTTGGGAGTTCGTCCAAGCAGTTCGAACTCAACGCCGACTGCGACACAAACCGGCGGGAATAAACCGGAGATCGTGCTGCAGGCGGGCATCACTTCACCACAGACTCAAATCAGTTTCAGTCCCGATGGCCGGTTGCTCGGGTCGATGGGAGAAAACGGCAGTGCGATCAAGTTGTGGGAAGTTTCTTCGGGCCGGTTATTGCGCCAGCTCGATAGCGGAATCTCAACCGCAGGCGACAGTTCGATGACGCGGCCGTTCAAGTTCGGCGCCGACGGACGCACATTGATCTCGATCGCTGACGGCAAGGTCAGGCGATGGGAGGTCGATACCGGCCGCGAACTGGCCAGCACGAACTTGAATATCAAAGATTCCTTCAATGCTCGCCTTAGCGATGATGGACGCATTCTTGCCGCAACGACGATGCATACCAATGGAGTTCGCCTGTGGAATACCGCTTCGGGGAGCGAACTCCCGGAAGTAGCTCTCGAGAAGGGGGAACAACTTGCGGAGCAGGATTCATTTGCGCTGAGCCCGGACGGAAAATTCCTGGCGGTGTTCATCGAAGCGACGAAAGTATCCGTGCACAAAGGCCCCGAAACCACGCTTGAAATAATTCTGTGGGATGTTGCAAGCGGAAGAAAAGCGCAGACCATGAAGGTGTCATCCGGACCAACGCAATTCGGAGTAGTCCCCGGCAAAAACACCAGTCTCACCTTCACAAGTGACGGATCGTGGTTGGCCTTGCGGGATCAGTCTTCAATAAGAATCTTGGACGCAGCCTCAGGCCATGAGTTGAAGAGCTTCGCGACTCCGCGAGTTCTCAGCGGTACACCGTCCGATCCGCGGTTTGAAATGTTCGCAGCCAAATTTCTTTTCAGCCCGGATCGCCGTTTGATTTCCGTCGTGAGCGAGACGAGCAAGATCAACCTCCTCGATGCTTCCTCGAACGCGACGCTGCAGACGCTTTCTGGACACAACGGCGCCGTTCTTGGCGTCAGCTTCAGTGCGGACAGCAAGCTCCTCGCCTCTTCCGGTTCGGACAATCAAATAAAGCTCTGGGACGCCGCAACCGGGCGCGAGGTTAGAACTTTGACCGGCGCCGCGATGCCAATCAGCGACCTCGCGTTTTCGCCGGATGGTAAGTCGTTGTCTGTAGCCGGCAACCAGGCGGTTAGTATGTGGGAAATGGAGAATGGTGGTGTTCGCCGCGCATTATCTCTTCCAGATGACTACGCAGGAGGTAAACAGAATGGAATGCAGGAACGTGCTTGCCTTTTGAGCCGCGACGGAAGGTTTGTGATTGCCGGCAGCAACAGGCAGCCCAGCGCGAAAGTCTGGGAGGTAGCTACAGGGCGCGAAATGCCAAACGTCTCTCTGGCTCAAGGAAAGGAGTTAGGTAACGCCGCCTTCAACCCAAACGGCTCTGTCGTCGCTTTGATCGAGCAAAACAGTCGCACGCCGGCGCCTTCGAGTTCTCAGACTGCGCCCCAGCAGGCTCCATCCAATATGCCCGGTCCGCCCATACCGATGCCCGACATGAGCAAAGTCATGGAGCAGATGAGAAAAGATCCAAAGAAAATGCAGGAGCAGATGAAGAAGGCACAGGATGCGATGAAGAATGGCGACATGAGCGCGGGCCTTGAGGTCCTGGAATCAATGGGAGTCATGCCACCGAAGCCGAACCAGGCCTCCGAGGGTATCCGTGTTCTCGACTTAAGCAGCGGCAGGCAGTTGCAGTCGGTTCCCTTGCCTCGCAATTTTCTCAGCTATATGGGAAACAATTCGGTGTTGTCCGGATCGACACTGGCCTTCAGTCCGGATGGGCGCATTCTCGCGAGCGCGTCACGTTTCAATTCGCCGATCAATCTAACAGACTCTAACACCGGACAAGTGTTGCGCACTCTCAAAACAAACTTGACGATGGGCGTCTACAGTTTATCCTGGAGCGCCGACGGTAAGCGTCTCGCTTCGGCTTGTTGGGGACAGAAGCGAAACATTAGCGATCCCAACATTGAGAAGACCTTCTCCTTCGATGATCTGACGTTCTCGATCCAGGTTTGGGACGCGCAAACAGGAACCGAGCTGAATACACTTGGCGGACATAATAACTTCGTCAACAGTCTCGCGTTCAGCCGTGATGGCCGGTTGCTGGCTTCGGCAGGCGCAGACAGCACGATCAAGCTTTGGGATCTGAGTACAAGCCGCGAGCTCCGTACGCTCAGAGGACACGATGGCTCGATTGAAGCGATCGACTTCAGCGCTGATGGACGCTTCTTAGTCTCGGGAAGCAACGACGGGAGCACGCGGTTATGGAATGCGCAGACCGGCGAGATGCTCGCGACGCTTGTCAGCTTGAATAAGGGGCTCGACTGGCTTGTTGTCACGCCGGACGGCCTGTTCGATGGCTCACCCGGCGGTTGGAATCAAATATTGTGGCGGTTCTCACCGAACACCTTCGATGTATCGCCGGTAGAGATTTTCTTCAATGAATATTTTCATCCCGGTTTATTGCCTGACATCTTCGCGGGCAGGAAGTTCGCTGCCGTCGCCGACATTTCGCAGAAGGATCGCCGCCAACCAAAACTCAGCCTCGAACTAGCCGACGGCCAGGGCTCAAGTGTGTCAACCCGAAAACTGAATGTAATGATAAAGGTTACTGAAGCTCCGGCAGGCGCGCAGGACGTGCGACTCTTCCGCAACGGTTCGCTCGTAAAGGTTTGGCGTGGCGATGTGTTGAAAGGTCAATCGAACGCAACTCTTGAAACAACGATAAGCGTTGTAGCGGGGCAGAATCAGCTCACCGCGTACGCTTTCAACCACGACAACGTTAAAAGCTCTGACGCGACGCTTGCTGTCACTGGAGCCGACTCCCTTCAGCGCGCAGCAACACTTCATCTTCTTGCAATCGGCGTCAATCAATACGCAAACTCGGGCTACAATCTCAAGTATGCTGCCGCCGATGCTCGCGCGTTCGCCGATGAAGTAGAGCGTCAGCAAAAAAAGCTTGGCAGCTACGGTCAGATTGAGGTCACAATCTTGCTCGATAGTGAGGCGACGAAAGCGAACCTCCTGTACGCATTGAAGCGGCTGGCGGGTTCAGCGGACGCTCAGGCCCCGCAAGGCGCCCCGCCTGCGCTTGATAAGATCAAAGCCTCGGAACCGGAAGATGCCGTGGTTGTTTTTTACGCGGGACATGGAACCGCACAGCAACAACGCTTCTACCTTATTCCTCACGATCTCGGATATTCGGGAGGGCGTACTGAGCTCGATGAAACAGGATTGAAGACAATCCTATTGCACAGTGTTTCGGACCTCGATCTCGAACAAGCATGCGAAGGCATTGATGCCGGGCACATGCTTATGGTTATCGATGCCTGCAATAGCGGACAGGCGCTTGAGGCCGAAGAGAAGCGTCGCGGACCAATGAATTCGAAAGGGCTCGCGCAGCTTGCTTATGAAAAGGGAATGTACATACTGACCGCCGCGCAAAGTTATCAGGCAGCTTTGGAAGCTGAGCAACTGGGTCATGGATATTTGACTTACACGCTTGTTGAGGAGGGTCTCAAGTCGGCGGCCGCCGACGTGGAGCCCAAAGATGGTCACGTCGATTTGCGCGAGTGGCTCGACTACGCGACTGAACGCGTGCCGAGAATGCAAGAGATGAAGATGAAGGAAGAGCGAGGGCTCACGCACAAGGTCGCGTTTGTTGAAGGAGAAGAGAAGGTTGAGGACGTCGACAAGCGAAGCGTGCAACGACCTCGAGCCTTCTATCGCCGCGAGCCTGAAACTCAACCGATGATAGTCGCGAAGCCATAAAGTAAATTAGATCGAACCATCGCATGAAAGCATTCACACAGGCGGCAATATTCATCGGCGTATTCTGTATGATCGGCTACAACGGTTTCGGCCTGCAACAGGAGCAGACTCGCGGTCTGCACGTGAAAAAAATCGAAGAGAGTCGACCCGCATCCTCGACGCCTAGCGATCCTCAACAGCCGCGCACTTACCGGTCCGTGACTGGCTCTGCGTCATCTTCTGATCTGAGGAAATCGGCATCGGCATCCGAAGCAGTGATCGGCATAACGGTCTGGCGCTTACGGCCCGCTCAGTCTGCCGACAACCAGGGCGCGAGAATTCTGGAGCACCGCGCAGCAAAGACCGTCGAATGGACTGCCGAGCGAATCGAAGCCGGCGCTCGCATTAATGAAGGCGAGCGCGTTCGTGTCAGCATCGAGTCTCCAACCACCGGTTACTTGTACGTCATCGATCGAGAGCAATACGCAGATGGCAGTCTTGGTGATGCGTACTTAATCTTTCCCACAGCGCGCACGCGCGGCGGCAACAACGCTGTGATTGCCGGACGGGTCATCGAGTTCCCGGCTCAAGAAGACAACCCACCATACTTCACCTTGACTCGCAGCCGCCCGGATCACATTGGCGAAGTGCTCACCCTGATTGTCTCGCCTAAAGCGCTCCTCGAGTTGCCGGATGCTGCGGAACCCGTAAGAGTGCCGGCAGACACGCTGGCGCAGTGGGAGAAAGAGTGGGGCGGTCAAGCTGAACAATTCGAACTCGAAGGCGGGGCGGGTCTGGCGTACAGCAACGCGGAAAAGTCTGCAGGTGGAGACGGTTCAAGGATGCTGACACAATCGGATCCTCTTCCTCAAACGATCTTGCGAATGAACGCGAAGTCCGGAAGTCCCGTGCTCGTGAAGGTACTGCTGCGCATGGGCGCGTGAGCTTATTTGCCAACTGACGCTTCTTCTCGAGCGCTCTTAGCGCAAAGCTCGACTTCACCTGACGGCGATCAACCCGTTGACTCATGAAATAAAGGAGATCAGCCAATGCACTTGACGAAGCCGCGTATTACACCTCTGCAACAGTCAGAGTGGGACGAAGAGACCATAGAACTGATGGAAGGTCTCAGACGAGACGGGCAGGTCTATAACATTTTTGCGACTCTCGCTCGGCATCCTCAACTTTTGAAGCGATGGCTGGTATTTGGAGGCTACATACTCGGAAAGTCTACGCTTCCGGCCCGCGAGCGTGAGATAGCGATCTTGCGAATGGGTTGGTTATGTCGAGCCGAATACGAGTGGGGACATCACGTCGCAATTGGAAAACAGGTCGGGCTAACCGACGATGATATTAGACGAATTGCCGAAGGACCGGATGCGGCGGGGCTCGACCCGTTTGAAGCCACTCTGCTTCGAGCCGTTGACGAATTACACGCGAACACCTTCATCGGTGACTCAACGTGGAAAGCGCTTGCTGAACGTTATTCAACTCAACAGCTTTTGGATTTTCTTTTCACCGCGGGTCAGTACAAGCTAGTGTCTATGGTTCTCAACTCGGTAGGAGTCCGGTTGGAAGAAGGCTTCGATGGGTTTGCAAATGAGGCTCAAAGATAAAATCGCCATCGTAGTCGGAGCGGGCCAGACTCCCGGCGATACGATCGGCAACGGTCGCGCAACGGCGATTCTATTCGCGCGCGAAGGCGCTCGCGTCGTGCTGGTTGATCATAACTACGACTCAGCGTTAGAGACTCAGGCAATTATCGAAGCTGAAGGTGGCACCTGCTTGTCGTTCAAGGCCGACGTGACTCGTGAAGTAGATTGCAAGGCTTTCGTGCAAGCCGCGATTGACGCTTACGGTAGGGTCGATGTGCTGCACAACAACGTCGGGATCGGCGGAGGCGATGACGAAATTCTCAGCTTGACCGAAGAGGCCTGGGACCGAATCATGACTGTGAACCTCAAGGGCATGTTCCTTTCGTCGAGGAGCGTTCTGCCGTTTATGAGACAACAACGCGGCGGTTCGATCATCAACATCTCCTCGATCGCGGCGATTTGTTCTACAGGCATAGTTGCTTACAAAACTTCGAAGGCCGGTGTCAACGCGCTCACTCATCAGATCGCGCTCGAGAACGCAAAGTACAACATCAGAGCGAATGCGATTATGCCAGGGCTCATGAACACGCCGATGGCCATCGAAGGAATCTCGAAAGCGAGAGGAGTTGCGAAGAAAGACTTGATCCGCCAGCGAGACGCGAGCGTTCCGCTGGGCGCGAAGATGGGGACCGCTTGGGATGTGGCTTGCGCGGCGTTGTTTCTTGCTTCAGACGAAGCAAAGTTTATAACCGGAGTGATGCTGCCGGTTGATGGCGGTCAAAGCGCGCGTATCGGTTAGCTAGCACGAAGACAGGCGGCGACGCTTCGCGAATCGACCTGCAACTTGACGGCGGCGATGTAAAAGACGCACGATCGCTTGACTTGAAAAGCTCGCCCTCCACGAACGTCTCAATTCGAAAGGTCGCGGTTGCCAGCTTCATCGGCACGACTATCGAATGGTACGACTTCTTTCTGTATGGCACCGCGAGCGCGCTCATCTTCAACAAACTCTTCTTTCCAAACTACGATCCATTGACCGGCACGCTTGCTGCGTTTGGAACTTATGCCGTAGGTTTCGCGGCGCGTCCCATCGGAGGAATTGTCTGCGGCCACTACGGCGATAAGGTCGGCCGCAAGTCGATGTTGATCCTCACGCTGCTCATTATGGGCATCGCGACTTTTTTGATCGGCTGTCTTCCGACTTACAACCAGATCGGGATTTGGGCGCCGATACTGCTGGTCGTGCTGCGCGTGGCTCAAGGGTTTGGAGTTGGGGGTGAATGGGGAGGCGCGGTTTTGATGGCGGTCGAGCACTCGCCCGAAGGCCGGCGCGGCTTCTACGGGAGCTGGCCTCAGATCGGAGTGCCCGCCGGACTCCTGCTCTCAACTGTGATCTTCACCCAAATCGCCAGGCTTCCGGAGGAAATGCTATTTGGCTGGGCATGGCGAATCGCATTCCTGTTGAGCTTCGTTCTGGTGGGCTTAGGTTTGTTCGTGCGGCTCGCGATAGTAGAGTCGCCGTTGTTTGCCGAGATCAAGCAAACCGGCGCTGAATCGCGCGCTCCAATCCTCGATGCGTTGCGCGAGCATCCCAAAAGCGTGCTGCTCGCGATGGGAGCGCGGCTCGCTGAGAACGGCGCGTTTTATGTATACACGGTGTTTGTTCTTACATACGCCACTCAAACGAAGATAGGCTTCTCGCGAACGGCCGTTCTTGTCGCAATCTCAATTGCCGCGGTCATCGAGCTATTCAGCATGCCTGCTTTTGGCGGGCTGTCCGATCGATTGGGACGCAGGCCGGTCTATCTCTTCGGAGCAGTCTTCACCGCACTGTTTGCCTTTCCCTTTTTCTGGATGATCGATTCATCGAACACAATACTGATGTCGCTGGCGATCGTGCTCGCATTGGTGCTGGGCCATTCAGCGATGTACGGACCTCAAGCGAGTTTCTTCTCAGAGCTATTCGGCACGCGAGTGAGGTACAGCGGGGCGTCGCTTGGTTATCAATTGTCGTCGGTGATCGCGGGCGGTCTGTCGCCGTTGATAGCGGCCGGCTTGTTGAAGCGATACAACGCGTCGTGGCCTATCGCACTGTTGATCATAGGCATGGCTGTCGCCACTATTATCTCGGTCTATTTCGCCGCTGAAACGGCGCACACCGATATTGATTCCGCCTCACGTAAAAAGTAAGGACGAGATCGAGGCGTATGCGAAGGCAACATTTTCGTCAGTTGGAATGCAAATCTGATTGGAAAGAAGGTCGACAAACTATACAATCAACCCCTCGCGACGTTTGATAGCTGACGCTTGGAGAGAGGCGTCCAAAGCAACAGAATCGTTTAATTGGAGAGGAATGACAAATGGAGAGATGGTTGGGGAGGTTTTCGAATCTGTTCTACGCGCTTCTTCGAATCGTAGCCGGAGTGCTCTTCGCTTGCCACGGCGCACAAAAATTGTTCGGCGTTCTGGGTGGTCAAAAGCAGGAGGGGTTGTTGCAGGTGGCTGGAGTCGTCGAATTCGTTGGCGGGATCTTGATCGCAGTCGGTCTCTTTGCCGGCTTCGCGGCGTTTATTGCCTGCGGTGAAATGGCGGTGGCCTACTTCAAGCAGCATGCTCCCGGGGGCTTTTGGCCAATCATCAATAAAGGCGAACTGGCGGTTGTGTTTTGTTTTGTCTTTCTGTATGTTGCGTCGCGCGGTTCGGGCATTTTGAGTATCGACTCGCTGATCGGAAGAGCACGACACCGCTGAGAATCAGAAGGCAGAAGGCAGCCGTTTTGGTTTTCGGGCTGCCTTCCGTCTATTGGCCATTCATCCTTTCCCTTAACAGCACCTTTACGCCGCTGCGCCACTCTTCGTTTATTCCAATTCGATAGACGGGCACTCGCTCATCGATTGAGCCGGCCAATAACTTTGTCGTCTCGTGAAATCGAAACATCGGCGCTACCAGATAAAGCAGCGGCGGCGCATCGATCAAGCTCAATCCTTCAAAGTAACCGCGACGCTGAAAATCTCCTCGTGAGCGATGCCATTCCACTCGCAGCCAGTAATCGAGAGCCTGAAACGGAAACTCGGGCTCTTCACTCACCTTCAACTCCATCACGACCAATCGCCCTTCGCGCGTTGCCGCAAGCAAGTCGATGAAAGTCCGCTGCTCGCCTCGGTAGGTCGGAACCTGGGAGTAAGCGAATCGCGAATCGAGCGTGGCGTCGATCGCCGTAACTTCCCGGCTGAGTATCGACTCGAGCCAACGTTCGGGCTGAAAACGAAACATCATTTCGTTTCGAAAGCGCGACTCGGGTCTCCGCCGCGAGATCGTCTGGTCGATCAGTTTCTGCAAATCACCTTCGTTACGATGATCGAGCTTGATCCGCGTATCGCCGGTCCCGAACTCGACTCGGCGTCGATTGATCCACACTCGGGCTACTTCAAGCCCGCTTATCGAAAGCGCGACCCACGCGCCGCGATGGTGTGTTTCGATGTGATCGGGAGCCAGCCTTCGGACTGATTCAACCAACATCGCAGAGTCTGGCGGCAGCATTCCCGGTCGCGGCCAATGCGCGCGGCGAGCGGCCTTTCGAAAGCTGTCGTTAAGATCACCTTGATCAAACGGCGATACAGGATCGATTGTGTTCCTGGTTTCGTTGACTCGAAACAGCGCGACCTTTCGTGCGTCTGAAATCGCAGTCAAGCGAACCGCAATCGTGTCGCATCGAGGCGCAAAGATCATCAAGCCC
>Ga0075436_100000357_pt1 | contig 29195 bp, 21 predicted proteins | sample RhiMethybrSRZTD5_FD_75303 | JGI IMG/M metagenome (GOLD analysis project Ga0075436, IMG submission 75303) | Populus rhizosphere microbial communities from Tennessee, USA - Rhizosphere MetaG P. TD hybrid SRZTD5 | ecosystem: Host-associated > Plants > Roots > Rhizosphere > Soil | place: USA...
CTCTTCGCCGGCGTGCCACACGAATAAAAGCGAGCGTCGCGGTTTCGCGCCGGTCGCAAAAGCTTTTGCGATGCCCATCATCGTGACCGTCCCCGATCCGTCGTCATCGGCTCCGTTCCAAATACGATCCTCGATCGTGCCTTCGGTCACTCGGCCTCGCGCGCCGGTGCGAATCGGTCCGTTAGCGCCTTGAGTTATTTCGCCTTCCGCGTAGCCGACGTGATCGTAATGCGCGCCGAACGCGACGTAAGTATCTTTCAGTTTCGGATCGGAACCTTCGATGACTCCTACAACGTTGCGGGTATATTGAGTTCGCACGACTCGATAAGTTGCATCGAGGTTGAAGGTAATGCGCACGTTCTTCAACGTGAAACTCGGAAGCGGCTCGCCTTTCGCAGCTTTGTCTTTCAACTCGGCGTACTTCACATCCGCGCCGCTGAAAAGGAATTCGAAGAACTCATCCTGGCCAGTGACCGCTGGAGGTATCGGCGAGTCCAGTCGTTGCACGGTGGTGAAATCAGAGCCGTCGGACTGACCGCCGCCAAAATTACCTCCCGGAGGCCCGCCGGCTGGAGCCTGTCCCTGGCCTTCGCCCTGGCCGGCAGCTTGACCGCCGCCCTGGCCGCGCGGATTGAAGCCAACACCGATGCTTGCGATTGCGCCTTCTTGTTCGGTGGCGTAGCGTGAGCGGCCGCCGAGCATCCGAAAATATTGCCGGCCATCCATTCCCTTCAAAGGCGTGCTTCCAAGCCAAACCACCGTCTTCCCCTTCACATTCTTGCCGGCGTAGTCATTGTGCTTGACGAGCGGCGCGTTCAAACCATAACCGATAAATTCAATTTGATCCGACGTGACCGATCGCTTGCCGCCGACGTTCGCGGGAAAGCTTACGCCTTCTTTGTTTTTGAACGTGCGAGTCTGCCCATTGGCTTCTACAGTGATCGTAGAACTGTTCTCGCTCTTGATGCCGAGCACCGAGACTCGTTGAAAGTAGGAGCCGTTCAGCCCGCCCGGCTTAACACCCCAGGACCTGAGATGTTCAGCGATGTAGGCGGCGGCCAGTCCGAGCCCTTCGGTGTAAGTGTTGCGGCCTTCCAGTTCGTCTGACGCCAGGTAGGTCAACCACTCTTTGAGATCATCCTGGGTGATCTTATCGCGGCCGTTGGTTTTAGCCGAGCCGGTCGAAAACGTGAAACTGGCTACCAGAGCCAGTTGTATGACAATAACAGTCAGCTTGCGCATACGAAGCATCGCTTCCTCCTTGATATCGATCGAATGTTTTTCAGTGCGTTGAAGGTTTATATCAGATTGTCTATTACGATTCACACCGACGCTGGGATACGAGATTGTTGCAACAAATCGCAAGTTCACGGGTTCTAATACCTGGGAGCGCAGGCAACCTGCCTGCCGCGCTTATGTCGACATGCTGTGCATTCCGAATGAGGGCAGGCAGTGTGCCTGCGCTCCCAGGTCATAAGAGTATAATCCGCTCGTGCGAGATCGACCGTTCATCAGGCAAACGAGGACCGCTTATGGGAACCCGACTCAGGATTGTTACGTGTGCCCTGCTCATACTTTCACAGTTCACCTTCTTCTTTGAGCAAGTAGCGCAATCGCAAACGAGGCGTAGACCGAAGCCCACTGTGAACGAAACCATCAGAGGACTGCAGCTCAAGCTTAGCGATGGAGCGCCAGTCGAGCAGCGGCCGGCGCCGGTCACCACCGCGCCGATAAACAAGCTATCCGAAGACGAAGCGCAGGCGGTGTTGAAGCGACTCCGCCCGATAAAATCGGAACCTGATGATCAGCAGGATTTCGCTCTCCGAGATCGATCTCTTCCGCCTCCGCGAACCGGCAAGACCATTTCGAATTCGTTCCCGCCTCCCGAGAAAGCCACCGTTCCTGATGTCGCAACCGGTCCACTGGAAGTCCTTCGATACTCGCCCGAGGGTGACGTCCCGCTCGTACCGCAGCTCAGCGTGACCTTCTCGCAGCCGATGGTTGCAGTCACTTCGCATCAGGACACAATCTCCAGCGGAGTGCCGGTTAAGCTAACGCCTCAGCCTCCGGGTCGTTGGCGTTGGGTCGGAACGAAAACGTTGCTATTTGAAACCGAAGGCCACTTCCCGATGCCGACCGAGTACACAGCGGAAGTACCAGCTGGCACGAAATCGGCCACAGGAGCCACTCTTGTGTCATCGAAGGTTTGGAAGTTCACTACCCCGCCTCTGACCGTTAAGACTTACCACCCCGTTGATGCTCCGACTACACGCGACCCGCTGATTTTTGTCGAGTTCGATCAACGTATAAATCCATCGGCAGTAGTTGAGAAGATCATAGTGCAATCAGGCAAACGCACCTGGCGAGTGCGATTGGCGACCGGTGACGAAATCGAAGCAGATGAAACCGTCAAACACCTCGTTGAGCATGCAACAAAAGATCGCTGGCTTGCGCTTCGCGTAGTCAATTCAGCTAACGGCGACTCTCGGCTGCCGCTTCCGGTTGATGCACCGGTCACGGTTACCATTCCAACTGGCACTCCGTCTGCGGAAGGCCCTCGCACAACTTTAGCACCGCAGAGTTTTTCATTTCGCACATTCGGCTCGCTCCGTGTAGTCGAGCATAGATGTGGCTACAGTCAACCTTGCACCCCGTTTGACGCCTGGAGCATCAGATTCACAAACCCGATCGATTCTGAAGCCTTCGAGCAATCACAAGTTCGAGTGGAAGAGATCACTCGCGACGTCAAAAAGCCGGAACCGATTCAACTAAAGAGCGCGGTCTACGGTGACACTCTCAGCATCCAGGGGATCAAGCGAGGCCGCACGAGCTATCGCGTCACCGTCGATCCCGCTATTCGCGATCAGTTCGGACAGACCCTTGGACCGAGCGCGCCGCTCGTCTTCGATGTTGGTCCGGCAACGCCGGCGCTCGCTGGGCCGGGCAAAGAATTCGTCGTACTCGATCCGGCCGCGCCGCCCCGGCTGTCGGTCTACAGCATCAATCAAAGCAATCTCAAGGTCAGACTTTATTCGGTAGGACCAGAGCATTGGCGACAGTTCCTTGATTACATGCGCAAGAGCAATGATCGAATTCAAGGGACACCGCCCGGCCGGCTGGCCTTTTCGAAGCTGTTACCGGTGAATTCGCTTCCCGATGAAATGGCGGAAACGCGAATCGATCTCAGTCCCGCGGTCGAAAGCGGCTTCGGACAAGTAATAGCGGTTGTCGAACCTACTACTGCAACAGATCGCCGCTATCGAAATCCGGTCATCGTGTGGGCGCAGGTCACTCAGATTGGACTCGATGCCTTTGTCGATAGCTCGGAGTTGATCGCGTGGGCAACTTCGCTCAAAGACGGCAAGTCGATCGAGGGCGCTCGACTCGAGGTTACGCAAGGCGCCGGCATGTCCTCCGACGGCAGCGCGACCTCGCGCGCAGACGGGATCGCTCACATTAGTTTCAAAAGCAGTGGGACTAATGGCCCGCGCATTCTCGTCGCTCGCAAGGGCCGAGACGTCGCCATTCTCCCGGAGAATACTTATTGGTGGAACGAACTGAGCGGCTGGATCAGGAAAGCGCCGGGCGATTCGCTTCGATGGTTTGTGTTCGACGATCGCCAAATGTACAAGCCGGGCGAGGAGGTTCACGTCAAGGGATGGATTCGTCGAGTCGGTGACGGCAAGGATGGCGACGTTGGTACGCTCGACAGCGCTGTGTCATCGGTCACCTACACTGTCAAAGACTCGCGCGACAATGAAGTTCTCAAGGGCACGGCTCGAATCAACGCGCTTGGCGGATTCGATACTGCTTTCAAGTTGCCGGCTACGATGAACCTCGGCTATTCGTCTTTGAATCTGCGAGCCTCCGCGAACAGCAATGTTTCAGGTCGCGATTATTCTCATCAGTTTCAAGTTCAGGAATTCCGGCGCCCGGAGTTTGAAGTCACAACCCAAGCTTCCGAAGGTCCACACTTCGTCGGCTCGAGCGCTACTGCGACGGTAAACGCGGCTTATTACGCGGGCGGCGGACTTGCCAATTCGGAAGTGACCTGGCAAGTCACGACGTCGACGGCGCGCTTTACGCCGCCCAATCGCGACGACTTCAATTTCGGTAAATGGATTCCGTGGTGGATAGGAAGTGGATATTCGCCTCCGAAAATTGAGACGTTCACCGGTCGAACAGACGCCGCGGGCAAACACACGCTGCGAATGGATTTTGTGTCCGTCGATCCGCCTCTTCCGTCAACCGTCAACGCGCAAGCAAGCGTGACCGATGTGAACCGTCAGGCCTGGACGGCTTCTGCAAATCTGCTCGTGCATCCGGCTGATCTTTACGTTGGAATTAAGAGCCCTCGCACGTTTGTTCAAAAGGGCGAGCCGCTTATCGTCCAATCAATCGTTAGCGATCTCGATGGAAAACTGATCGCCGGCCGCGAGATCAAAATGCGCGCGGTGTTGATGGATTGGGTCTTCGAGAAGGGAGAGTGGAAGCAGCAGGAGAAGAATCCGCAGGAATGCACCGTAAGATCGAGCGCAGATCCCGTCGAGTGTCGCTTCGAAACAAAAGAAGGCGGTCAGTATAAGGTCACCGCGATCATTGAGGACGATCGCGCGCGAAAGAATGAAAGCGAGCTTACTCTGTGGGTCGCCGGTGGAAAGCTCGTTCCGAAGCGAGACGTTGAGCAGGAAGCCGCTCAGCTTATTCCCGATCGCAAGGAATATCGCGCGGGCGACACCGCTGAGATTCTCGTTCAAGCTCCGTTCTATCCCGCTGAAGCTGTGATGACTCTTCGTCGTTCAGGCATCGTGAGCACCGAGCGATTTACGATGGACGGTCCCTCGCACACGTTGCGAGTCCCAATCAAGGAAGGCTACACGCCGAATCTTTACGTTCAAGTCGATCTGGTGGGCGCGGCGGTGCGGACAGACAACGAAGGCAAGCTTCAAGAAAAGTTGCCCAAGCGTCCGGCATTTGCAACGGGAGCGCTGAACCTGCCGATTCCGCCGCTCGCGAGAAAGCTCCAGGTTGAAGCGAAGCCGCGCGATAAAGCTCTCGAGCCTGGCGGCGAGACTACTCTTGATGTTGAAGTGCGAGACGCCGCAGGCAAGCCCGTTGCTGGAAGCGAGCTCGCGGTTGTTGTGGTTGATGAAGCAGTGCTCGCTTTGACTGGTTATCGAATCGGCGATCCGATATCGACTTTCTACGCACAGCGTGGTTCCGAAGTCAGCGATTATCATTTGCGTCAAGACATCCTACTCGCGGCGCGCGAAGACTTCGCAAGCAAGCTGCAGCGAAACAATAATTTCTACGCCGACTCTGTCAATGTTGGCGGTGGGGGCGGTGGGGGCAGAGCGCGAATGGCAATGTCGGCTAAACCCTTGCCTGTGAATGGGCGCGATTTCAATAGCTTGGCGCTTCTGGCTGATTTGGAAAGAGCTCCAATTCGCATGCGCGAAAACTTCAACGCGCTTGCTACGTTCGCGCCTGCTGTGCCAACCGACGCAAACGGCCACGCGACTGTCAAAGTGAAAATGCCCGACAGCCTCACTCGCTATCGAGTGATGGCAGTCGCAGTAGCCGGCGGCAAACAGTTCGGCGGGGGCGAAGCGACGATCACCGCGCGATTGCCGTTGATGGTTAGACCTTCAGCGCCACGATTCCTGAACTTCGGCGACAAATGTGAATTGCCTGTTGTTGTTCAAAATCAAACCGACTCGCCGATGGAAACTGAAGTCGCCATTCGAGCGAGCAATGCTGATCTCACCGACGGCTCCGGTAGAAAAGTCACCGTACCTGCAAACGATCGAGTCGAGGTGCGATTTCCGGTTTCTGCCGCGCGCGCGGGCACTGCGCGATTTCAAATAGCTGGAGTGTCGGGCAAGTGGGCTGACGCAGCGGAGATCGAACTGCCGGTGTGGACTCCGGCGACGACCGAAGCGTTCGCGACTTATGGTGAGATCGACGAAGGCGCGATCACGCAACCGGTCAAAGCTCCGAGCGATGCGATCAAGCAATTCGGCGGACTCGAGATCACGACTTCATCGACCGAGCTTCAAGCGCTGACCGATGCGGTGCTCTACCTCGTCGCTTATCCGTTCGAATGCTCAGAGCAACTGTCTTCTAGAGTGCTCGCAATCGCAGCGTTGAAAGATGTGCTCGCTGCATTCAAAGCGAAGGGCTTGCCTGAGCCAAAAGAAATGATCGCCGCTGTCGATCGAGACTTGAAGCGGCTTGCGTCAATGCAAAACGAAGACGGCGGCTTCGGGTTTTGGCATCGAGGCGATGAGTCGTGGCCATACTTGAGCATCCACGTCGCGCACGCGCTCGCACGCGCCAAAGAAAAAGGTTTTGAGGTCCCGGCTTCGATGACCGACCGCTCGAAGAAGTACTTGCGCGAGATCGAGCATCACATTCCTGACTACTACGGCCCGGTCGCGCGTCGCTCGCTCATCGCATACTCGCTCTACGTGCGTAATCTGATGGGCGATCGCGACACCACTAGAGCGCGTGTGTTGATAGCCGGCGGTGGGCTTGACGGTCTATCGCTCGAGGGACTCGGGTGGCTGCTGTCGGTTCTGACGGGCGACCCGAGTTCGGCCTCTGAAGTTGCCGCGATCCGCAAGCACCTGAACAACCACGTCACGGAAGAGGCTTCCACAGCCAGTTTCGTGACTTCGTACGGAGATAATGATTATCTGTTGTTGCATTCGGACCGTCGCACCGACGGCGTTATACTCGAAGCTCTAATCAAGGATCAACCATCGAACGATTTGATTCCAAAGATCGTGCGAGGCTTGCTCGCGCATCGCAAGGCAGGCCGCTGGGGGAACACACAGGAGAATGCTTTCGTGCTGCTTGCGCTCGACAAATACTTTGCGACTTATGAGAAGGTCACGCCGAACTTTATCGCGCAAGCCTGGCTCGGTGAAGACTACGCCGGCAAGCACGAGTTTCAGGGCCGCTCGACGGATCGCTACAACGTCAACGTGCCGATGCGAATACTTTCCGAAGACGGCGCTTCCAGGAATCTGATCTTGAGCAAAGAGGGGCCGGGCCGATTGTACTATCGAATAGGCATGCAATACGCGCCGGCAAGCCTCAAGCTCAATCCTTCCGAGCACGGCTTCACGGTCGAGCGCGTGTACGAAGCGATTGACAAGCCCGACGACGTTCGCCGCGATTCAGATGGCGCCTGGCACATCAAAGCGGGCGCCAAGGTCCGAGTGCGGCTGACGATGGTCGCGCCTTCACGCCGCTATCACGTCGCGCTTGTTGATCCGATACCGGCGGGGCTTGAAGCGATGAATCCGGCGCTCGCGGTCACGGGGAACATTCCGCAAGACCCCAAAGAAAAAACCGTCGATCAATGGTGGTGGTGGAGACGGCCGTGGTTCGAGCATCAGAACATGCGCGACGAACGAGTGGAAGCGTTCGCGTCCCTGGTGTGGGAAGGTGTTCACACTTATTCATACGTAGCTCGCGCGACGACGCCCGGCGTGTTCGTGGTGCCTCCGCCCAAGGCCGAAGAAATGTATCACCCCGAAACCTTCGGCCGAGGATCAACGGATCGAGTGATCGTGGAGTAGGGGCAGGGCTTGTCCCTGCCCGGATCGCGCCGGCGCGATGAGATCAAATCAATTCATCGACAATCCCGGTATAAGGCCATTCGTTTGCTGAGTCCACCAAACCTCTTCGAACCGGATTCTGCTTGGTGTATTCCATTGTCTCAACGAAGTCCTTCTCGTTGCGAATAATGTGATCAAAAAACTGTCTCTGCCATAACCGTCCTTGATGCCATCTCCAATAAACGCGAGTCGAAAGACTCTTAAACGCGCCGCAGATTTCACCAAGGCGCTTGCAAGACTCGCCGGCACCGATAAGCGCGTGAAAGTGGTCGGGCATTAGACAGTAGCAATACAGGTTGAATCGAAGCTTCTCGCGAAGTCCCAATAAGCATTCAACTGTCGCTTGAGCAAGCAGGTTGTTGTGGAAAAGTGGGCGGCGATCAGAGACCACAATGGTAACAAAGTAGATTCGCTTCGATGAATAGTCGAACCCCGACAGACGCAGGCTGTTGCGTCGAGAGTAGGTGTTCGTCTCATCGTCGTGCAACGTTCTCATCGCCTCGCGATCCGGGCAGGATAAACCCTGATCGGGTAGGGACAAAACAAGTCATCGCTTCGCGATTGGGCAAGGACAAGCCTTGCCCCTACATCAACCGCTGTCATCGCTTCGCGATCCGGGCAGGGACAAGCCCTGCCCCTACATTAACCACGCGTGCGCTCGAACTCTTTCATGAAGGCAGTCATCGCTTCGCGATCCGGGCAGGGACAAGCCCTGCCCCTACATTAACCACGCGTGCGCTCGAACTCTTTCATGAAGGCAGCCAGTGCTTCGACGCCTTCCTTCGGGAATGCATTGTAGATCGAAGCTCTAATCCCCCCGACTGAGCGATGGCCCTTTAAGCCATCAAGTCCCGCCTTCGTCGCCTCGCTCACGAATTGCTTTTCGAGGTCTTCACTCGGAAGCCGGAAGGTTACATTCATCAACGAGCGGCAATCGGCATCGGCATGACCCTTATAGAACCTGCTTGAATCAATCACGTCGTAAATCAACTTCGCTTTCTCTTTGTTGCGACTCTCCGCGGCTTCGAGGCCGCCCTGTTCGAGAAGCCATTTCATCACAAGCCGCATAACATAAATCGCAAACACCGGAGGCGTGTTGTAGAGCGACTTGTTCTTCGCGTGAGTGTTGTAGTCCAGCATTGTGTGCATGCCTTGCGGACTGCGAGAGAGCATGTCGTCGCGAATGAACACCAGAGTGACGCCCGCGGGCGCGAGATTCTTTTGAGCTCCGGCGTAAATCAACGCGTAGTTGGTGACATTGATCGGGCGTCCGAATATGTCGGACGAAGCGTCGGCAACGAGCGGCACATCACCAACTTTTGGGTCGTAGTTCCATTCAACTCCGTGAATCGTTTCGTTGGTAGTGATGTGCACGTAAGCGGCTTCGGCATCCAGCGTGATTTCCTCTTGCTTTGGAACCCGCTTGAAGTTCTCCGCTTCGGTTGTTGCGGCTATGTTTACGCGGCCGATTCGTTGAGCTTCCTTGATTGCCTTCTTGGACCACGAGCCGGTGATGATGTAGTCGGCTTTGCCGCCCGCGGGGAGGAGGTTCATCGGCACCATCGAGAATTGCATCGACGCTCCGCCTTGCAGAAACAAGACGTGGTAATAGTCAGGAATCCGAGCGAGCTTGCGAATGTCGGCTTCGCAGCCGTTGATGATTTCGTCGAAGGCCTTCGAACGGTGGCTGATCTCGAGCACCGACATTCCTACGCCCGGGAGCGACACGAGATCGCGTTGAGCTTCTTCCAGCACCTCCAGCGGAAGCACCGCCGGCCCTGCTGAAAAGTTGTAGATTCGTTCTGTCATTATTCCTCCGGAATTGGGAACGGGGGTTGGGGGTTGGGGGTTAGAACTGGCCGAGCCCCTAACCCCCAGCGCCCAACCCTAGAGCTTCAACAAGCTCAACTCAATTATGTCTTGCGAGTTCGACTTGATCGCGCCCAGCACTTCGTCGGACGGAGCCGAGTCGAGATGAATGCGAGCTATGGCGGCAACTGCTCCGTCGAAGACTATGTTCTCGGTTTCTTCAACGTTGATTCCCTCTTTCTTTAATGAGTCGAACACGCTGGCAAGCACGCCGACTCGATCGTAATGCCTGACGACGAGCAAGTGCGTAGCAGGAGACTTCTTTGCCAGGTTAACGACATTCGGCGCGCGCCCGGCTTCTTTATACCGTCGAATGATTCGAACCGTTTCCTGGGCGATGGCTTGTTGAGCCTGGTCGGTTGAAGCCCCTATGTGATGAGTGCCGATCACTCCTTCGAGTTTGAAGCTGTCGTCTTCAACGGTTCCGACTCCGCCTGTCGGTTCGCCGGCGAAGACGTCGAGTCCGGCTCGCAGTCCGCGTTCCTTGATCGCTTGCACAAGCGCGGTCTGATCGATCACTTCCGCTCGCGAAGTATTGATGAAGTATGAACCCGGCTTCATTGCGTTTAAGAATTTCTCGTCGATGAGATTCTTAGTGTCGTTGTTCAGCGCTACGTGAACGCTGACGACGTCCGAGGCGGATGCTACTTCGAGCGGCGACTGTTTCATCTCGACGCCGAGCATCTCCGCGCGTTCGAGCGTAAGCGAGCGGCTCCACGCGACGATCGGCATACCGAACGCCTTTGCGCGCGAGATCATCTCCTGCCCGATTCGCCCGAGCCCGATAAGCCCGAGCGTTCGGCCGAAAATGCCGCGAGCCTTGCTATATTCCTTCTTGTTCCACCGCCCCTGCTTCAAATCCGCGGCGCAATCCGGTATTCGCCTATCAAGAGCGAGCATCAGCCCGAATGCAAGCTCGGCGACCGCGATTGAATTCTTGCCGGGACAGTTGGTAATATAAATTCCACGCGCCGAAGCGGTCTTGACGTCAATCGTGTTGTAGCCGGCGCCGGCCCTGACGACCAGGCTCAAACGACCGGCTTCGAGCATTTCACCGGTCACCTTTGTTCCGCGGACGACGAGAATGTCGGCCTGGCTTGATTTGATCGCAGAGGCAAGTGTCTCGTCCTTCAAGTCTGGATCGTACACAACATCGAAGCCAGCGTTACCCAGTTCGGTCTGACCTGCTTCGGGAAATTTGTCGGCGATGAGTACCTTCATCATAAGCTCCTGTCGTGTTGAACCGTTTAGACTTCAGATCAAATGGCTCAACAGCCCATCGCGCAATTTCGGCTCGAACCAAGTCGATTTCGGCGGCATGATTTGGTTCGCGTCCGCGATTGCCATCAACTGATCGACCGAAACCGGGTGCACCGAAAATGCGACCGCAGCGCGACCTTCATTTACAAGTTTTTCGAGTTCGACCGTGCCGCGAATTCCTCCGATAAAATCTATCCGCTTGTCGGTGCGAACGTCGGTGATGCCAAGAAGCGGGTCGAGCACTCGATCCTGCAGCACGCTCACGTCAAGCGACGAAATCGGATCGATGGGATTGGTGGTACCCGGAGCAAGCGTCAGACTTCGCCAGCGGCCCTCAAGGTACATGCATATCTCGCCCTTCTGTGACGGCGAAGGCAAAGCGGCATCAGCTATCTCGAACTTTTTGGACACCTCCGCGAGAAAGTCGCTCGCCGTCATGTTGTTCAAGTCCTTGACGACTCGATTGTAGGGAAGAATTTGAAGCTGATCCGCCGGAAACAGCACGGCCAAAAGAAAGTTGTAGTCGTGATCACCGTTCGTTGAATGCTTCGAGGCGAGTTGCGCGCGCGCGCGGCTTGCGCTAGCGGCGCGGTGGTGACCGTCAGCGACATAAAGAAGAGGCACAGCCTTGAACGCTTCAACCAGGGCATCGCGATCCGCCTCACTTACCCGCCAGATAGTATGCGCAACGCCGTCGGGTGCGGTGAAATCTGCAACCCGCTGTTCTTTCTGCGAGCGAATGACAAGATCGTTGATCTCATCCCGGCCTCGATACGTCAAGAAAACGGGTCCCGTCTGCGCACGTAGCGCCAGAATGTGGCGAGTCCGGTCGTCTTCCTTGTCCTTTCGAGTGCGCTCATGTTTGCGAATGATGTCCGAGTCGTATTCGTCAACCGAACAGCACGCAGCGACACCTGCCTGGATGTGCTCACCCATCTGAAGCCGGTAGACGTACAAGCTCGGCGAGTCTTCGACGAACAATGGCGCTTTGTTCTTCAACTTGTCGAAGTTACTTGCTGCCTTCTCATAGACCGCATCCGAATAGATATCGATTCCGTCGGGCAGATCGATCTCCGGGCGCGACACGTGCAAAAAGCTGAGCGGGTTGCCGGCGGCCAGCGCGCGCGCTTCTACGGTGTTCACAACGTCGTAGGGTACTGCAGAAACTGCGGCTGCCTGTTCTGCGTGCGGGCGTAGCGCCTTAAAAGGTCGGATGATTGACATTTAACTCTCCGAGTCAAAGCGATTGAGTAGCAATGCTAGGTTGCACCGGCGGGGCTGTCAACTGATCGATTGCTGCTCTATTATTGTTTGTTGCAATGACTTTCGGGGAGGGCGCGATATGACGAGGATGGGACCCGAGGCGCTGGTATTGAGTCGACGCGAAGGCGCTATATTGACCCTTACGCTCAATCGACCGGACAAGAGCAATTCTCTTCATCCGGATTTGGTCGCTAAGCTTTCGGCGTCTTTGAAAGCCACGGAAGCCGACAATGCGATCAGCGTTGTGGTGATCACCGGGGCAGGTTCGAGCTTTTGTGCGGGCCTTGATCTCGAGCTGCTGGTCGGTTGGAGCGTTGCCGAAAGAATTTCGTATCTCGAAACAGTAACCAGCATCTTTCGTCGCGTGTGGTCGCTGCCGCAACCGGTGATTGCGGCGGTGAACGGACCAGCCATAGCCGGTGGATTCGATTTAGCGGCCTTCTGCGACATCAGGCTTGCCACTCCCGAAGCCCTTTTCGGTCAGGCCGAGATCAACGTAGGTCTCACTCAGATCATTCATCCGCTTTACAAAAGCATTGGCCTGGCGCGAGCGAAAGAACTCGCGATGACCGGCCAAAACATCACGGCTGACGAAGCGTTTCGCATAGGACTGGTTAATCACATCTACGCTCGCGAGGAACTGATGCCTCGCACGATGGAGCTGGCCGCAGTTCTCGCGTCCAAGCCTCGCAACGCGTTGTTTGAAACAAAGCGGCTCACGCGAGTGCTGATAGATCTCGATACGAACAGAGCTTTGGAGGAGATGAGCAAGTCGATTCGCCGCTGCCTGGCTTCAGACGAGCATAAACATCGAGTAGCCGAAGTATACTCGCGCTTGAAAGAGCGCCATAAAACGTAGGGAGTCGAATCAAGCGTGTCCGGCTAATCAGACGCCGGACACACGAGATCGGTCTTGCGGATCTTATCTCGAGCTGGCTATTCCGTGAGTCCGCGTGACGGTTGAGATCATCTCCCATCCATCTTTGCCCGGAACGTTCCATCCTTCAAGCACTGCATACGTCTGCGGAGAAGACTCGTCAGTTTCCATCAAAAGCCTTGTCTTGCCCGGGAGCCTGTTTGCGGCGTGTTCTATCCGCGTAGTCGTTATCATCGCGATCGGTGTATGCCGAGTGTTGTCGCGATAGAGCGCGAATAGATTCGGATTGTTCGCGTCTATCCGATACAGCACGTAGTTGCCGGGCTGGAGCACTATGTCGCTCTTCTTCAACTCGAACGGGACATTGATCGTGAAGTTAATGCGATCGTTCATTGGTCCTTGCGCGAGAGCCGGCACCGCTATTGTGGCGACCAACAAAGCTGCTGCGACTGCAAACCTTCGAAGTGACATTACAAGTAACCTCCTGTTCAAAATTGCGTGTTCGCTAAGCCGTCAACAGCCACCGCGAACTATCAATCGTTCATGCTAGGAGTGGGCCAAAGAATTGAGGCCGACCAGCACGCGATGCCGCTGGCAAGCTGCTTGCGTTAATTTCACATTCACCTCTGATCGCTTATTCCGAGCTAACAGGACAGCTGTATGTCGCGACGCTCGTTTCCAATCAAATTTCAAGCTTCTAAGCACTCGGCGCGCGATTCGTCGCACGCTCCTGTCGTGTTAGAAGCGCTTAACCGTCAGTTATCTTGATGCAAAGGAGGACACATGATTGCAACCGAACCGTACAGACCGAAGCAGTTCAACTTGAGCGGGCTAAAAGGCATTTCGGACAAGACACTCGAAATGCATTTCAAGCTCTACGAAGGGTACGTCAAAGAAACGAACAATCTGTCTGAAAAAATCGCCGAGTTTCTGAAGGGCGGCAAAGTGGACCAGGAAGAGATGCCGGTTTATTCGGAGTTGAAGCGGCGGCTCGGCTTTGAATTCAACGGGATGATCCTGCACGAATACTACTTTGAGAATCTAAAGAAGGGCGGCGACGCCGAGCCGCCGCGAAGCTCACCCTTTTTTAAGGCTGCGGCCTCGAGCTTTGGCGACTATGAAATCTGGAAAGCGGATTTCGTTGGAGTCGGCAAGATGCGCGGCGTTGGATGGGCTATGTGTTACGAAAATCCAAACAACGGCCGTCTGTCGAATCATTGGATCAGCGAGCACCAGATTGGCGAAGTCGCGGGCTTCAATCCAGTGCTCGTGATGGACGTCTGGGAGCACGCGTTTCTGCTCGACTACAAACCGGCTGAACGCCCGAAGTATATCGAAGCGTTCTTCTCCAACATCAACTGGAGCGCTGTCGATGCGCGGCTGAAAACCGGAAAGAGCGACCGAGCGAGCGTGTCGCGACGTTGAACTGTGAGGTGATGAGTGAAGCGTGATGCGTGAAGAATGAAACGTGATCAGTGAAACGTGATGCGTGAAACGTGATCCGTGATGCACGATGCGCGATTGCTGGTTGCGTCTTCGCCGAAATAGTTTTGCTCTCACCCATCACGTTTCACGGATCACGTTTCACGGATCACGTTTCACGCATCACGAATCACGTTTCACGTGTCACGTTTCACTATTCACGTTTCACTCTCTCCTGTATGCGCTAACGGTGGCCTTGCGCTCTAGCTTCTGCCATCCGACTGCTATTCCCCTCAGCGAAGCGAGTGTCGACTTGATCGCGACGTAGTACATCAACTGTCGATAAAAGAACCGCTGCCAGAAAAGCCACACCAGCAATCGCTTGTTTTCCTTCGGCTCGAGCAGAAACGCGATAACTGCAGCCGTGAATTCGAGCGCTACGAAGATCGCGTAGTAGAACAGCGCTCTCCATAATGAATCGGGCGAGAACTCCGCCGGATGTTGCCATTTGTTTATCGCCGAAGTGATCAGTGTGAACAACATCAGGAGGTCCATCGCCGGCGAAATCAGAGGAAAGAACACCTGGAAAATAAAAATGTTCGGCAGGGCAACAAAACCGAGACTGCCGTATCGCGGTCGAAACAGCGCATCCGAATGTTTCCACGCAGCCTGAAGCGTGCCGTACATCCAGCGATATCGCTGGCGAATAAATCCGCGCAAAGTATCCGGCGCTTCGGTCAAGCCAACGGCTTCGTCTTCGTATGCTATCGAGTAACCGAGCTTGCGAATTGCCATCGTGAGGTCCGCGTCTTCGGCGAGCGTCAGATGAGTGAAGCCTCCCGCGCGCTCGACTAACTCGCGACGCCATGCGCCAACCGCGCCCGGCACTACAGTAATGCAATTGAGTAAGTTGAACGCGCGCCGATCGAGATTCTGGCTGGTGATGTACTCGAGTGCCTGCCATCGAGTCAGAAGATTAATTCGATTGCCGACCTTAGCGTTACCGGCGACCGCACCCACCCCTGGATCTGCGAAGTGACGCACGAGCTTGCTGATCGTGTCACGAACAAAAATGGTATCGGCATCGAGAGCGATAACAATCTCAGCGGACGTATGAGCGACTCCGAAATTCAGCGCGTCGGGCTTGCCGGAATTTGGCTTGGTGAAAAGCCGAACGCGAGGCTCGTCGGCGAAACCGTCCTGAACTCGAACGTAGGTCTGATCCGACGAGCCATCGTCTACCACGACGATCTCGAAATTCGGCGGATGATCGGAAGCCAGCAATGACGTGATCGTCTGAACAATAACTTTCTCTTCGTTGAAAGCGGGAACGATCACCGCGACCGTCGGAGAGTAATTCGGATCATATATTGCGTGGCGCTCGCGCCAGTGTTCGATCACGGCAAGAGTGCCGATGAACAGCAAACGTCCGATTCCGAGAACGATTCCGATGAGAAAGAGGATGTGAACTGCGATTATGGCAAAGTTGATGGTTGCAAACGCTGCGCGGCCCGCCCACGTCTGCCACCACAAATCACTTGCGACCGGCGGCATCACATCGTCGCGCGATCTGCCCATGAGATCGCTGACGGTAACCAACTCAAAGCCATGTTCGCGCAGAGCCGCGATCAGAAGCGGGAGCGCTTTAACGGTCTGAGATCGATCGCCTCCCGAATCGTGAAGCAGAACAATGTTGCCCTGGACGTTTTCTCCGAGAGGCTGGCCCGCTCGAGGAACCGCATACTGTTGCGCCAGGCTGACAGTCTTCGAGACTATGGCTTCGACGCCAGGCCGTTTCCAGTCGCCGGGATCGATTTGCATTCCAATCGTGAAATAGTTGTAGCCACTCACCAGCTCGAGCGGATGCACTTCGTCAGGCGTATCAGGTTCCGCATCTTCGGCGAATGGCGGCCGAAACAATCGCGTGCTTCGGCCGAGGATGCTCTCAAAGAGAAACTGAGTCGCTCTCAACTCGAGGCCAAATTGCGTGTCTGAGATCGTCGCCACATTTGGATGAGTAAATGTATGGTTGCCGATCTCGTGGCCCTCGTTGAGCTCTCTCTTCAGCAGACCGGGATACTGTTCGCCGTTCAATCCGACCACGAAAAAAGTCGCGGGCGCATTCCCGGCTTTTAGCGCATCGAGGATCGCCGGCGTATAAGCGGGATCTGGCCCGTCGTCGAAGGTGAGGGCTATTTTGTATTTAATGCCGCCGTAACGAGTGATCACATATGGCGAAGGAAACTCGATAAACTTAGAGGACGTGATCATCCCTCGGTCGGCGTCGAATTTAATATCGCGCAGGCCCTCGCTCGGTCGGCCGGTGACTTTCAAGATTTCGCCCGCGCCCTCGTAGTCGAGACCATATCCGTATTTCATGTTCACTAGCGTAGTCGCAGTTGTTGCGTTGAGCGGCGCGTCTGTGCCCAAAAATTTCCAAAGGGATGGGTCTTCGCTACCCAATCGCCAAAGTGCCACACCGCGCGCTCCAAACCGCCTTGCGAGCACGATCTGATTGAAAGCGGACACCGCGTCGAGCATCCAGACGGTATGAATGACGCCGTCGCTTTCTTCGTATTGAAACGTTGGGTTGAGTGACGATGAGTCGAGATGAACATCGATCTTCTCTTCGTCGCCGGAGGACTCCGAAGCTGTAATGACTGCTTCTTCGAAAGTCTTGACCGCGGGCTCGTGACTCGCCTGCCAATCGTAAGCGTAGTTGCCCACAGCAACGACCGTCTTTGAAGCCGGCACGTCCATCTGCCGGAGTCGCAGCACCTCTTCAGTCCAATCGATTGCCGCGACAGGCCCCGGATCGCTACCGGAATAGTGTTGATCGTAGACCATCAGGATTACGTAGTCGGCCGACGCCGCGAGCTTCTTGTAGTCGAATGAATCGTTGTGCACCGGCAGATTGATGGAGATCTCCAGACCCTCCGGATGCGCGGCAATCGCAAGCTCCTGCATGAACTGATTGAGATCGGGCTGCGCTTCGTCAGGGACGCTCTCGAAATCTATGCTTATGCCCGCGAAGTTGTTTCCCTTGACATATTCGATCAATTGCTGGATGCATCGACCGCGAGCCGCGGGATTCGAGAGCATCAGCTTAAGCTTGTTGCTCTCCCAATCAGTGCCGTTGAAATTATTCACCAGCGCCATAATCTTAAGGTCCGGGCGCGCAGTGCGAATGTAATCGGTGGTCGATTGTTGAATGAAAGGATTATCCTCGCGCAATGAGCCGTCCGGATTGTCCAGGTGCAGAAACTCAGCTATGACAATATCAAGGTTCTTGATGTTCTCCTTGAGTGAGCTAAAACTCGACTCGTCCCAGTTGACATAGAAGCCCACTGTGAGGGGCTCGCCGATTCCGGTGTGGGCGGGCTCGACGCGAAGTCTTGCCGCGCGCTTGCTCCGTTCGATCTCGAGCTTCTCCTTCGCTTCGAAAAGCGCGCGCTGTCGCGGCGTTCGAATCTTCGTGGGAGACGGCGGGGCAGGATGACCACCGTTAGGCAACAGGCTCGATTGGGGCAAATCAAGTGGCGGCAGTAGCGCAGGATAAACGATAATGCTTACAATCAGCGTCCCGAATACTATCGACAGAATGAGGCCGCTGAGAAACACGCCTCGCCTCAAGCGAGGCCAGCGCTTGTTGTTCGGATCGAAGAAAACTGGAGACTCTCGATACTTGCTCATCCGAATTCATTCTCGCGCCGGCTCGACGCCTCACGCGTGATTCTTTTATTCGAAAGCATCAAACGGTTCCTGCGGGGCAGAGCAGAAAACAATAGCAGCCCTCTGATCGTCTATAATACACCAAGCAGCAGAGGCTCACATTTAAAGCGCGGAGGATTCGCTCGATCGCTGAAACTATGAAGAGACGCGTCGGCACTGCGATCTTGCTAACCTTGGTTGCCGTGAGCTTTCGTTTTTGGCTCGCTTTCAGCCTTCCGCCCGACGACGATGATGACGGCCACTTCTATTCGAGAATCGCGCACAACCTGCTCGAGCATCGCGGTTATTCTGGCGAAGAAGAAGAGCCGTTTGTGCCGACCTATGTGCGAGCGCCCGGTTATCCGCTTGTTCTTGCCGGTATCTACGCGGTTGCGCGGACCGACAATCAACTCGCTGTTCGCGTCGTTCAAGTTATAGTCGACACCTTGACTTGCTGGTTGATAGCGCTGCTCGCGCTTGCATGGGCGCCACGCGAGTGGGAGCTTGCAAAACGGCGGCGCGCGATGCTGATCGCGCTTGCCCTCGCAGCAAGCTGTCCGTTCACCGCCATCTACGTCACAACGATCCTCACCGAAGCGTGGGCGAATGCATCGGTCATCGCCCTTTCGCTGATCGCGACGCTCGCGCTTCGAGCCAAATCGTCAAGCACGTCGGCTTGGTTGTGGCTTGTGGTGGGATTTATAGGTGGAGCGGCAACGATGTTTCGACCGGATTGCGCACTCTTCGCCGCCGGAGCGGCGTTGATGCTCGTGAGTGTCGCAGCTTCGCGATTCGCTGGTTCAAGAAGCGAACATCGACCGCGCATCCTTCTTGCAACGACTGTAAGCTGTATCGCACTAGTGTTCGGGTTTGCCGCCGTGCTCGCGCCCTGGACGATTAGAAACGTTCGCGTCTTCGGAGTTTTTCAGCCGGTCGCTCCGCCTCACGCGAATCAGCCTGATGAGTTCGCGCCGCTTGGCTACATCGCGTGGCTGCGAACCTGGGTCGACGACGAGCGTTATGTGAGTCCCGTCGAAGACGCCCTCGATCTTTATCCCATCGATCTCGAAAAGATTCCTGACTCAGCGTTCGACTCGCCCGACGAGCGCGAGCGCGTTGCTTCTTTGCTCGATCAATACAACAATGCGGCGAAACCAGTCGCTGCGTCTGATGCAGAAGGTGACACAAGTGATGCGCACCCGTCGGTGAAGATGACTGCTGAAATTGACGCCGCGTTCGGTGATATAGCTCGCGAACGAATTGCACGGCATCCGCTGCGTTACTACTTCACGCTTCCGCTGAAGCGGGCTGCGTCATTGTGGTTTGACACTCATTCGCAGTACTACCCGTTCGATGGCGAGCTTTTCCCTTCCTCGGATCTCGACGAGGACACACATCAGCAATACTGGCTTCCGTTTTTTGCGCTGCTGACGTGGCTATACACAATCATTGCGGCAGGCGGCGCATGGCTGATGCTCAAGAGTGAGTCCGCGCGACGATGGATTGCGCTGCTTGGCTTAATGATAATTCCGCGGCTGGTCTTCCTGTCTTTTCAGGAGCATCCTGAAGCACGTTACACAGTTGAGTTCTTTGCGCTCATTCTTGCAGTAGGCGGCGTCGCGCTGGCCGAATTGTCGCTCAATCCAATTCGCAACGTACTTGGGAGGAAGCGGTCACAGGAATTGACTTCGAGCGGCGGGATAGAATAAACGAATGAGCTCCGCAAGGAATCAAACTATCGCGCTCATGAAAAAACTCCTCATCGCCTTCGTATTGATCACAATCGCAGGATTGGGATTCCGGTTGTTCATTGCTTTGCGTTTGCCAAACGACGAAGCCGACGACGGACGCTTATACGCGCGAATCGCCTTAAACATTCTCGATCATCGAAGTTATTCGATCGAAACTGAAGAGCCTTACACTCCGACGCTCATTCGTGTTCCCGGTTATCCGATGTTCGTAGCGGGCATCTATCGATTATTTGGTCACGACAACAATCGAGCGGTGCGATTAGCTCAGGCTTTGCTCGATACAATCACTTGCTGGCTCATCGCACTGCTCGCTCTTGCATGGGCGCCTTCCGATTGGGACCAAAATAAGCGGAGACGATTGTTGTTGATTGCCCTTGCGATGGCAGTCTGCTGTCCGTTTCCGGCGATCTACGTTGCGACGATTCTGACAGAAACTTGCACAACGCTGCTCGCGACCGCGTGCGCTTTGTTTGCTTCGTTGGCTTTGAAATCCAACAACCGCAAGAAGAGCGCCGGGTGGTGGATGCTTTCTGGAATCGCAGGCGGGATCGCTACGTTGTTTCGCCCCGACAGCGGTTTGTTCGTCGCTGCAGTAGGCTTCACTTTAGCAATCGCGGGCTTGCTTCGCGCCGTTTGTTTCGGGAAGCGTGATTCTTCAAAACGCGATGAAGTTGATGCGACTCGAGCCCGAGTGCTGACTCAAACTATCTTTAGCGGCGCGATGCTGTCGCTTGGATTTCTTCTTGCGCTTGCGCCGTGGACGATCAGAAACGAACGTGTGTTCCGATTGTTTGAACCGATCGCTCCGGCTCAAGCCAACATGCCGGGTGAATTTGTTCCTAATGGATACATTCGATGGTTGAAGACCTGGGTCGACGATGTGAAGTACACCGAGGCGCTCGAATGGCCGATGGACCAGGATCAAATCAAGATAGACCAAATGCCCGACTATGCGTTCGACTCGCCCGAAGAACGCCAACAGGTAGCGGAGCTTCTCGATCGCTACAACAATCCGCCCGGCGCCGCGCAACCAACACCTGTCGCGACCGTAGATCCGTCAGCGCTCGCGCCAGCTCAAAACCCGGACACTCACCCGCCTACACCTCCTTCTGGCGATAACGAGGATCAATCATCTGACGAGGCCGACACTCAAGACGAGCCGGACGAGCCTGATCAAGCCGAAGGGCCGAAGCTCGCGGGCGAGATGACCCCGGAAGTCGATGCCGGCTTCGCTGAATTAGCGAAACAGAAAATCATCCGACACCCGTTGCGCTACTACGCAATCGTCCCGATGAAGCGCGCGGCGTCACTGTGGTTTGACACTCACTCGCAGTACTATCCATTCCAGGGCGAGCTGCTTCCGTTTTCAGGGTTGGACACTGATCTTCATCAGCAGTATTGGCTTCCGCTCTTTATGTTGCTGACGTTGTTGTACACGGGCCTGGGACTTGGAGGCGCATGGCTGATGTGGCAAAACAAGCAGTCGAGAGTATGGCTGCTGATGCTCGCGTTGTTGATTGCGCCGCGGCTTGCCTTGCTGGCGAGCATGGAAAATCCCGAGCCGCGTTATGTCGTCGAGTTCTTCGCTTTCGTGATTGCAGCCGGCAGCCTGGCGATGACGTTCCTTCGAGATCGAGTCTCCGCGCTAATCCGTAGAGTGCTTCGCCCTTCGCCTCCCGAATAAATTGGTTTCACTTGTCTGATTTTTGCTGCGGCACCTATGTCATTACCGATCCACATTCGCGCCAATTTGCGCATACTTCTGTGGCATCGCGGTTGCCAACTCGAACCGGTGATGTCCGACTCGAAACAAAACGCAGAAACGGTAGCTCTCAACGAATGCTTGTCTTGTTCGTTGGGAATTCTCGAAACCGACAAGTTCTGCAGATGGTGCGGAGCTTCGCAGGTTTCTACGCCGATGGATGCGACAGTTACTTTGTTGGAAGCATCGGCGTATGCGACTTCCGTGCTGACGAGCGCTCCTCGCGTTGATGTCTACCGCAGAGTCTCCGGCCCTCTGGTTAGCGCTGTCGTAAGCGGAGCGCTTGCCGGTCCCGCAATCGAGAAGAGCAGTCCCGCAATATCGCGACTGATTGTCGCGCTCATTTCACTTCCTGTTTGGTTGATCATTGTTCTGCTATCGCCGTTTGATGCTTATGCGGCGGTGAGAAATTTAACGAGGCAAGCATGAATGCAGCGGCCGCCGAAGTCCTTGCGCCAAGTCCTTCAATCAATCCTGACTTCAAAACCGCGCAACGCGAGCAAACAAGTCTGCTTGCGCCGCTCGAGCGCGTTTGTTTGAACTGGCTCGCCCGGAATATGCCGCCGTGGGTGAAGCCCGATCACCTGACGTTGCTCGGTCTTGTTGCGATGCTGATGGCCGCAGTTTGTTACGCGCTCGCAAGGTGGTGGCCGGCCTCGCTGCTGATAGTCAACGTTTGTCTGGCGATCAACTGGTTCGGAGACAGCCTGGACGGAACGCTTGCCCGCGCACGCAACAAGCAGCGGCCGCGTTACGGCTTTTATGTCGATCACATCATCGATGCGTTCGGTATTCTCTTCGTAATTTGCGGCCTCGCGATGTCGGCTTACATGAGTTGGGTGATCGCGTTGGCGGTGCTGGTGACTTACTTCCTGCTTTCAATCGACGTTTATCTTGCGACTTATACGATCGGAACCTTCAGGCTTTCATTTTACAAGTTCAGTCCGACTGAGCTTCGAATAGTGCTTGCGATCGGCAACATAAGAGCGATGCTTCATCCCACCACGCGAGTGCTCGGCGATCAACATCTTTTCTTTGACATCGGCGCAGTGATCGCAATAGCGATGATGGCGATCATCGTAATCGTTTCCGTCATTCGAAACACAATCGTGCTTTATCGCGCGGAGAAGGTTTAGTGGCAAGCTGGCAAGCGATGGTTCACGGCGTTTGCACACACGAGGTAGCACGCGATTCTTGCGCGCCTTCCTCACGCAAGCCCAACGCTATTCACGTGCGGCTGGTGAAGTTTGCAGCGGTAGGAGCGGGTGGCATTGTCGTTCAAGCGGCAGCACTCGCCGCTTTGCTGCACATCGCGCCCACTCACTACTTAATCGACACAGCGTTGGCTGTTGAAGCGGCCATCATTCACAACTTCGTCTGGCACAGGCGATGGACCTGGGCCGACCGCCGTGAAACTAATCTCGCACTCGAGTTGCTGCGGTTCAACCTGACGAACGGCGCGACATCGCTTGCAGGAAATTTGATTCTGATGTTGATTCTCGTCGGCGGTCTCAGATTTAAGCCCCTGGTCGCGAATCTGATCACCATCGCGATTTGCTCACTTGTAAATTTTGTTCTCGCCGATCGATTCGTCTTCATCCGTTAGCACTCGTTGACATTGCTAACTTGAGGTTCATAGAATCCGTGAGCATGTCGTCCAATGCGACATTTCTTAACCTGAATTTGTCGAGGTTGTTCGCACGATTGGCGTTCGTGTTTGCCGTTCTTGCGGTTTGCTCTCTGCTGGTAGTCATCATTGTTTCGAGATTCGTCATCGGCACACTCGCAGATGAAAGACTCGCGGTGACTCGCGGCATGCTCGAGTTCCCTACTCAGTATTTTTCCGGTTCGGCGCGACTGAATGCGAGGCTGGCGGCTGCCGAACTTGCGGACGCCGGCGCCGATTCGTCAAGGGCATTGCTTCATGCGCAGCGGGCGGTTGAGCTATCGCCCTATGATTATCGCTTTCGACTTGCGCTCGCATCGATTCAGGAAGCGAACGGCGACCGGCAAGCCGCCGAAAGTTCGCTTGAAGCTGCGCGCGACCTGGCGCGGCAAAATTGGAATGTGCATTATCGGCTCGGAAACTTGCTGCTTCGTGAAGGCAAGCTCGATCAATCGCTTGGTGAACTGCGATCGGCGGTCGCGGCCAATAGCAACGTCCTGCCAGGAACGCTTGATCTTGTTTGGCGAGCCTCGCACGAGGACGTGAACGCGGTACGAAGCATCGCCGAGAGCACTTCGAGAACAAAACTAGCTCTCGCCCAGTTCCTGCTGAAGAATTCTCACGTTGCCGAAGCTGCCGATGTGTTTGCCAGTATCGATCGTGAGGACCGTTTGGCTTCCGCCGCGGACAGCTCGGCTTTTTTGAACGCATTGATCGCGGCCGGCAACTTCAACACGGCACACCAGCTTTGGAGTGAGCTAACCGGCGCCGTACAATCGACGCTCGTCAACAACGGCGGGTTTGAGTCTGATATCTCGAAGAACTTTGCGCAGTTTGACTGGTCATTTTCGCGGACTGAATACGCGCGCTTCGCTTTGGACACCAACGTCGCGCACGTCGGCTCTCGTTCCCTGAGAATTGAATTCACCGGCCAGGACACGACAAGACTCGACAACGAAGTCAAACAACTCGTCGCGATTCGGCCCGGCGCTCGCTATAGACTGGAGTGTTATTTTAAGACGAATAAACTGGACACGCCCGAAGGACCGCGAGTCGTCGTTTCGGACGCGGCGTCGAGCTGGATCGCAGCATCGGAACCGATTCCGGCGGGTTCAAACGACTGGAGACTGCTGACGGTCGACTTCACTTCGCCGTCAACTTCGGCTGTCATAGTTTCAATAAAGCGAAAGCCGAAATTCAGCTACGACGAACCGACCAGCGGCACTGTTTGGTTCGATGATTTTTCGATCAAGGAACAGTAGTTGACGACCGCATCGAGTGCTATAATTCGAGCCTCGCCGGTATCGTCTACTTAAGTGACTGTTCCTTACGGCGCCGGCAAGCTGAAGAGTCTTGGAGTACAACTATGAATGATCAAAGTTGGCGCGCGCGAACGCTGACCGTCGCATCGATATTGATCTTCTCAATCGCGCTCGAGCAGGTTGCGGCGCAGACTCATCAACAGCCTCAGCTCAGAGTGCCAGCTTCGACGTCGCCGGGTGAGCCCGCCAACTCGCCCTCGGTTATCGTGTCGCCGGACGCAGATTACCGAATTGGCCCTCGTGATGTAATCGAAATTCGAATTGAAGACGCGGCCGAGTTATCGAATGTCTACCAGGTAAACGCTGACGGAACGTTCTTGATGCCCTACTTGAAGCGGATCAACGCAAAGGACAGGACTCCCGAAGAACTTTCGACGCTCATCGCCGATTCGCTGCGCGGTCGTTACCTTAAAGATCCACAGGTTCTGGTCATAGTGCGTCAATATTATAGCCACACGTTTTTCATTCAGGGTTCGGTAAGGAAGCCCGGCTCGTACCAAATGGAGGGCCGTCCAACTTTGCTTCAACTAATCGCAGCCGCGGGTGGGCTTGCCGAAAATCACGGGTCGAGCGCGTTCATCATTCACGAAGTCAAAGACAAGAAGACAACTACGGCCGCTGTCACGAGCTCAATGCCTGGGCAAACTTCACCCGTTGCAGCAAGCCAACCTGCAACGCAAAGCGACGAAGACGGACCGGAATATACATTCAAGGCTGTGAACATCAGCGGGCTGTTCAAAGGACGCTTCGATCAGAATGCCATCGTGGAACCGAGCGACATTGTGAACATTCCGCAATCTGATGTGTTCTTCGTTGCCGGCGAAGTAAACGCTCCGGGTTCGTTTCCGTTGAGCGATGGAACGACATTAAGACAAGCGATCGCGCTCTCTCAAGGCACGACGTTAAACGCCGCCCTCGCTAACGGCACGGTCTTCAGGCAGGATCCGACTACCGGACGACGACTGGAGATACAAGTTGATATCGGCGCCGTTATGAAAGGCCGCAAAGAAGACTTGCTAATCCTGGCGAACGATGTCGTGATGGTTCGAAACAGCAGAGCCAAAAGCATCGGCAATTCCATATTGAGAGCCTTTGGAATGGGCGCTGCGCAACGTGGTATTCGACCTTACTAGGCTTAATATCTCGAGCCGACACTGTTAGACGGATTCAATGAATGCCCACAAACGAAGCTCGTGTGATTGACTGCGGCATTGAGGGCGTTCGCCTTTTCGAGTTACCTGTCATTCAAGACTCTCGCGGGTCACTTTCCTTCGCCGAGTATCAGAAGAGCCTGCCGTTTCTTCCCAGGAGATACTTCATCGTTTTCGATGTCGGCGAAAACCAGACGCGCGGCGGGCATGCTCACAAGAGCGTGCATCAGCTTCTGGTTTGCGTAAAAGGCTCGTGTTTGGTTTCGCTTGACGACGGCAAAACTCGCAATGAAGTCTCACTCGACAGGCCCGAACTTGCTCTTTATATTCCTCCAAAGATTTGGGCGACTCAGTCGCAATTCACTCGCGGAGCCGTGCTGATGGTGTTGGCATCAGAGACATTCGATCCAAAGGAATACATCAAAGACTACGAAGAATTCTTAAAACAAGCATGACAAGGGAAGTTCCATTTCTTGACGTAGGCCAGACGTATTGTGAAATCAAAGACGAGCTGGATGCCGCGTACCAGCGCGTTATGAATTCAGGCTGGTACATACTTGGGGAAGAAGTAGCGGCGTTCGAGCGTGAGTTCGCAGCGTACTGCGGTGTCAAACATTGCGTCGGTGTTGGCAACGGTCTCGAAGCACTGCAGTTGATTCTTCGCGGGTACGGGATTGGGGCGACCGATGAAGTGATCGTTCCTGCGAACACATACATCGCGACCTGGCTTGCGGTGTCGAATGCGGGAGCGAGAGTAGTTCCAGTCGAACCCGTTAAAGGGACTTTCAATATCGATCCGAGCCGCGTAGAGCCGGCGCTCACATCGCGAACGAAAGCGATTCTGCCCGTTCACCTGTACGGCCAGCCCGCGGACATGGACCCGCTCAAGGAGATCGCGCTGAGACATGGATTGAAGTTGATCGAAGACTCGGCTCAAGCTCACGGCGCTCGCTATCGCGAACGGCGCGTTGGAAATCTTGGCGATGCGGCCGGCTGGAGCTTTTATCCAACAAAGAATCTTGGAGCGTACGGCGATGCGGGCGCGGTGACGACCAATGACGATGAACTCGCCGAACGCATTCGGTTACTGAGAAACTACGGATCGCAACGCAAGTATTATAACGATGAAAAGGGCATCAACAGCCGGCTCGATGAGCTCCAGGCGTCGTTGTTGCGAGTCCGGTTGAATCATCTCGACGAGTGGAACGGACGCCGCGCGCGAGTTGCGGCGAGGTACCTTTCGGAGCTGCGAGAAACAGATATCAGGTTGCCCGCAGTTTGCGAAGGAGCTGATCCCGTTTGGCACTTGTTTGTAGTCAGGAGCAAGAACCGCGATAGGCTGCAGGCTTACTTGAAGAGTCGGGGAGTGAACACGTTGGTGCATTATCCGGTGCCGCCGCACTTGCAGAAGGCTTACCCTGAACTTGAGATCTCCGGTGGAATCTTTCCGGTCACCGAAGCGATCCATCGCGAAGTTCTAAGCCTTCCGATGGGACCGCATCTGAGTGACTCCGATGTGCAGAGAACGATAGATGAAGTGAAGTCCTTCAAGTCTGAGAATGATTGAGCAAGGCTTCATCGATTCGCGGAAGAGGAAGAAAAAGATGAAACGAATAGAAACTTCGCTTCCGGGCGTGTGCTTGATTGAGCCGTCCGTCTTTCAGGACGAGCGCGGTTTCTTTTTCGAGAGCTATCAGGAAATAAAGTTTGCCGAGATGGGCATCAAAGATCGTTTCGTCCAGGACAACCACGCGCGATCAGTTCGAAATACACTGCGAGGCCTGCACTATCAGATTCGCAGACCTCAAGCGAAGCTCTGTCGCGTGATTCAAGGCGAAGTGCTCGACGTAATTGTAGACATCAGGCGTGGCTCACCCCATTTCGGAAAGTGGGAGAGCTGCCGGCTATCTGCCGAGAACAAACGGCAGTTGTATGTGCCGCCCGGATTCGCGCACGGTTATTTGGTGCTGAGCGACAGGGCAGAGTTTCTCTACAAGTGCAGCGACTTTTATCATCCCGAGTTTGAGCGCGGCCTTGTGTGGAATGATTCGGACATTGATATTGCCTGGAACGTCGAGACTCCGATTCTTTCGGCCAAGGACCAAAAGAATCCCATGCTTGCCGATATCGCCGATGCGGACCTGCCGGACTACAGTTGATTGTTCGCGATTTGCGCCACTTAAGCAAAGTAAAAGCTGTTGACTTTTGATTGCCATTTTCATATTCTGAGGTCGCTTAATCGCGGACGCCGTTCCCCAACGCTCCACGCGTCCTGGAGGAAATATGAAAGTCCGAATGAGTTATTCGAGATCATCGATCAGCCTTGTTCTAGCAGTTGCGGTAGCGACGGTATTCACGCTCCGTTCTTTCGCCGCGCCTGAAGCAGTCAGAATCAATGCTGAAGTCGTACCGCAAGACTGCACCGGAGCGCTGACCATCAAAGACGGACAGGTGAGCATCAACGGCAACACAGCACAAACAGGCGCGACGGTCTTGAGCGGAAGCGTAATATCAACGAACTCGAACGGAAAAGCGGTAATCGACCTGGGCTCCCTCGGGCGTGTTGAAGTTGGCGACAACACCACAATCACCTTGACCTGCGTGGCCGGTCTGCTCGAGATCAGATCGACCTGCTCAAAGACCGAAGTTGAAGTTAGACGCGGAGCCGTTAATGTTAAAGCGCCTAAAGTCGAGACCCTCACAGCGGAAAAAAAATCGAAATACGACGGCAGCGTGGATATGACTTCAACAGGCGGCGTAGACGTAAAGATCGAATGCGAGGGCAACAAAGCGGCGGCTGGCATATATGTTGGTCCAGGATTGGTGGGCTTCCTTGCGCTGATTGGAGTAGGCGCGGCGGTGGCCGCGGGCATCGCGGCAAGCTCGAACGACGAGAATCCGCCGCCGAGCAGCCCTATCCGATAGCGCGCGTCACCGACGTTCCTCAAACCGGGAAGTAATCCTCAAACGCCTCGGTGCGCCGAGGCGTTTCGTTTTGGGTATCGCAGAGGCTCGAGTTATGACCAGTACGCTTTTGATCACTACTTTGCTCGCCCTGTACATCGCCGTGAAGCTCAGTCTTCCCACGCCGGATTCGAGCGAGCAGCGTGAGCCCAACGCCTTACGCGGTGGGTTGCGCCGGTTAAGAGGAGTTTCGCTTGCTTACTGCGCACTTCTTCTGCACAATAACTAACCGCAGATGTGATTCCCTTTTCCGTTCTCCCGATATAGGGTCACGATGAGGTACCGGCTTTGAAAGCGATCATATCAATCGCAGTCTTCTCACTGTTGCTTGCTCTGAGTCAGCCGTTACGCGCGCAGTCGCCCGTTACAAGTCTCGCATTGGGACCTGATCGAATTGGAGAAATCAAAACCGCACCATCCATTACCACCATGATTCGATTTCCGGATCCAGTGCAGGAAATCATCTGCGGAGATCTGTACGATGCGGCTACGGGAAAAGGGACCTTCGTCGTCCAGCGCAGCGGGACGGCCGAACATCCCGGAAACGAA
>Ga0075436_100000359_pt1 | contig 29107 bp, 23 predicted proteins | sample RhiMethybrSRZTD5_FD_75303 | JGI IMG/M metagenome (GOLD analysis project Ga0075436, IMG submission 75303) | Populus rhizosphere microbial communities from Tennessee, USA - Rhizosphere MetaG P. TD hybrid SRZTD5 | ecosystem: Host-associated > Plants > Roots > Rhizosphere > Soil | place: USA...
GCATCCGTTTTCAGGACATACCCCTGCGCCCCAGTTTTGAAAGCTGCTCGTACCATGTCTGTATCGCTGTTCTGAGTTAAGAAGATGATTCTCGCGCCAGGCGCGACTTGACGGATGCGATTCGCTGCTTCCAATCCACCTAGCGTGGGGAGACCGATGTCCAGCAAGATCAAATCCGGTTTCAGTTCTTGGGCTTTTTGAACTGCTTCCAACCCATCACATACTTCTGCGACCACACAAAACTCCGGGTTGGTTTGCAGCATGGAGCAAACGTACTGTCGCCACGGCGCAAAATCATCCACCACGAGAATGCGAACTGAGGCATAAGGATTGTTCGCCATTTCCGACTCCTATGGCGCAACGCAATGCTTGGGCAAGTGTCTTCTTACCTAACGTTAGACTCGAAATCTCTGTTGTTGTCATCGAGATGTCAAATTGATGAAATCCGGCAATTTCACTCAAAGCCCTTCAAAGGTCACTGAGTGTAATGGGGATTTATCACCAATCCTAAAGAGCCTTTTGCAGCGGCGTTTCTACCCACCGCGAATTATGCGGCATATTTGTGCGCTTTCAAGTGTTCGACAAGCTTCCGGATGACCTGGCTGCGTTCATCCTGCGCTTTATTTAACTTGAGTAATGTCTCGTTGGGGTCCGCAAATTTCCTGTTCAATATCTCCACAATTGAATCTGTACCAGCGTTCAACTGATTCTGAAGCTGTTGGCATTCGGAGCAAATCGCCCTCAGGTGTGCTTTCCTCGCGTGGAACTGTGGCGGCATTGCCTGAATTTGCCACAGCGGTCAGCGCGGCAAAACCTGTGAGAAGTGTCAGTCGCGAGAGCACCTGTGGGCAGGTTTGACACGAAGGAACAACTGAGCGGATTCTTAAACTATTACGATCAGAAACTCGTTCCCAGCAGCCGATGTTCGAAGACTGGACCCGTCGATATTCCACGCCAAATCCTACCGAGGCATTTTGAGTGCTGTAGAGAGTGGGTGTTGAAAAACTCGCTTTTTCTCGAAAACAGCAAAATTCTGGGATACAAAATGCCTTGAAAACCGAGGGGATCGCTTATGACGCCTCCTCACGCAAATTTCATTTTCGCGAATTTAGCGAAAGAGTTCTTCAGACAGCCACGCGATTTGTCACCAACAACCCGCCTATTTGGGAAATTTCTGATTCGACTTCAATGACCATGTCCCCGGCCCGAAACTCAACCAACTCCGCCGTACTCGCGATCGCCGCAAGCGTTCCCTCGCCGTAGTCCTTTTACCCAGTCAAGCCGACGAAGCTCCGCATGCAGCCACTCACGTGTCGGAGCAACCGGTCTTTCATTGCTGTTATCCATGTCAAACATCAGAGTTGTGCATTTTCAACCGGAGCCGCGCGGGACGCCTGTTGGAATTTCGGGCCTATTGAGACTACGCGAAGCATTCGCCAGATTCATTTTTCGCTATCGCAAATTCCTCGCTCCTCGAAGGATTTCGGTTGGAACTTCCCTCGGCACCGCCCACACTCCAAGTAGTTCCCATCAACTCGTTTACATTGTGCAAACTGAATCTCAGAGTGGCAGTGAGGGCAAGTGGTCATTAGCAACGCGAGAATTTGGTCAAAATTCAGTTTGCGACGGGTAGGCACTTCGTTCACTACTTTTCGATTAATCTACCGCCTCGGCCCGCAGGGCAGTAACGCTAACAACTGCCAGTGGATAAAGAGCGGGAATCGAATTCCTGTGCCCGGCATGGAGCTTCACTCAATCTAGTCTACCCAGCGGATATATTTCTTCCGGATTCACATCAATGCCGACCTGGGCAGCTTCGATCAGAGCCGATTGTACTCAGCTCACCAAGGTACGTTCTGAGAAGTGACGCGAACAAAAGGAGCAGCGAGTTTATGAAGAGACTTATGATTCTCGGTCTCGTCTACGTTATCGGCGGCATTTCAGGCGTCATCTTCCACTCTGTAACCTCCGGCGCGGCAAATCTCGAAACTACAAGCTCGACAAATGCACGGACGCCTTGATCAATGCCTTGCATACGAACGCTCCGCCGACTGCCGCTCCGGCGACCACAACCAGTCCGAAGTGAAGAAACATTACCCACGCGAGTTGGGCGAGGTGCGTGGATAATTATTGGAATCAGCGTTATCACAACTTCGTGCTTTTCCTTCGCCTCTGAGCCGGGTCGATGAGCGTTGCAGGAGGATTCGTGCTCGATGCGAGGGTCAGCCATGTGTGATCTCGCAGGAATTATCCTCCGAACCGAATGGCGATGAAATCGCCAACTGTTGTAAGCAGGCATTAGCACGAGCTTGCGCTTTTGTTTTGCCTTTTTCGATCTCAATAAGTGATATAGAGATTTTAACCAACAATGCCAGGTTGCCCGCTACGCCGGTGTAAGTGGCGATGCACTGTCGTTTTCACCGTGGTCCCGTAAGAAATATATTGCCAGTGCCAGCAGTATTGATAAAAGCCGCTCGAAATTCCGGGCGGTTTGTTTTCAAGCGGCCCTGGAGCAGCTTGCGATCTAACCGAAACCTCTCCATCAATCTTGTGGCATGATCCGTTCCGCGCATTGGAACGATATCACCGGGTAAACCTGTCCGCGGCCCCTGCTAGTTTGTTCTGTCGTCCAAGCAAAGGGAATGGGTAGAAATCGATAGCTTCTGAACGCGTGTTCACAACCGTGAGAAGATCTGAGAAAGGAACGTTTTCAGCTCTTTGGCGACCAGGTCCAGATTGAGAATCGAGATGTTCCGTACCTGACGACGGTGCACCGGCTATATTCACCGGGAGTCGGTTTGAAGGAATTGATCTCAGCACCGAGGTCGATGGTTGTGACACGTGTCAGCCCAAACAAACGTGGGTGAGACTGTGCGCAAAGTGTGCTCGCCAGGTCGAGATGTGGCTTCGCCTTCCTGTTCCCAACACATCCAGGGCTGGCTGTCAATTGTGACAGTTTTGCGCAAAGAAATAAACAGTGATTCTGGTGCCCGCCAAAGGGATTGATCATGGTGCCGTAAAACGTCATCAAAGTTTTGATACTGGCTGAATCGGAAGAAGTGTCTGATTCAGCTATGTCGCTTTAATAAACGTCGCCAAGCGCCAGGTGTCGAGATGCCTTCGTCTGACTCATTCTCAACAAAATCAATAGCTGTGTACGTTGCAGATACCAGTCCACTCGATTGCCAGCTGCTTGCAGCTTCGCTTGTACGCAATCGCATGCGCGTTACCGGTTGGTCGACGAGGTCCACGGACGTTGCCGCAGGAATAGCACGCTGCAAACCCGATGTGGCCTTGATTGCTGTCCGCCTAGAGGACGGAGACCAGGCAGGTCTTAACGTATTGCGGGAGGCGCCTGGCGATCTCGCGCAAACGCGCATTGTGACGTTGGTTGATTCCAGCGAGCCAGCCGTAGTGGTCGAAGCTTTTCGCAATGGCGCGAGCGGCGTATTTTCCCGCGAACAGCTGTCCGGCCTCTCGAAATGCATTCGCTGCGTTCTTGCGGGACAGTTCTGGGCAAATAACCAGCAGCTGCAATTTGTCGTAGAGGCCCTGCGCGAACAACGGAGCTCCGAGATCAGCGAAACCAAGGGATCTGACCTGCTCACAAGACGCGAGCGTGACGTCGTAACGCTCGTGGCCAGGGGACTCACCAATCGCGACATTGCGGAACAACTCCGATTAAGCGAGCACACCATAAAAAACTATCTGCTGTCGATTTTCGGAAAGATAGGTGTGTCGACCCGTCTCGAACTGGCGCTGCAGATGTCCGCGCGCCCAAATCAGCGACTCGCTGAAGAATCGGAAGTCTCTGGGGAGAACGGCTCCGCGGCTCGCACCGCCTGATTTCAACTGTCTTCCCCCGCATTTACTTCGATTCGCGTGCAGTTCGGATCTGTGTCGCTCTGCTCTAAGTGTCTCTTCTGAGTTTCCCTGTTCCGCCTCTAAGCGTCCTTCCCGGGGCCATATTTCCCTAGGAATAACTGCCTCGGCGCCCCACAGTTGTTCCCTCCACAAGTCCTTGAGACTTTCGCTCTCTTGTAGCTGCGGATAGCCTTGCCTAGTATTCGCATGAACGCCACGCGTATAGCATTTGAACCCAGGTTTCCTCGCGTGGGGAGTCAAAGGGCGAAGCTTTATTTATGAGTGCTTTTTCATCTTCTCCGGCCTGCCCGTCATCGACGGAACGGGTCAAGGCCAGTTGGTACGCTGTTGCGACCAGGTCACGTCACGAGCGCGTAGTCGCGCAGCAGTTAAACCGGGAAGGCATCTCAACGTTTTTTCCTACGGTGACGGAAATGCATCGCTGGAGCGATCGCCGTAAGACTGTTGAAATGCCGCTCTTTCCCGGATATGTGTTCCTGCACGCGGCGTTAACAAGGCATCTGCAACGATGTGTTGCATTTGCGCGTGGCACCGTGGGCTTTATCGTCATGCAGGGTCAGCCGGTCCCGATCCCCAGCGAACAGATCGAGACGATCCAAAGAGTAATGTCATTGCAGCTGAATTGCCTGTCCCATCCCTACTTAACAATTGGCCAGAGAGTGCGCGTCCGCGGAGGTGCTCTCGACGGCGTCGAAGGAATCCTTGCGCAATCCGATAGGCGCGGGCTGATTTTGTCCGTTGATGCCATTTCCAGATCGCTGATCGTGCGGGTCCAGGGTTATTGTGTCGAGCCAGCCTAATTGCCGCGATAAAGCGGGTAGCAGATTGCTGCTGCCAGTCATGTTTGCAGCGGCGTTCGTATTGTCCACGGTCACCTGTCTAACCGGACAAGCGCGTGTGACACAGACGCCGCTGCAGCAACCAATCAGTGATTCTCCGATAGAATCAGCGGCTGTCGCTGGTGCGCAAGCTTCATCTGCTGAGTCACAGGCAAACGTTTCCGCATTAAACGCAGACAGCGGAATGAATCGGTCCGATTTGCTCATCGCCAGCGGAGACTTGCTCGAAATCAGCGTTTACGGCGCGCCCGAGTTCGACAAATTGCAGGTGAGGGTGAATAGCAACGGCGATGCTGTTCTGCCTTTCATTGGCGCACAACACGTACAGGGACTGACTGCGGCGAAGGCACAAGAGCTGATCTCACGAAAACTGGCAGAGGGCCGCTACTTCCAATCGCCCCAGGTTGTGGTCTTTGTCCGCGAGTACTCGAGCCAGGGGGTATTCGTCCTCGGCGAGGTACAGAAGCCCGGCGTGTACCCATTGTTCGGCGCGAAACGCCTGCTCGACGTCATCTCAATGGCAGGAGGGCTCACTCCCAAAGCGGGGAAGATAGTGACCATTGCCCACCGCGATGACAAGCAGCAAGCAGACGTTGTCGCTGTCGGTAGCGATGTGCAGGGATCGGTGGACGGCAACAAGCTGCTCATACCCGGTGATACGGTGATGATCTCAAAAGCAGGAATCGTTTACGTCGTAGGAGACGTTCGCCTGCCTGGTGGATTTGTTATGGAGAACGGGCACTTGACAGTGCTTCAAGCATTGTCACTGGCACAAGGGGCGAATTCGACGGCTTCTTTGAATAACACCACTCTCATCCGCACCACGAACGGAAAGAAAGAGCAAACACAAGTGGCGTTGAAGCGCATTCTCTCCGCGCACGCTGAGGACCTCCCTCTGCAGCCCGGTGACATTTTGTTTGTTCCGGCCAGCTTGGGGAAGTCTGCAGCACGCCGCAGCCTTGAAGCGATCGTACAGACCGCAACCGGTCTTGCCATTTATGGCAGATAATGAGCAATTCTTACGGCCCAGGCACGACAGCCGCTCTTCGGAGCTGCCGATTGCTGGTTACGAGCACGGATTAGCATGAGCAAGAACCTAGAACTGCTGCATGCACACAGATTGCGGGAAGGCAGCCAACACGCATTGGTCCTGCCTCGTCCGGTACACTCACGCCGCGCAGGTGAGGGCAGGGCGAGGTGGGAGGATCCCCAGCTTCTTCTGCCCGCCTTGCGGGTCCTGGCGCGGCACTGGCCATGGGTGCTTGGAGTCGCCGTCCTGGTTCCAGCGCTGGTCGGTGCCGTCGTCTTTTCAATGGCTCCGGTGTACGAACCGAGTGCACGAATCGAGCTTAACTCGGGCCAACAACTGTTCTTGCCACCCGGTGGCGAAGCGCGACTGAGCACGGCTCAATACGCAGAGACCCAAACACAAAACCTACAAAGCGGTGAGCTACAGTTGGAAGTGATTCAAAAACTGGGACTCGACAAGAACAAAGAATGGCTCGGCACGGCGTTTACCGGTTCTGCGGCGAGCGCGCATGTCCCTTCCAATGGAGGTGCCCTGAGTGCCGCTGAATACAGGGCGTTGGAACTTTTCGGCCGTTCAATTCGGGTGAATCGGGACAATTCGTCCTGGCTCATCAGCGTCAGCTTTGCCGCACGAGATCCGAAACTCGCTGCGCTAGTGACGAACACTGTGGTCGAAACCTTCGTCGAGCGGGATTACAGAAACCGCGCCGATGCAGTTCGAGAATCAACTAAATGGCTTTCCCAGCAATTGGAGGATATTCGGCAACGCATGAACGACTCCAACCAAGCCCTTGCAGATTTCCAAAAGACCTCGGGTATAACCGCTGTCGGCGAATCGCGAAGCAGCTTTGACGAACGAGTAGCAGAACTGAATCGGCAGCTCACACTTGCGCGAGTGGATCGGATACAACTTGAAGCCCTGCTCTCCGCTGATAAGCGCAATGCGTATTCTCTGGCGCAGGTCAGCGCAGATCCGAACGTTCAGGAAATATCCAAAAAGCTGGGAGCGCTCCGCGCAGAAAAAAAACAAACGCTTGTGATCTACGGCGAGAACCACCCCAAGGCGAGGCAGTTGCAGGCCGAAATCGACGAGCTGCAATCAGAATTTGCGTTGCAAGAGCAGCGAGTGCTAGCAAACCTCAACAACAGTTTCAGGGCCGCACACACTCGCGAGAAATTACTGGATGCCGAATTAGAAAATGCTACAAAACAAATAGGACTTGTAGAGCAATATGATTCGCTCAGGAAGGAATCACATGCCAATGAGGAGCTCTATAAGAGCCTCTTCGCCAAAGTGAAGGAGACAGCGATTCTCGGCGGAGCCGCTCCTAGCAATATTCGTTGGGTGGATCACGCTCAAGTTCTGGATCAACCAACGCGGCCACGCCGTAAGCTCGACATGGCGGCTGGAATGGTGGCGGGAATCTTCGGTGGCATCCTGTTAGCTTTCATCCGCGAAAGTGTTAACACCAGACTGCGGTCTGTCGATGATGTGAGGAGCTGGATCGAAACCGCAAACGTGTCTCTCGTTCCCCTTGTGTGTCAGCGCGCGCTTAATTTCAAACCCAAGCATGACAAACACATTTCGCGTCAGCCGTTTGTTTTGGAGAGGCCAAACTCCCCCGAAGGCGAAGCTTTGCGAGGATTAGTCACCTCGGTTGCGCCGTGGCATCAAGGTTCTGCTCCACGCGTGCTGCTTGTGGCGTCATCGCATGCGGGGGAAGGGAAGTCGACCATTGCTGCCAATTTGGCGATCGCGCTGGCACGGACCGGCAAGACCTGCCTGGTTGATGCAGACCTGCGCAACCCCGTCCTCGCTTCCATTTTTCGAGTTCGTCACGAACGGGGCCTTGCGGCGTTGTTGTCCGGTGACTGCGATCTTGAACACGCTCTCGTCGCTCTTGATGAGGTGCCAAACCTGACCCTGTTGCCCGGCGGGAGCACCGACGCGAGAAGCAGCGAATTCTTAACCAGCCAAAAATTCCGATCACTGCTGGAAACACTGCGCGACAGGTTTCAGTACGTCATCGTCGATTCCTCCCCGTTACTTCCATACGCCGATGCAAGGGTCATTGCTCCATTGGGCGAGGGCATAGTACTCGTCGCACGCGCCGGTGCTACTACTGGTGAAGCCTTGCAGCGGAGTCTGGAAATACTGCACTCGGTGCACGCCGCGCCAGTACTCGATGTGGTTTTAAATGCTGTTCCACATCGCTCTCTCGGTTACGGCTACAACTACAGATACGCGAGTTAAGAAACCCGTCGAGCACCTGTGATGTTCCCCTCCACCGCACTCTGACAAATTCCAGGAGCTGGAGCATGAACAATTGTGACGTTGCCGTGATCGGGGCCGGGCCGTATGGACTTTCCACCACCGCCCACCTCCGCGCAAGGTCCATCGATTCCATTATGTTTGGAGAGCCAATGGCATTCTGGGACAAGCAGATGCCAGACGGCATGCTCTTGCGCTCGCCCTGGGCAGCGAGCCATTTGTCTGATCCGGGCGGAGAGCTGACTCTGGATACGTATCGGCTTACGCAACGTAAGCATTTTTCCTCGCCTGTGCCTCGCGGGGAATTTGTTAGTTATGGAAGATGGTTTCAGAGCAAAGTTGCACCCGACATTGACTTACGGTTTGTGACACGTGTTGAGAAAAATGGGGACTTCCGGCTTTCATTGAGCGACGGGCAGCAATTGAAAGCCGCGCGCGTCGTGGTTGCGGTGGGAATTGCATCCTTTTCCAGGAGACCTGAGCAATTCAAGAACCTACCCAGTGAGTTGGTCACACACGCCTCCGATCATAGTGACCTTAAACGTTTCGTAGACCGCAAGGTAATGATCATTGGCGGCGGGCAAAGTGGCCTCGAATCGGCCGCCCTCCTGCACGAGGCGGGAGTGCGAGTCGAGTTACTCGTCCGTGCGCCCAAGATCACGTGGTTGACTGAAAGGAAGTGGCTGTCATCGTGCCTGCCGTTGCAGAAACTGTTGTATGCGCCGACGGACGTCGGCCCTCCGGGAGCGAGTCAGCTAATCGCACACCCTAAATGGTTCCAACGATTGCCAAGAGCAATGCAGAACCATTTGGCAGCTCGTTCCATTCGGCCCGCTGGCGCATTCTGGCTAAGAAAACGCGTTGACCCAATCCGAGTATGGACTGGAGTTACAGTCTTAGCCGCACGAGAGCTGGGAGAAGCTGTGCAACTTAGACTCAGCGATGGCAGTACGCGGATAGTCGACCACGTATTGCTAGCTACGGGTTATTGCGTGGATATCGCGCGGTACCCCTTTCTGAACCCGGACTTGGTGGCCAGGATTAAAACGGTAAACGGGTTCCCCTGTCTCAGCACGTCTTTCGAATCCTCGGTATCGGGACTGCACTTCGTGGGCGCACCGGCGGCATGGTCCTTCGGGCCGCTCATGCGCTTTGTCGCCGGAGTAGGTTATGCCGCCCGTAAGCTTACATGCGGAATTACTGGAAGCAAGAAACAAGAAAGTGCGAACGCGAATGCTGCCGTCTGAAACTCTCGCGCAAGCCTATAGTGAGGATCTGAAGACAGTTTACCGCCCGGGCGGCGTAGTTGTCCTGGGCGGCCACTATGGAGCCCTCGGTTTGGTGCGAAGCCTCGGACGGCGTGGCATCCCCGCCGTGCTTGTAAGGCGTGGCGAACACATCGTGGCCTCGTTTTCGCGCTATGTTAACTGCGTAATGAATTGTCCAACATCGGACAATCTCGTCGAGTTTCTCGTTCGAGTGGCAGGCTCGGCCAAACTGAGAGGATGGTTATTGCTGGCCACCACGGATGAGACCGTCGCATTAATAGCACGCTCAGCGGATGAACTATCAAAGGATTACACCCTGATGAGTTCATCCTGGGCAACCATAGAGCAGTTGTGTGATAAGCGTGCTTTGTATAAGTTGGCCGCCCGTCTCGGTATTGATTGCCCTTGGACCGTGTGTCCGAAAAACAGCGGTGACGTCAGAAATCTTGATTGTGAGTTTCCAGTAATCGTTAAGCCTGCCCACAGGGAAATGTCGAACCCCTTAACGCAGGCGAAAGCATGGCAGGCAAATAACAGAGACGAACTGCTGACTCGCTATGAGCGGGCATGCAAGCTCATGCCCCGAGACTTGATCATGATTCAGGAGGTCGTGCCCGGTGGCGGCGAGACTCAGTTTTCATATGTAGCGTTGTGTCTCGACGGCCGGGTTTTGGCATCGGCAGCAGCCCGCCGAACGAGACAATTCCCCAGAGACTACGGGCGTTCAAGCAGCTACGTGGAAACCATTCTTGACCCAGGATTCGGAACTGCTGCAATTCGGCTATTGCACGCCGTGAATATGGCGGGCCTGGTAGAAGTAGAGTTCAAACGGGACCCCGTTGGCAAGTACAGGCTCTTGGATGTTAACCCTCGCGTATGGACGTGGCATATGCTTTGCGGTCGTGCGGGTATCGACTTTCCGTATTTGTTGTGGTTACTGGCATGTGGCCAATCCTTCGTCACGCCGCAAGCCCGCCCTGGCATTTCGTGGATGCACTTCAGCAGCGATTTTCTTGTCGCGGCACAGGAGATATGCCGCGGCAGGCTGTCCCTGAATAATTACCTTCGATCAATACTTGTTGTCCGTGAGTCAGCTCTTCTGGCCGTTGATGACCCGCTTCCCGCAATTGTGGATGTTCCGACTTCTCTTTACCGATGGGGAAGACGGAGGCTGCAAAGTTTGAGCCGGGCTTGATTGTCCAGACCGGAGCGCGCCGCAATTGCCCCCTATTCAGTTCACCCTCACTGTATTATCGAGCTCGGTCTCACTCCAATGTCGGCAAATACGCTTGCAATAAGGCGAGTTTCGTCACTCGCTGGCGCCCTGATTGAGAATCCGCATCGGCCATTTCTCTCGCGGCTGATGGTCTTAGGCACGGACGTCATAATGTTGGCTCTAAGTCTAACGATTTTCTTTACCCACGAACAACTGGCATTGATACCCGACGGCGCGGTTCGAGCCTTTGCACTTATACCGATTTTTATGGTGCTTTATTACGCCTGCGACCTCTATCCGGGTATTTGCGTGAGTCCCGTTGATGAGATCAGGCAAGTCTTCTTAGCTAACAGCTGTGCATGCTTCGTCATTTCGCTTTTGTTCGTTCTGCACGGTCTCACCCGTTTAGAGTTGGTAGGTGTCGCCAGCTGCTGTACTGCCTGCTTTGCCGTGCCTTTCGGGCGGCGGGCAGCTCGCGCAGCTGCTTCTCAGTTTCCGTGGTGGGGGTACGCGGTTGCCGTCTTCGGAAGCGGACATGCGGCGATTTCTCTCCTCCGCAAGCTGAAGACACAACCATTCCTTGGTCTTCGGCCCGTCGCGCTCATAACGGATCGAATTGCGGAATGTCAGATTGATGGAGTGCGGGTCTGTTCGGCTGAGCAGCTTCAGCGAGTTCTGTCATCGGGAGTAAAACACGCGCTCGTGGCCGCTCCCGAGTTGTCTCAGGCCGAATTCGCCGAAGTGCTCGAAAAGAGCCAGTACGCCTTTCCGCACGTAATCATCATCCCCAGCAGTCACGTGTTGTGGAGGACGGGTGCCTATACACGAGATCTCATGGGTACTGTGGGCCTGCAGGTTAGAAACAATCTGCTTAACCCGGGATCGCGCGTCGCAAAGCGGATCATCGATCTTGTCCTGTGCGCGCTGCTAACCCCGATAGTGCTTCCATTGATTGCGCTTCTGTGCATCATGATTGCCATTGAGTCGGGATTTCCAGTGTTCTACTCACAAGAGAGGCTGGGGCAACAGGCATCTAAGTTCCGGATATGGAAATTCAGGAGCATGGTCCGTAATGCCGGCGAAGTCCTGAAAGACACTCTTGCTCACAACGAACGACTTCGAGAAGAGTGGAAACAGAATCAAAAACTGCGCAACGATCCGCGCATTACCAAGATCGGAAAGCTGCTGAGAAAGACCAGCCTGGACGAACTTCCTCAGTTCTGGAACGTGATTCGCGGTGAGATGAGCCTTGTGGGGCCGCGTCCGATCGTGCAGGACGAAGTTGTCAAATACAAAGAAGCGTATGGGATCTATACAAAAACGACTCCGGGAGTCACGGGGTTATGGCAGGTTTCAGGACGCAATCATACCACCTATGCCGAACGCATCGCATATGACACTTTTTACGTCCGAAACTGGTCCGTTTGGATGGATATTTACGTTCTCGCCAGAACTGTGAAAGTCATCGTCACAGGCGCCGGCGCATATTGAAAGGTTCTGATTGTGCCCGTCGACGTAGTGCCAAACCAACAGAAGCCGTCAACCGCGGCCCTATCAATGGATTCACCGGTCTCGACCGCGGCGCGGCTGGGCAAACGGATCCTTGCCGCGGGCACAATCTATGGGCTCACAAACTTTGGAACGAAAGGGATCAACTTCCTTATTTTGCCGTTCATAAGCCGCTACATCACACCCGCTGATTTCGGAATCATTGCGCTCGCCGAAACTGTTGCTGGGCCGATTGGAATGATTTGCGGGTTGGGAGCTGCAACTACACTGCGACGCATGTACTACGACTTCGGAGATGATGACGGAGTAAGGCGCGCTTACGTTGCGACGGCACTTCGATTCGTGGCGCTTTCCGCCGCCGTAATTATCACGTTATCGTGCTTCATCGGTCCCGCCTTGTTGAAGCAAGTGGATAAAAGTTTCGCAGTGCCGTTTTTCCCGTTTTTGGGTGTCGCAGTTTGCGCGGCAGGTATAGGTCAGGTTGAGCAGACGCAGCTCAGCCTTTTTCAAGTGCAAAATCGGCCGGGCTTATTCGCGTTGATTTCAGCGTCCACATTTTCTATCGGAATTCTTGTTGTTGTCGCCCTTGTTTTCCAGTTCCACCTTGGCGCTCTTGGAGTTCTCACAAGCCGGCTGATCGCGGTCTCATGTGGTGTGCTTGCGGCCACTTATCTGACCAAGTCCTTCATCTCCGCGCCCTGGCACTGGCCTGCATTGGGCGAGCAGCTACGGCTCGGGCTGCCGATCACCCTTTTTGAAGTTGTAAACCTGGGACTGATTTTCGCCGACCGCCTGATCCTGCAGCACTATCATCCTTTAGATGAGGTAGGTATTTACTCCATCGCCTATACTTTCGGCTCGCTCATGCTCACACTGACGGTTTCACTCTCGCAGGTATGGTCTCCATTATTTTTTGAATCGGCATGCGCGGGAGAGACCGAAGCACTCCGCAAAGTGTCGTCTTCGTTAATGGCTACTTTGGCTGCGATCGCCTGTGTCGAGGTGGTGATCGCCACCCCCGTGATCCACATCGCTCTGGATGAACGGTATGCCCAGGCTGGCCGACTGATCCCGATCGTAGTCGGCGCCTACCTGGTGAATTCGTTCTACTATCTTTTTGAGTTACAGGCAATGCAACAAAAACGGACAACCACGATTGCTCTGGTCACGGTCATCGCTTGTGTGGCGAACCTTGGGCTTAACCTGTGGCTGGTCCCGCAGTGGGGCATGTTTGGCGCCGCAGTTTCAACGCTGGCGGCTTACATCGCTCAAGCTTCCGTAATGTATGCATTTGTGCGAACAGTGGCTCGCAAGCTATACAGTTCGAAGCTCATCATCGGTAATCTGGCGATTTTCGCCGTGCTGCTATTGCTCGTGGAAATTCCTTGGTCTTCCACTGCCGAGGCGTACGTGCTCCCAGCCGCCTTGTTGATTGCTGCTGCAGGTCTGTGGCCACTTGGTCTTAATCGCGTTGGCCGGGCATGCCGAGCGTCTATGGCGTGATTTGAGGAAAAGGCATAACGTCCGTGAAGAATCTCACCTACACCGTGTTTACCCCCACGTACAACCGCGCACATTTGCTTCCTGTGCTATTCAACAGCTTGTGCCAGCAAACGTTCCAGGACTTCGAATGGCTAATCGTGGATGACGGCTCCCACGACAATACGAACCAAATTGTCGAAGACTTCCGCCAAACCGCCCGGTTTACGATCCGATACGCCACCCAACACCACGGCGGTAAGCACAAAGCCATCAACTTAGGCGTTCAACTTGCCCATGGCCTGTTGTTTGGCATCGCCGATTCCGACGACTATTACACCGACAACGCGCTGGAAAGTTGTTTCCGCCACCACGAACAGATTGCCGAGACCGAGAGGACAAGATTTGCCGGTGTCACCGGACTCTGCGTAACCCAAACAGGACAGCTGATCGGCTCGCCCTTCCCAAGGCAAGTGTTTGATTCCGACGCTCTGATGTTGGTCGCCAAGAGAATTGGGGGCGACAAAGCTGGCTTTATTCGGACGGATGTGATGAAGCAGTTCCCATTCCCGGAAGATCTGGGAACATTCGTTCCGGAGGCTCTCATATGGAATCGAATTGCCGCCCACTACAAGACCAGGTACTTCAATGAGGTAATCATGGTCCGTGACTATCAGCTAGACGGCCTTTCTGCGCGGATCGCGCAGGTGCGAATCGAGGCACCAGAGGCTTCGTGCCGATATTACTTAGAGTTGCTGCACAGCAAGCAACCGCTTCCAGTCGATGTAGCGGTTCGTTATTGCTCTAATTACGTGCGTTTTTCGCTGCACAAGACTCTGGGTTTGAAGGCCCAACTCGCGTGTGTGCCGTCAACCACTCTATTTCTTGCGGCGGCGCCCCTCGGCTTTGCGCTTTATTGTCGCGACAAGTATCAATCGAAAAATGTGCGGAGTCATTCTCAACAGCATAGTTCGGCGTAACCTCGTGCAGCTCCGCGGACACACAGAGTCGTCACTGTTAATATGCACAGCTCAGCTGGTGTCACTCGGATTGGTGTCACTGATTCCGCTTACGCTCGTTCTCTACCGGATTATCTTTGCTTCACAACCGACGCTAGCAGCCTCGGTCTGCCGCCCGGCGATCTTGCTGGTGTGCTGCGCACTCGCGATGTTCTGGTATGGCTCGCATGTGAGTAGTGTTGAGCATAAATTGATTCGCGTCGTTGCAGTTCTTTGCGGGGCACTGCTCGTAACATCGCTGCTTGCAACAAATCCCGAGCGAGCCTTGCAGGAATGGATCAAGCTTGCGCTGATGTGTGTGATCGCCATCGCGCTCTGCCGTCCGCTGGTGCACCCTCCGAATGCAATGGTCCTCGGGGCGTCTCTCGTCCTCGCAGGCGCAGTATTCGGCATTCTTATCGTGGTCATATACGTGAAGTACATGAGCTGGGCGCTGCCATCCTACCCGGCCACTCGAGTATTTAAGGCGGTGGCGATGGACGAAGGCGGTGTGCCTCTCAATCCGCTTGGTTTTGAGTGTGTGTTTACTTTTCTCTGCGGTGCATGTCTGCTCCGCAGAACGAAACTGCTCTGGGTTGTAGGGCTTGCTCTGGTGCTGATTTCGTCCGCGCTGACTGGTTCTCGTGCGCCGATCTCAGTGTTTGTGCTCAGCGCCGTCGTCTTGCTGCTACTCACTGGGTTCCGGAGTAGGGACAAGTTGCTGCGAGTTGCCAGCGTTCTCGGAGCTTTGGCGATTCTGGCAGGTGGAGTAATAGCCATTTCTTCCGCCACTTCTCTGCAACTCGCGGAGGTAACCGAAGGAAGATGGTATGTGTGGTCAGTGGCGCTGCACAAGTTCACGGTGCATCCGCTGTGGGGAAACGGGTACTTGTCTGTCGAAGACGATCCCACTTACCTCTCCGGGGGATATCACAACGAATACCTGACCGCGCTGGCGGAGCAAGGCATCATCGGCTTTTGCGCGGTAATGTATCTTTTTGGATTTTTGTTGTCGTGCTCTTGGAAGCTGGCGTTTGATCCTTCATGCCGCAATGCCAACGGTAAAATTGTGCTGTTTGCATGCCTCTTCTTATTATTCCGTGCCGTAGTGGAGCTTCCCGGACTATTTGGAACCGCGCAGGGCCCAGCGGATTTCCTGGCTTATGTCTTTCTCGCAATCGCGGTCAGCCAAGTGGCGCGATCAGAGCGGTCCGGGCGCGCGACGCTGAATATCCCGTGTTGAGCACAAATTTGCACATTTACCGCACTCACTGTACAGATGCGGGAATTTGAATGCATTCGTCACGGCCGTATGTTAGGTATTTCCAATTGGGCTCTCAGCAGACTCTTTCTCGTATTGGTATTTGTGCACTCACAATCGTGTTCTCAACCGCATCAACTTGGTTCGAGACCTGCAGGTTCCGAAAACTCTGCTGGCCCGCCGCCACAGGCAAGCGACTATGTGTTGGTGTTCTCTGATGAGTTCGACCGACTGAATCTGAGCTCTAACGGGACCGGAGTCTATACCTGGTATGACGGATTGTGGTGGGAGAATCCGGTACCATCCTCCAATGTCATGGTCGCGAATGGCGTATTGACTTTGAGGTGGTCGCGGGGGCAAAAGCCGGACGCGTCCAGTATAACAACGTTTTCTCGCGATGGCACGCACTCTAAGGCGTGGCGTTACGGCTACTTCGAGGTTCGCATGCGATGGGAGGCGGTTGCGGGTGCGTGGCCGGCGATTTGGATGTTGCCCGTGCAGCACTTTCAAAATCGCACGACTCATGTGGGCGAGTTAGACATCTTTGAAGCACAGGGTGCGACCCCTCGCGTTTTCTACGGCACGATTCATGAATGGAACCAGCGTCAGGACGTTAAAAACAACAAACCTTGGAATCACTATCAGCTACCAGCAAGCGTTGATCCATCGCACTTTCACACCTACGGGCTGCTCTGGCAACCGGGCCGGGTGACCTGGTATTTCGATGATCGCGCTTTTTTCTCAGCCGCCACGTATTCGATTTTTGACCAACAAGATTATTACTTGATTCTGGCCAGCCAGGAAGGCGTGAATTGGAAATATGGTGACCTTCAAGACGTTACGGTTTCGCAAATGGACGTACAAGTTGATTGGGTTCGGATCTGGCAAAAGTTAGAAGAAGAATACGTGAACAGGCCCAAGTCCCCGCAGCACTGATTTCCCCCCAGCGAAGCAATTAAGCGGTCACAACAAATGCCGAGGAATGGCGCAGCAAACTCATCCTCTCCCCGCGTGATTATGCACACGCCGGAGCCTCAGCATGGCATGGCACAGTATGTGTCTGAGATTGGACTTGCACTGGCCGAAGCTGGCGTGCAACTGGTGCTATTTTGTCCTCAAAATTTCGAGCAAAAAGACAGGTTTCGTGCCGCGGGTGTGCCAATCGCCAATGCCGCCTTTCGCGATGTCTCGAATGCCGGGCTCGCCAAACGCATAATGCGAAACGTACGCTTCGCAGCAAAATCAGTATTGGCGGAGTTCCGGCTCGTGCGGCCCGGCGACGTCGTTCATTTTCAGAGTCTCCTGCATCTTCCATTGGGATTTCTATTCTTTCTGGCGGCGATGCTCAGACATGGATCGATTGTGCTTACGGTGCATGATCCGGTTCCCCACCGATGGCGTTTGCCGCGACCGCTGAATGGCCTAGAACGTAAGATGCTCGAGCTTTCCTACCGCATGGCTGACGAAATCATTGTTCACAACCAGCAAGGGAAGGACTTGCTCGTGCGTAAGTTCCATATGAAAACAAGCGATATCTCTGTGGTTCCACACGGAAGATACTTTTGCGAATCCCGTCAGGAGCTGCTCTTCCCATCTTTCGATTGTTTTCATCTGCTGGCATTCGGCGCGATTCGAGAGAACAAGGGCGTACACCTGGCCATTCAGGCCATACAGATGCTCGATTCTGCCGCTGGAACTCCCGTTCGCCTCACCGTCGCCGGACGCCCGTACAATGCGGCCGAACAGGACTATTGGCGACGATGCAAGCAGCTGATAGCCGCAAAGCCAGAGAACATCGAGGTAATCGAAAGTTATATTGCTGACGACGAGATCGGATCGCTATTGGCACGGCATCACGCAGTTATCCTGCCCTATACCGATTTTCACTCAGAGAGCGGCGTGGCTTCGCTGGCGCTCTCGCATTCACGGCCTATTCTCGCGACCTCCGCAGGCGGGTTGGGAGAACTGATGCAGCAAGGCGCTTGCGGAATTCCGATTGCACCCGCAAATGCAGCAGGCGTGGAGCATGCGATCTCGGCGGCAATACGGCTGGGCCCCGAGGGGCTACGGGCTATGGGAATGAAAGGCAATGAATTTGTCCGTCGGATGCGATCGTGGGATTCCATCGCAAGCCAAACCACGGCAGTTTACAACCAGGTAATCGGCAAAAGATCACGCCAGCGCTTCGCCGTTGCCCATCTTTAATGAAGCTTGACTTCGTGATTCGCATGAATCTTGCAAGCCCGATAGCGATTTACCCCTTGCAAAACTCAGACACAAATTCGTCGAAACGCATTCTCATGCTGATCACCAGCTTGGTGCGCAGCGGTGGAGCCGAGAGCCAGGTCGTTCGTCTGTCGATGAAATTGAAGTCTCGCGGCTGGGATGTCATGGTGGTAAGCCTGGTTAAACCCAGCGCTTACATTGATGATCTCGAAGCACACAATATTAAGAGTCATTCTCTTGATATGTACCCCGGCGTGCCGGATCCTCGAGCGCTTGTGCGGCTTCGAAGCATCATTAACGGCTTTCACCCTGATGTGGTCCATTGTCATATGTTCCATGCGAACCTTCTCGGTCGATTTACCAGATTGTCTTGTCAAATACCCGTGCTGATTTGTACTGCGCACAGTGTTCGTGAAAATTCGAGGCGTGGCGGTCCAAGCTGGCACAGAGAGCTGCTTTACCGATTCACGGATGCCATTTCAGATCGCACGACAATCATTTGCCACGCGGCTTACGAACGATATCTTCGTGTGGGCGCAGCATCGCGAAAAAGGCTGATGGTCATTCCCAATGGCGTTGACACAGATATTTTTTCGCGTTCAACGGAGCGTCGCGCCAAGCTACGCCGACAGTTCGGGGTGGAAAAAGATTTCGTTTGGCTGGCGGTTGGGCGACTTGTGGTCCAGAAAGACTATCCAACTTTATTTAAGGCTCTTGAGATGCTTCCGCACGACCACTTTGTGGTCTTGATCGCAGGCGACGGCCCGCTGGAAAAGAGCTTGCGCAAGGAGTGCAACGCGCGTCACTTGGCGGGAAAGGTCAGGTTCTGTGGCCTGCGCAAAGACGTCATTGATCTCTATGATGCCGCCGACGGCTTCGTGATGTCGTCGAATTCTGAAGGTCTGCCCATGGCCGCGCTGGAGGCTGCAGCCATGGGCCTTCCGGCCGTGGTCACGCACGTCGGGGGCACTGCTGAGATTGTGATCGACCGAGTGACAGGCTACGTCGTTCCTCCCGGCGATGCCCAACAGTTGGCCTCCGGACTGCAGCGTGTGATGCACGCGTCTCCGGAATCGCGGGGAATCATGGGCCGTGCCGCGCGCCAACACTGCCAGAACAACTATGGGATGGACGCCATCGTTCAAAAGTGGCTGGACCTCTACGCCGAATGCTTTTCACCTGCCCGCGTCTTAACCGCAACTCGAACCCACTGGAACTTTTTTTAGGCGTTTAGGGCTCGCCTCTTACGCCCGGAGATTTTTGCGTGTGCACTCCCTCAGAATTTGTGCTGCCGCCTCCAAGTGCGGTCACAGTGCACGAGCAGGCCGGCGCACTGGTTGTCTCCCTGGATTTTGAGCTGCATTGGGGCGTTCATGATCGCCGTCCTCTTTCAGCACGAGAATGCTCGCGATTGCTGGCGGCCAGAGCAGCAATTCCCAGAATTCTGGATGTCTTTGAGGAATTCCGCATTCGCGCCACCTGGGCGACAGTCGGCCTGTTGTTTGCGAAATCCCGATCGGAGGCTCTAAACTTCACTCCAAACCCCAAACCAACCTACTTGGAATCTAAGCTGAACCCCTTCTACAAACAGCTGGGGAAAGACGAGCGCGACGATCCATTTCATTTTGCTCCCAGCCTGATCTCCGAGATTGCTTCCCGACCTGGGCAGGAAATCGGATCACACTCTTTTAGCCACTACTATTGCATGGAGCCAGGACAAACAGGCGAACAGTTCGAAGCGGACCTTCGAAGCGCCATAGCCATTGCGGCAAATTCTGGTCATGTCTTGCGCTCGTATGTATTTGCGAGGAACCAAGTCAACTCGGCGTATCTCCCCTTGATCGATCGCAACGGAATATGCTGTTACCGCGCGAATGAGAACGCGGAAATCAAGAGGCCCGCAAGTTTTGAGGAACAGCAGCGCTTCACCTATCGCATTGGCCGTCTGCTCGATGCCTATATGAATATTTGCGGACCTCAAACCACTGGGTGGCCGGACGGCGCTTCCGCACCGATCGCGCTCTGTGCCAGCCGTTATCTCCGTCCGTTCCACCCCGCATTCGCGATACTGCAACCAAGACAACTGAGCCGTATATGCCAGGCGATGGAGCGTGCCGCGAAACATCAGGAGATCTTCCATCTCTGGTTTCATCCCGAAGATTTCGCACCGCATGTCGAAGCGAACCTCCGCCTGCTGCGGCAGGCACTTGAGATCTTTCAACTTCTCCACCGCGAGCACGGTATGGTGTCACTTTCAATGTCCGAACTACCTGCAAAGAAGAAGCGAACCTCTAATGCATCAACCAGTTACCCCCATCATGCCTGAATCGCGGGTTGTCAACACTGGCGCGAATGAACGCCGCCAGCCCCGAATTCTGTACATCGTCACGCGCGCTGAGCACGGAGGTGCACAAACTCACGTGTTCCGCCTGGCTGCAAGCATGCGCCAGATTTTCGAGGTCGCGGTAGCCACCGGAGAGGAAGGCTACTTGACCAAGGCATGCCGGGACGCGGACATCCCGGTGCATGTGGTCCCCCACCTGCAACGCGAGATCCGCCCCATCGCGGACGTGCGCGCCTTTTGCAATCTTTACGTGTTGGTTCGGTCACTGCGACCGGACTTGATTCATACTCACACTTTCAAGGCCGGCTTCCTCGGAAGACTGGTAGCGTGCCTCTTGAAAGTGTCATCTGTATATACGCTCCACAGCTGGCTCTTTGGCACCGCAGCGATGCCCCGCGCGTGGAGCGCCCTGGCTGGGCCATGTGAACGGCTGGCCGCAAGCTGGTGCCAGGGATTGATCACGCTTTCGGATGGCGGAGCCGATCTGCTTCATAAGTACCGCATCCACTCAGATTCAAACGTGGTAATCATCCGCAATGGTATTCCGGACTGCCGTGAGCGTGGACGAGGCAACATGCCCGTAGCCACCGTGATCATGGTCGCGCGGTTTACCAAGGTGAAAGAACACGATATTTTGCTGCGGGCTTTCGCCAAAATTCGCCGCGGACCTCATCTTTTGCTCGTCGGCGACGGACCCACGCGTCCTGCGTGCGAGAAGCTTGCCTCTGAGCTCGGAATCACTGACCGCGTCGAATTCCTTGGAAGTCGCGATGATGTGGCGTCGCTCTTGGCCAGTGCGCAACTGTTCGTTCTGGCCTCGAAATATGAGATGTGTCCCGTGAGCATTTTGGAGGCGATGCGAGCAGGTTTGCCGATAGTGGCTTCAGATGTGGGTGGCGCAAGTGAGGCCATCGAAGACGGCAAAAGTGGGCTGCTGGTGCCAAGCGGTTGCGTGGATCGCCTGGCCGAGGCACTTACGCTACTCGTGGACGACGCCGACCTTAGGACTCGCCTCGGGAGCGCGGCCCGCATGCGCTTCGAACAGCGTTATCTATTTGAACAGCAGATGGCCCTCACTTCTGCTTTTTACAAGAATGTGTTGTCAAGATCACAACCGCTGGCCGTGGGCGCCGGAAGCAACAGTCCATGCCCTTCACGACCTGCGGCGGAACTGCGCACAGCCAGAGACCTGCAAGCTTAAAGACATCGAGGCCCGCGCGAGCCGGGCCTCAACGGTGGGGAACTGCAGACTCAGGGTTGCCAAACTCGTACCCAATCCACATTTAGGTCAATCTGCGAGGCGGTGACGCCTGTGAGATTGCCGTAACTCCAATTTGCGCCTTCCTGGCTACCAATAATGAGGTAATAGTCTTGCTGGTCGTAAATTGAGTAGGTTGGAAAAGAGTAGAGGGCCTGATTATCAAAGTACCAGGTCACCTGGCCCGGCACCCAGAGGACCCCATAGGTGTGGTACTGGGACAAGTCTACGCTGCCGAGGTTGTAGTTCTTCCCGTCCGAATGGTTTCCTGTGGGACTGTTCCAATCGTGAATGGTTCCAGTGAAAACCGTCGGCGTCGCGCCTTGCCCTTCGAAAACGTCCAGTTCTCCCTGCTCACAGCCACCGCAGTTTATGCCCTGGACAGGAATCAACCAGAACGCGGGCCATGCTCCAGTCACTGTATCCCAGCGCATCCGTGCTTCGAAATATCCGTAGCGCCAGGCGTGATAACTCGAGCCATCCTTGGCTGCGGTCGCAATGCTCGTGTCAGACGTGCCCTGCCCATTCTTCCACAGCAAGTTCAGCACGGAGTTGCTTGCTGAAATGTTGGAATAGGGTGCCGGAGATTCCCAAAACATTCCGGGGTTATACCAGTTAAAAGTCCCTGTCCCGTTTGGGCTCAGGCTCAGCGAGTTAAAGTCGTCCGTGAACATGAGGGTGTAACCTGCCGCCTGTGGCGGAGGAGTTATCTGGCTAGAGCCGGTGCTTACCGCAATGCTCTCAGATTGACTGGCTAGTTGTGAGGAAGCCGCTGAGTCCTTCACGCTCACGTTAAAGTACGTAGTACCTGCGGCTGCTGGCATTCCACTGATGATGCCGGAACTAGACAGACTTAAGCCCACAGGCAATTGTCCACTGGCAATTTCCCAACTGTACGGCGGCGTGCCGCCTGCAGCGGACAGCGCCATCGAGTAACTCGTGCCGAGGGTGGCTCCTGGCAGGGTCGTGGTCGTGATCTGCAAGGAAGTTGGCGTAACCGGTGCGGACGTGACGACAAAGTCCAAAGTGCTCGATCGCTGCTTGGTTCTCATGTCCATCGCCGAAACTTCTGCAGTTTCGGGGGCCGACACGTCACTGCTGGAGATTTGAGCCTGAATTTCAGAAGAACTGATCATCGTGGTACTGCGCGTTGCTCCATTCCAAAGGACGACCGACCTTCCTGTGAAATTAGAGCCATGCACCGTAAGGGTAAAGGCACGTGCACCGGCGCTGGCGGTATTTGGAGCAATGCCGGTGATCGAAGGGGTTTTCGCAACAAGTGGGGAACAGGCGGACCAAGTAATGACTAGGAACCCCAGCAGAAAGAATGCGCTGCTGCGCAGTTTGCGCATGTTTATCCCTCAACTTAAAATATTTGCTTCCATTCGTTCAGGGGTTGGGCATGGCGCGCAGGGCCCCCAGATATTTGCGCAAACGTTCGTTGACTGAAATGGTACGAGTTAGATCTATCCCACAAAAGGTCTCGGAAGGCCGTACCTGTAGTACACCCTTGGTGCATTCCCTGTGAAAAAGTCAGACAGTCGCATGGAGCAGTCAAGCCCCCGAATGTTGTAGTCACCGCTGCGATCGCTTCATGAAAAAAGCAACCAGCAGAGCCGCTGACCAGCATTCCATGCAGCCGTGGCGAAGGACCATGGCCACGCTTCGCTATTCAGTCGCTTCCGAAGTGCGCTCGGAGCAAGAAGAGAATTTTTCGGCGAAGCGCCTCCATGAACTGATGGGAATGGCTGAGAACCCTTTTGGAGGAATGCCGGATCCCAGGTATCTCTACGACAGCCCTACGCACACCGAGGCGAAATCGTCGCTGACTGTCGGTCTCGAATGTGGGGTGGGTTTTCAGGCGCTGATCGCGCCGCCGGGGATGGGGAAAACGACCATCTTATTCGACCTCCTCGACCAATTCGGTCATGAAGCGCGGACGGCTTTCCTGTTCCGGCCGCGAGGCGACTGCCGCGATTTTTTGTGTTATCTCATGTCTGAACTTGGCGAGGTTCCGCGGTCAGATTTGTTGGGCATCCAGGAACACCTGAACAGATTGCTTTTAGAGGAGCATGCTGCGAGAAGACGCACAATCGTCGTTGTGGACGAAGCGCAGTCACTTCAAACCGAAGTATTGGAAATTCTGCCGCTGCTCTCTAATTTCGAAACGCCGAGTCAAAAGCTGCTGCAGATTGTGCTGGCAGGCCAGCCGCAGCTTGTGAAGAATTTGGCCGTGCCGCAGCTTAAGCAGTTGCATCAGCGTATTTCGATCTTGAAAACTCTGGTTCCTCTGGATCTCGCAGAAACTGAGAATTACATTCGGTACCGCTTGAGTGTGGCGGGATACCGTGGCGCGCCGCTGTTTACCTCTACTGCGCTGAGGTTGGTGTGGGAAACAAGCCACGGAGTTCCCCGCGAAATCAATACCGTCTGCTTGAATGCTTTGTTATTGTTGTCCGCTCTTCACAAAAAGCAGATTGATGAGGACATTCTGCGTGAAGTGATCGCAGATCTTGACCCAATCCACTCTCGCATAGTTGAGCTTGGGAACGACGTTACCGTTGCCTCTCCCGCGCCGTCCATGCAAAAGCCCAGACTGGATTCGGCAGCGGCTCCGATCGCGGAGCAACCCGAATGGTTTTCCTCCGCGCATAGGCGCTTCTACAACTTCAATCTGAATCCCTTCGAGTGCACTCCAGATCCTTCCTTCTTTTGCCTGACTTCTACCCACTGGTGGGCCATGGCCGGTCTGTACACGGGCATCCTGAAGCGCAACGGCTTCTTGATGTTGTCGGGCGTACCTGGCGCCGGAAAAAGCCTGGTGGCCTGTTGCGTTATGAAATTGTTGGAAAGCAACAATGTACCGGTGGAATACGTTGTGGGTGACAAAGTCTTGCCTCGACACGTCAACTTTCGGCACACGCACCACTCACATGCGGCAGACGCACCGGTGCAAGACCTAAATTGGCTGCAAAGACCAGTCCCTGCGGTCTTGTTCATCGATGACAGCGAAAACCTTTCTACAGAGGGGTGGCGCGAACTGCAGTGGCTCGCAACCATGCCCGAACCGGACCGGCACAAAGCGATTGTGATCGTAGGACGACCCGAGGTCGAAGACGTGCTCGCTTCGCCCGATCTTAGCAAGCTGGAGCAAACTGTCTTGAGCCGCTTTAGCCTGCAACGGCTGTCAAATGTCGAGATCGAAAACTACGTCGCGTGCCGCTTGCGCTTTGTGCTAGCAGACCCTGAAACCGGTCCTATTTTTACCGAAGGTGCTATTTCAGCCTTGTGTAAGCACACGGAAGGCAATCCTCGTTTGATCAACTGTTTGTGCGAGTCGGCGCTGGTCAAGGGCCATAAACTGGGTGAACGGTACATTTCGGGAGAAATGATCGAAGAGGCAGCCAGCACCCCACGGCTGCCAGTTACAACCCAGGAGAGGGTTGCTCGGCACCACCCCAGTTGCAGTGCCGAGCTACTGAAGGCCGCTGGTGTTTTGCTCGATCTCCACCTCGCACTCCTCGCCTGAAGCGGCGCGTGCAAAGCTTCATTAGGTGTTTGTCCCGAAAATGAAAGTTTGCGACTAACTGGCCTGCTTCGACAGCGAACTGCCAACCTGGCCTTCGGATGTGGTAGGGAGTGGATCTTCTTGGCTCATGGCATAGATTACGAGCTCGACTCGGTTCGAGATGCCGAGCTTATCGAAAATCTTGAACAGATAATTCTTCACCGTATGCTCGCTCAAGTCTAAGTGCGACGCGATCTCACGGTTCGTCCTGCCTTCCGTCACCAACCATACAATTCTCGATTCCTGCTTACTGAGCAGATTAACCCCTCGGCGATTGGTAAGTGTGATCGGAGCGGAACCTCTAAACGCTTCTAGAAGTTGTTCCACCTCAACATTGCTGGCCCAGATCTGTCCAGCGTGCACGCGATCCACGCACTTCGAAAGAACATCGAGGTTTGGTTCGGATCTGCGAAATACTCCCTTGGCCCCAGCCCGAAATGCTTCCAGCACTAGCTTCCGCTCAGACGCCTCCAAGAGCACAACAGACCGGATATGCGGGCAAAGCGCTCGCATCTGTTGCACGGCTCGCACCCCGCTTCCCTTGCCATCCTTTAAATGCGTTCCTACGAGCGCAACATCAACAGCGCTGGTTTCAAGTGCTTCAACGAGGTCTTGCAGGTTGGTCGCGCATGCCACCACTTCAAACCTACGCCGTCGTTTGAGCGCTCCTCGAACCAGTTCGCAAGACATGGCATTGGCGTCCGCAATAAGAATGCGAATTCTGTCCGCCGACTTGTGATTACAGTTCACTAGAGGCTCGTAATCGCCGACCGACATTAACCTGACAATCGGTGAGCGGTAGGACTGACGCCCAGAAAACTACAACCGGGTCGAAAGGACCTTCCGGGGAGGTCATACGTGTGCAACCGCATTCGCCAGCACCTCCGAATGTTAAACAATCGGACAATCACTCAAAAGATGCATTTTCTCTGCAGGTCGACACCCCATTTGTATTCCTGTGACCGTGCCAGTTTAACGCCTCCGTCAAGAAAGCGGAAGGAACACGGGTTCGTATCGAAGCTTGGGTCATTTCGAAGGGCTCCGCTAATTCATTAACCGTGGCCTCACCTTTGGCGAGACGTGCGACGATCGCGCGTCGTGTTGGATCCGCCAATGCTGCGAAGGCGGCGTCAAGAATGCGCGGCGCTGCTCCTGTGTAGTCCTCCGGTGTGAGGAGACGACGCCTGGAGGGCAAAACGGAAAGTAGTGGCGACTCGGCGGAGAAAATCTCTTGACTCAGACCGGCCTTCTCATGGGAAGCATTTGCGCTCAAAATCCCGCTTTTCGGCCATTTTGAGTGCAATCGAGATTTATCGCCAAACTGAGCTAGGGACGATTGCGCAGCGCCTGGAGCAAGTACCCCGTTGGGAACAACGTGAAACACAGGATCGTACTCGCAAGATCAAGGTAGTGACCGACGCTGTGCTCTAGGCCCCAGTGCATGCCCCCGGAAACAGATGCAGAGACTCGCAGACGTGAGTGAGCACGACCACAACGAGTGCGCTCGCCCCGACAAGTTGTAGAAGCAGAGGCACAGTCTTCAATCGAAAAAACGTGATCGCCGAGCCCAGAAGTAGCAGGCACGCCCTGGGAGCAAGGTAAGTAGGGCTTTCAGAGGTGCTGGATTCATCAGGTTCAATCAGGCAACAGGGTATCGCGGCTCGGGTATGCGGGGTCAATGAGCGTTATCGAGATTTATCACCAACTGACAAATCCCGACGCACGTCGAGGCTGGTCTTTTGCAACAGCTACGGACTAAGTCCGCGTGTCACACCCCACGCGTCAATTCAAACACCGTGATCTCCGGCCGTGCGCCTAAGCGGATCGGAAGGATGGTAGTTCCGATACCGCGGTTGACGTAGAGCTGGCCACCAGATTTTTCGTACAAACCGCTGACGTATGGAGTGTACAGTCTGTATAGCGAGATGCGACGCTTAAGGAAATTCAGCGACAACTGTCCGCCGTGAGAGTCTCCGGCCAATACCAGGTCGAAACCCTGTTCGACTGCCCAATCGAAACCGGCGGAAACGGGCACATGGGTCAATAGAATGTTGACCGTGTCGGGCATCACCAGGTGATCGATCCACGAATCGTCCGTTTGGCTGTCGTCAACGCCGATGAGACTAATCGTTTCGCCGTTCAATTGAATGAGCGCTCGCTCCTGACGCAAGATGTGGATGCCTTTCGCGGCGAACAACCGGGTGATGGATTCTTCTGTGTGGGTGATGCTCTCGTGGTTCCCGAGAGAGCCGAATACGCCATAGGGCGCACGAAGGCCCGCGAGCGCCTGCACCACTTCACTTTGCGCCGTTGTGTCCCAGCTGAGGTAGTCCCCGGTCATAACGATCAGGTCCGGTTTCTGCTCGTTGGTCATGGTGACGCATCGGCGAATCTCGGCTGCGGTCATGAACGGAGCGATGTGTATGTCGGAAAGCTGGCCGATGCGAAAACCTTCGAAGGCCCTGGGCAAGCGCGCCAGCCGAATGCGCGGGTGAGTGACTTCCACGTCGAGTCGGCTGTACAGAAGCCCGTAAGCCGCGGCCACGAAGGGTGTGGCGCTTACCGCGATAGCCATTTGCCGGAGTAAGTTCCTGCGAGCGGGCGAGGGCAGGCCAATGGCATCAGGCTCGGGGGCTGTGGCATGAATTACGGCGGCATCGTGCATGTAGTGATAGAGCCAGGTTGCGCCGCGCGCTCCTCGGTCCACCGTCCAGAAAACCATCACAAGGCCAAAGCCCAACCACGACCCGAGCAGCCACACCGACAAAGCGCCGTCAATCAGAACGCTGCGCAGCCTTGGATCCGCGTGAACTGGAAGACGACCCGTCGTAAGCAGGTGCCATTGGTGCAGGATTCCGAAATGGGTGAAACTGTAGACACAGAAGAACACGTAGACAACCGTCGCTACGACGGCGGGCCAGGTGCGCCGGGACTCTCCGGGGATGATGCGACCCCCTACATCGAGGGCGCGGCAAATCCAGAAAAGTTGGCTGGCAATCAGAAGCACGAACAGCAGGAATTCGATGTCGAACCTGGGGCTGAGCCAAAAGGCGCCAAGGACAACCAACAAGATAGTGATCGCGCGCTTGTGAGCTCTGAAGAAGCTGATCATCTCTCGCCGTCTTCTTGTAGGAACGGCAATTATAGACTTCGCGCCACAGAATGAACCGAGCTTCCAGTGTTTCTGAGTTGGCATGTCGCCGCATGCTCATTTTGCGCCAACGATGTTACCTGTCGCGAACAGGCGATTTGACTCAAAACCCCTGCCGTGGGCATTTTGAGCGTTATGGAGATTTATCGTCAACGACCCAGAAAACGGAAACAATTAGCCCGAGGTCATTTGTGCGTCCGCCCTATAATTGCGATCATGAAAAGACGAGATGTCGTTCAGCTCTGGGAAGAGCACACCAGGCATGAGTTCGCTACCCGCGACACTGAAGCCACACTCGCGACGATGCTCAACGATGCCTACGTAAACCACATTCCTGTCATGACTGGTGGCTATGGCAAAGACGATCTCCGACGCTTTTACTCACATGATTTCATCCCCACAATGCCTGCAGATACAACGCTGACTCCGATCTCACGCACTGTAGGGGAGGATCAAATTGTGGATGAGATGATTTTCAGCTTCACTCATACGCAAGAAATGCCGTGGATGCTGCCCGGCATTGCTCCAACGAATCGACGGGTTGAGGTGCCGCTCGTTGCGATCGTACATTTTCGCGACGACAAGCTTGCCCACGAGCATATTTACTGGGACCAGGCTTCCGTCCTCAAACAAATTGGCTTGCTTGAAGATCCGAAGCTACCAGTCTTCGGCGCGGAGACGGCGCACAAAGTATCAAACACCAACGTTCAATCGTGATCAGGTTCAACATCCTTTGTCCGGGTCAATGAGCGATATCGGGATTTATCACCAGCCACTCGCGTCAAGCCGCCTGTCCGGTACTTG
>Ga0075436_100000361_pt1 | contig 29050 bp, 25 predicted proteins | sample RhiMethybrSRZTD5_FD_75303 | JGI IMG/M metagenome (GOLD analysis project Ga0075436, IMG submission 75303) | Populus rhizosphere microbial communities from Tennessee, USA - Rhizosphere MetaG P. TD hybrid SRZTD5 | ecosystem: Host-associated > Plants > Roots > Rhizosphere > Soil | place: USA...
CAGACCGCGCAGTCGAACCTGGTACCCACCCTGCTTCGGGGTCGTGTGATCTCCCCACATTTCGGGCAGGTAATGGAAGTGCGATAGGGGTTCACCCAATAGATGGGGACTCCCCGGTCCGAGGCCTTGTACTCGATCTGACGGTGCAGCTCGCCCCGGGGCCACGAGGAGAGCCTACGGCGAAAGCGAGCGCTGGCACGGCGACGTGAGAGAGGGAGCTTCGAGAGGTCCTCGAGGGCGATCGCCGAGCGACGCTGTACTGCCTGCTCGACGAGTCGCTTCGAGAGGACGTGCAAGCGCGAGCGGACTCGATGGCGTTCCCGCCGCCCCTCGCGCCCGAGCAGCCGCCGAGCGACCCGACGGTCGTGCGCCTTCTTGATCGCGAAGAACCGTCGGCGCCCGAAGTGGCGCGCCTGGATCGACCGAACCTCGGGGAAGGAGGCCCGCACCCATTCCGTCCGGCCGACGTCGACGAGAACCCCGTCGAGCGACGTTTCGTTCGTATCGAGGGCCAGGAGGCTCTCGGGCGCGAAGGGGTCCGGGGCCTCTCGCTCCAGATAGAGCACGACGCGTTGTTCGTTGACGTGGAGCTGCTTGATCCGAACCCCGGGAGCGCCGAGCACTTCCCGGTGGTAGGGGGCAACCCCCACCAACCAGGAGCACCATTCGCCGTTCCGCAGGGAGAGGCGGACCTTCCCAGAGTCCGGGTCGAAGTGGAACGTACTCGTGTCGGTCCTGAGGAACCGGCGGCGGACGAATGGGATGCGCGGTGTGCCGCCCCGGCGAACGCGCGTTCGATGCGATTTCGCTAAGGAGAGGGCCAGGTCGGCCGCGACGACGGCGTGCTGGCCGGTAAGGTGGTGAACGAAGGCGCGGTCGCGGGCGAAGCGAGAGAGGGCCCCCCGGGAGGTCTTCCGGGTGAGCAAAGCCTCCCGTAGGACTTCGTTAGTGAGCAGGCCATAGTCCCCCATCAGGGAGAGGAGCGAGGGGGGAAGCGGCCCCGCCAACGAGAGGACGAGGCCACGAACGACCTTCACGAATCAGAAACGCAGTAAGGAGGGCATCATGGCTCGCGGGCCGGTGAACGATGAAACCTGCTCGGTCCAGCGACCAACTCGAATCGGTCCCAACGCACTGAGTACGTCAGGGTTTATTTGCGAGGTCCGATAGCGGGACGAGGGACCGCAGTGCAATCGTCGCCGCGACGCCCGGTCGTTGAGGTCCGAGTCGAGCTCAAACCCGGCGTCCTCGACGCCGAGGCGGACAGCGTCCAGAAGTCCCTGACGCTGCTCGGCATCGCGCCGATCGTCGGGGTCCGGACGGCGAAGGTCTTCACCCTCGAGTTCGGCGAGGTCGACCGGGACCGCGCCCGCGAGCTCGCCCGCGAAGCGGTCGATCGCCTCCTCGCGAACCCCGTGATCCACCGGGTCTCGGTGGCGGTCCTACCGTCCTGATCCGACCATGAGCCGTTCCGTCGCGACGGAGCCGAAGGAGTGGGCCCCCTCCGCCCGGGTCGTCCCGTTCCGCCGCGCGTCGCGCGCGAAGCTCGTCGCCCTCTCCGCCCAGCGCGGGCTCGGGTTCTCGGCGCCGGAGCTCGCCCGGCTCAGGGCGTACTTCGCGAAAGCCCGCCGGGAGCCGACCGATGTCGAGCTCGCGGGCCTAGCCCAGAGCTGGAGCGAGCACTGCAGCTACAAGAGCTCCAAACCGTTCCTCCGGGCGGCGTTCTCCTCGCTCCGCCCGAAGGAGCGCGTCCTCGGGACGGGCGACGCCGGCGTTCTCAAGTTCGAAGAAGGGTTCGCCTACGCGCTCCGGATCGAGTCGCACAACCATCCCTCCGCCGTCGAGCCGTACGGAGGGGCGGCGACAGGGATCGGCGGAATACTTCGCGACGTGCTGGCGGTCGGGGCGAAGCCGATCGGTCTCGCCGATCCGCTGTTCTTCGGCCCGCTCGAGCTCGGCAGGTCGGAGCTCCACAAGGGCGTGAAGAGCCCGCGCTACCTGATGTCCGGGGTCGTCGCGGGGATACGGGACTACGGGAACCGCGTCGGGGTCCCGACGATCTCCGGCGGCATCTACTTCGACCCCGCCTACACGGTGAACCCGCTCGTGAACGTCGGGTGCGTCGGGTTCCTTCCGAAACAACGACTGATCCCCAACCGCGCGGGGCGCATCGGCGACCGGCTGGTCCTCGTGGGGGGACTCACCGGGCGCGACGGGATCGGCGGCGTCGCGTTCGCCTCGCGCGAGCTGAGCGCTCGGAGCGAGGACGAGTCCCGCGGCGCGGTTCAGCTCGGGAACCCGATCATGAAGGAGCCGCTCATCGGGGCGTGCCTCGAGGCGTTCGACGAGGGCCTCGTGCGCGGATGCAAGGACCTGGGAGGGGGCGGCCTCGCGTCGGCGTCGGGCGAACTCGTCCACTCGGCCGGTCTCGGCTCGGAGGTCCACCTCGACCACGTCCCGTTGCGGGAACCCGGGCTCGCTCCGTGGGAGATCTGGATCTCGGAGTCGCAGGAGCGGATGCTGCTCGACGTCCGTCCTTCGGACCTGCCCAAGGTCATGGAGATCTTCGGCCGGCACGACGTGCCGGCGTCGGACGTCGGCGAGGTCACCGCCGGCCCGTTCGAGACGCTGATCGTGGCCGGCCTCCCGGTCGGCCACCTGCGCGTGGCCTTCCGCGTCGACCCACCACCGATCCGCCGCGCCGTGCGCCGTCGCGCCGCCGCGCGCGGCGATTCCGGGACGATCCCGAACACGGACCCATCGGATCTCGTCGAGATGCTCGTCCTCGCACCGGACTCGGTCTCGCGCGAGTCGGTGATCCGGGTCTACGACCATGAGGTCCAGGGCCGGACCGTCGTGAAATCCCTCCACGGCCGCGTGGTCTCGCCGTCGCACGGCGACGCGGCGGTACTCAAGCCGCGGCCCGAGAGCTGGCGAGGGCTCGCCGTCACGGTGGCCGCACAGCCGTGGGCGTGCCGCGAATCCCCGCGCCTCGGGAGCATCGCGACCGTCGAGGAAGCCGCTCGCAACCTCTACTCCGTCGGCGCGCGCCCCGACGCGTTCACGGACTGCCTCAACTTCGGCAACCCCGAGGACCCGACGGTCCTGGGCGATTTTGCCGACGTCACGCGGGGCCTCGCCGAGGCCGCGCGCGCGCTCGACATGGCGGTTCCCTCCGGCAACGTCAGCTTCTACAACGGCGGGATGGGTGCGGCCGTGCCGCCGACCCCGGTGCTTATGGCGACGGGGATCGTGCCGGACGTTCGACGCGCCGTCACCGCGGACCTGAAGGACTCGGGCGATGTGCTCTACCTCGTCGGTCGGACGAACGCGGAGCTCGGCGGGTCGCTCTGGGCCCGCCTCCACGGCCGCACGGGTCTCAACGTGCCCCCGGGCGACCCGAGGACCACCCGGCGGCTCGGCGAGAAGCTTTTGGCCGTGGGCGCCGCGGGGCATTTGCGGTCCGTCCACGACGTCTCCGATGGCGGCCTTGGGGTCACCCTCGCCGAGATGGCGTTCGGGGGGAGTCTCGGGTTCCGCGTCGACCTCGCGGCGGCCGGGCTCGAAGCCCCTGCCCACGCCCTCGCGGCGGAGGGGGCGTCGCGCTGGGTGGTGGAACTGCCGGCGTCGCAGGGCGACGCCTTCGAAGCCTCGTTCCGCGGGCTGCCGATCGCTCGGCTCGGCGAGGTCACGGATTCGGGCGGCGAGTTCCTCTGGGACCAGGAAGTCGTCGGCCGGGTCGATCTCGCCCGGCTCTACCCGCGATGGCGCGCCGGGCTCGGCGTCCCCTGAGGGGGTGGCCGTCGTCACCGTCACGGCCCTGGTCTCCGGGGGAAAGGACTCGATCTACTCGGCGTACCTCGCCGACAGCCAGGGTCTCCCCGTCGACGAGCTCCTGACGATGACTCCCGCCGACCCGGACTCGTACCTGTTCCACACCCCGAACCTCCACCTCGTCGCCCTGCAAGCGACCGCCTGGGGGAAGCAGCACCGATCGTCCGCCGTCGAGGGTGTCGGCGAGGAGGCGGAGGCCCTCGCGCTCGAGCGGGCGCTCGCGGGGTCCCGCGGCTGGGTCGTCGCGGGGGCGATCGCTTCCTCGTACCAGTGGAGCCGGCTCCATCGGATCTGCTTCCGCCTCGGGCGGCCGCTCTATACGCCGCTCTGGGGCAAGGACCCGGGGCGCGTCGTGCGCGAGGAGATCGACGCCGGACTCGACATCCGCCTCGTCCATCTCGCCGCCGAGCCCCTTACGTCGGAGCTCCTAGGCCGACGGTTGGACCTTCCGCTCGTCGCGGAGATCGAACGACGTTCGCGCGAGGTGCGCCCGGTGCACGTCGCGGGCGAGGGCGGCGAGTTCGAATCCCTCGTCGTCGACGCGCCGTTCTTCGCCCAGCGGATCGAGCTCCGCGCGACGGAGGCGGTCGAGCGCGGGGGAGCGCACGGTCTCGTCGTCCGCGACGCGGCCCTCATCGCGCGGTCGAAGCGTCCTGCGGGAAACCCTCATACACCCCCTTCCGGATGACGGTACGATGACCGCCGACGGGCGTCCCGGGGAGCTCGCGACGGCGGCCCTCGGGGACCCGAGGGCTTCGCCGGACATCGACTGGATCCGATCGCTGACGGGCGCCTCGGCCGCCCGCGTCCAGGAGGTGCTCAAGGAGACGGACCGCCTCGTTCCCGCGGAGGCGGCGATGCGCAAGCGCCAGCTCGACGCGGGTCGGTCGAACTACGCGCAGTTCCGCGCGCCGTTCGACCTCTACGCGATCGTGCGGCTCAACCGCCCGTCCCACATCGTGGAGACCGGCGTCTCCTCCGGGATCTCCTCCGCGCACTTCCTCTTCGCGCTCCGCGCGAACCGCTCGGGGACGCTCCACTCGATCGACCTGCCCACGCCTCAGATCGCCCGACGCCTCGCCGCCTCCGAATCGATCGTCTCGATCCCGCCCGGTCGCACGTCGGGCTGGGCGATGCCCGACGACTTGCGCCCTGGATGGGACCTCCACCTGGGCCCGAGCCAAGCGCTGTTGCCGGTGCTCGCCCAGTCGGTCGACTCCGTCGAGCTGTTCCTGCACGACAGCCTGCACACTCCGGAGCACCTCACGTTCGAGCTCGAGACCCTGCGGTCGAGGTTCCCGCCGGGCGCCGTCGTCCTCGCCGACAACACCGAGTGGACCGGCGACGCGTTCGACCGGTTCGCGCGAACGTTCGGCGCGGAGGTCCTTCACCGCGGCGGCTCGGACCTCGTGGGCCTCAGGGTGCCGACAAAGCGGGCGACCCGAGCCCCTCGAGCCGGTCCGCGACGTACCGCGCGACCGAAAGGCAAGCGGTGAGCCCGGGCGACTCGAGCCCGATCAGGTGGACGACGCCGCTCCCCGGCGGGTCCTCCTCAATCGTGTAATCCTCGAACGGCTCCGCGCTCCCGGGCGGGACCGATTTGGCGCGGATCCCCGACGGGGCCGGCTCGAGGTCCGAGATCGTGAGCCCGGGTAGGTACGGCTCGGCCTCGCGCAGGAACTCGGCGAGCGGGGTCAGCGGGGTTCGCGGCGCGACGGGGGCGTCGAGGTAGGTCGCGGTCGGTCCGAGAAGCAGCTCACCGGAGAGGAGACGCGTCAGGTGGACGCCGATCCCCGGATAGCCCGGCGGAGGGAACCCGTAGATCATCGAGCGGACCCAATCGCGCTTCTCGTTCGTGATCCGCGCGTACTCGCCGAGGCACGGGTAGACGCGGTATCGCTTAGGCCCGAACCGTTCGGCGACGCGGCCGCTCTCCACGCCCGCCGCGTTCACGACCCGAGCGGCCTCGACGGTACCCCCCGACGCGGCGCGCACCGCCCAGCGACCGTGCGAACGCTCCGCGCCGTCGACCGCGAAGTCGTGACGGAGCACCACGCCCCGCGCGATCGACTCGCGTTCGAGGGCCGCGACGAGTCGGGCCGCGTCGATCCGGCCGCCGCTCGGTGACCAGAGGGCGGCGGCGCACTCGCCGAGGTGGGGTTCATGGGCGCGGGCTTCCTCCGCGGAGAGACGCGCGAGCCCCGCGACGCGATTCGCCTTTCCCCACGCCGCGTACCGGTCAAGCCGCGGAACGTCGTCCCGATGGCCGGCGACGACCAGGGTCCCGGAGCGGTCGAACGGAACCCCCCAACGCGCCGCGGCGTCGGCGAGGAGCGGGGCGCCTTCGATGTTGAGGCGCGCGCGGAGCGTACCGGGTCGTGCGAAGACGCCCGAGTGGACGACCTGGCTGTTGTGCGTGGACTGCTCCGTCCCGGACTGCCCGTGGCGCTCGACGACGGTGACCGAACGCCCGCGCCCAGCCAGCTCGTGAGCGACGGCGAGGCCGATCACACCGGCGCCAACGATGACGATGTCCGCCGCCGGCATCGATCCCTCGCCCTACGGAACTTGGCCGCAACCGATCGCAGGTAGCGGCGACAGGCGATCAGCTTCGACCGGTGGGAACACGACTTTCCCCTTGACCGTACCGTGGCGGTTCCGCGGCGTCACGCGGGGGAGGGGGACGTGGTACGAGTTGATGACGGCACGGTCGGTCTAGGCCCGAACGTCGGTCTCCTGCAGTCGTGGGAGCGGCAGGCCGCGGGTGACCGTTGGGCGGAACGGCACCCCCACGCACGCCCCTGCCCGGGCGAGCGACGTGGGGGCGCATCGGGCTCTCGCCGGGTATCGCCGCGGTCGAGGGGCCGAGCGGTCGGCGTACAGATTTATGGGCCGCTTCGTATCTGAAACCGATATGGCGGCGAGCCGGCCCCGCGCCGTACGACGGTCGCCCGACCCCCCCGGGCCGGACGACACGACGCCCGTCGGCGCGGCCGTCCGGCGCTGGGAGTCCGAGACGCTCGCTCCGGCCCTCGCGAAGTCCCCGGAACGGCGGAGCCGGTTCGAGAACCTCGGGGGGACGCCGATCGACCGGCTCTACACGCCCGACTCGTCGTCCGGCGGCTTCGACCGGATCGGCTACCCCGGCCAGTTCCCGTACACGCGCGGACTCCATCCGACGATGTACCGCGGCCGGGTCTGGTCGATGCGCATGTTCTCGGGGTTCGGCACCCCGTCCGATACGAACCGGCGTTTCCGCTACCTCCTCGCCCACGGGGAGAGTGGGCTCTCGATCGCGTTCGACGACCCGACGCTCTACGGGATCGACGCCGACGACCCGGAGGCGCTCGGCGAGGTCGGGAAGTGCGGCGTGAACGTCTCCTCGCTCGACGACATGGGTCGCCTCCTCCGGTCGATCCCGCTCCGCGAGGTCACGACGAGCATGACGATCAACGGCCCCGCCAACATCCTCTGGGGGATGTACCTGCTCGCGGCCGAGGCGACCGGGGTGCCGCGCACCGCCCTCGGCGGCACGACCCAGAACGACATCCTGAAGGAGTACATCGCCCAGAAGGAGTTCCTGTACCCGCCGCGGCCGGCGCTCCGCCTAGTCACCGACACGATCGAGTTCGCGGCGCGTGAGACCCCGAAGTGGAACCCGGTGTCGATCTCGGGCTACCACATCCGCGAGGCCGGCTCGACGGCGGTCCAAGAGCTCGCGTTCACGCTCGCCGACGGGATGACGTACGTCGAGGAGGCCGTTCGGCGCGGGCTCGACGTCGACGAGTTCGCGCCGCGCCTCTCGTTCTTCTTCAACTCCCACAACGACTTCTTCGAGGAGATCGCCAAGTTCCGCGCGGCCCGCCGCCTGTGGGCCCGGGTGATGAAGGACCGGTTCCACGCGACCAAAGAGCGGTCGCTCTGGCTGCGGTTCCACACGCAGACCGCGGGCTGCTCGTGCACCGCCCAGCAGCCGGAGCTCAACATCGTTCGCACGACCATCCAGGCGCTCGCGGGGGTCCTCGGCGGCACCCAGTCGCTCCACACGAACTCCTACGACGAGGCGCTCCAGCTCCCCACCGAAGACGCCGTCCGGATCGCCCTGCGCACGCAGCAGATCATCGCCCACGAGACCGGGGTCACCGACGCCGTCGACCCGTTCGGAGGCAGCTACTACGTCGAGTGGCTGACCGACCGCATGGAGGAGGACGCCCAGCGGTACTTCGACCGCATCGACGCGATGGGCGGGGTCGTCACGGGGATCGAACGCGGCTTCTTCCAGCGCGAGATCCAAGAAGCGTCGTTCCGGTTCCAGCGGTCGGTCGAATCCGGCGATCGCAAGGTCGTCGGCGTGAACGCGTACACGGTCGACGACCCGATCCGCGTCCCGCGCCTGCGGATCACCGAGAAAGCCCGTACCGACCAAGCGAAGCAGCTGAAGGCACTCCGAGCGCGCCGGAACGGACCGCGGCACGCCCGCGCGCTGGAGCAGCTCCAGACGGTCGCGCGTTCCGACAGTGACAACACAATGCCCGCGGTTCTCGGGGCCCTCCGAGCGCAAGCGACGCTCGGGGAGATCGTCCACGCCTTCCAGGACGTCTTCGGCAGCTACCGGGAACGCTCGATGTACTGACCCCAGCCCGACGAGCGGAGGTCCGCAATGAATCGTATCCGCGTTACGGGGGTGCGTCGGGCGTGAGCGACGAACGGTACCGCGCGACGCTCGAGCGCCTGTTTCAGCTCCGGCGGTTCGGGATGCGACCCGGGCTCGAGGTCATCCACGCGTTGCTCGGGGCCCTGGACCACCCCGAGCGGTCCTTCCGAGCGATCCACGTCACGGGAAGCAAGGGCAAGGGATCGGTCGCCGCCATGGCCGGTCAGATCCTGGCGGCGGGCGGCGCCCGCGTCGGGTTGTTCACCTCCCCGCACCTGCGTTCGTTCCGGGAGCGGATCCGCTTCCGCGGGCGGCCCATCTCGAAGTCCGCGGTCGTCGACGGAGTACGACGGGTCGACGCTCTCGCGGCTCAGCTCGTCGGAGCGGGGACGATCGACCGATCCCCCACGTTCTTCGAGATCACGACCGCGCTCGCGTTCGATTGGTTCCGCGATCGGGACGTCGACCACGCGGTCATCGAGGTCGGTCTCGGAGGTCGATTGGATTCGACGAACGTCCTCAACGCACCGGTGGGCGTCGTCACGACCATCGAGCTCGAGCACACCGAGGTCCTCGGCCCGACGTTGACCGACGTGGCGCGGGAGAAGTCCGGGATCCTGCACCTCGGCATGCGGGGGGTCGTGGGCGAGCTCGGGACCGAGGCGTCGCGCGAGGTCGAGCGCTGCGCGTCGGTCGCCGGCGTGCCGCTCCTCCACCTCGGTCGCGAGATCCGGGTCGACGACCGCGTCATCGACCCGAAGGGGCAGACGTTCACGGTGACGACCCTCCGGGGCCGGCGGGAGGGCGTGCGGATCCCCCTCCAGGGGATCTTCCAGCCGGGGAACGCCGCGCTCGCCGTCGCCGCGACCGAGGAGTACGCCCACGCGACCGAGTTCCGCCTCACCGACGCGGCGGTCCGCGAGGGGCTGCGGTCGGTACGGTGGCGGGGCCGGCTCGAACGGGCCGCGGCCCGTCCCGACCTCTACCTCGACGTCGCCCACACGCCGGAGAGCGCGCGGGCCGTCGCGCAGAGCCTCGCCGAGATCTATCCGTTCCTCGAGCCGACGGAGAACGTCGTCCTGTTCGGATGTCTCGGCGACAAACAGGTCGGCTCCATCTTCGAGCACCTCGCGCTCCTCGCGCGGACCCTCGTCGTCGTCCCGCTCGCGCCGGACCGGGCGATGCCGGTCGCGGCGCTCAAGCGCGCGGGAACTGGGCTCTTCGCGAAGATCGTGGTCGCGCCTGACGTACCGACCGGGTTGACGCTCGCGCGGGCCGCGACCGGCGCCGACGGGTTCACCCTCGCCGTCGGAAGCGACTACCTCATCGGTGACGTCCTGCGCATCCTCGAGGGCCCGGGGGATCGAGAGCCCGACCTCTCGGACCCGGCCGCGGCCCCCGCCGCCACCTCCGCGGGCGGTCGGTCGTGAGAGCCCAGAAGCCGTTCGACTGGGAGACCGCGCTCGACCGCCTGAGCGCGCTCTACGGCACGGGGGACTGGCGGGTGCCGTACCTCCGGGACCACGCCGAGAATCCCTTCCAGGTGCTCATCGGCACGATCCTCTCCCAGCGGACGAAGGACGCGAACACCGACCGGGCCTCGGCCGCGCTCTTCCGCCGGTTCCCGGATGCGCCGAGCCTCGCCCGGGCCTCCCCTCGAGCGATCGAGCCCCTGATTCGCGGCACCGGGTTCTACCACGTCAAGGCGCGCGCGATCCGCGCCTGCGCGCGCGAGCTCCTCGACCGGTTCGACGGGCAGGTCCCGCGCGACCTCCCGACGCTCCTCACGCTGCCGTCCGTGGGACCGAAGACGGCGAACTGCGTCCTCGTCTTCGGCTACGGATTGCCGGGGATGCCGGTCGACACCCACGTCCACCGGATCGCGAACCGCTTCGGTATCGTCCGCACCCGCACCCCGGAGGAGACCGAGGCGCGCCTCCGCGAGGTCGTCGACCAACGATACTGGATCCCACTCAACCCGCTCTTGGTCCAGCACGGACAGAACCTCTGTCGGCCGCGTCGGCCGCTCTGCGATCGCTGCCCTATCGCGTCGATCTGCGCCACGGGCCGGGCGCTGAGCGAGGGACGCGCGCCTCCACGACGGGACGACGCCCCCCAGCGAAGCGGATTGGCTCGGCGGCCCGCCGCGACGCCGCGCCGCGGTCCCGCCCGCCCCTCGCGCCCCCGGCGCGCGTAGGCGAGCGCCGAAGGGCTTTTCCCCCGTTTCCCCTCGGTCCACCGCCGATGGACCCGAGCGAGTACGACCTGGCCTTCTTTCGTTCGGGCGGGTTCCGACGGCGGACGTGCACCGGCTGCGGTTCCGCGTTCTGGACGACCGGCGACCTGGAGCGATGCCAGGAGGATCCGTGCACCCCGTACTCGTTCATCGGCCGTTCCCCGTTCAGCCGCCCTCGCTCCGTCGACGCGATGCGCGAGGAGTACCTCGCCTTCTTCGAGCACCGTGGCCACCAGCGGGTCGCCCGGTACCCGACCGTCGCCCGGTGGCGCAACGACGTGTTCTTCACCCAGGCGAGCATCTACGACTTCCAGCCCTGGGTGACATCCGGCGCGATCCCTCCGCCGGCGAACCCGCTCACCATCAGTCAGCCGTGCCTGCGGTTCCTCGACCTCGAGGAGGTCGGGCGGAGCGGTCGGCACTTCACGCTCTTCGAGATGATGGCCCACCACGCGTTCAACCGGCCCGACCACGAGGTCTACTTCAAGGACCGCTGCGTCGAGCTCTGCCACGAGCTGCTCACCTCCGAGATGGGCGCCGACCCGACCACGATCTCCTACAAGGAGGAGGAGTGGGAGGGGGGCGGCAACCTCGGGCCCTCGCTGAGCGTCGGGTTGGGCGGCCTCGAGGTTGGGACGCTCGTGTTCATGGAGTACCTGCGCCAGGGGGAGCGCGTCGTCCCGATGCCCCTCACCGTCGTCGACACCGGCTACGGGCTCGAGCGGTTCACCTGGGTCTCCCAGGGGACGAAGAACGCGTACGAAGCGGTGTTCGGCCGGACGTACGAGGAGCTCCGGGCCACCTTCCCGCCGACGGAGACCGCCCTATTGATCGACCACGCCCGCGCCGTGAACTTCCTCCTCACCGACGGCGTCGTCCCCTCGAACAGCAAGGACGGCTACTTCGGCCGCCTCCTCCTGCGCCGGATGATGCGGACGCTCGCTCGGGTCCCCGAGGCCCCCGGCCTCCTCGAGGTGCTCGACCGCGTCGGACGCGACGTCGCGCACCACTTCCCGGAGATCGGCGCGCACCGCGAGGACCTCCACCGCGTCGTCACGGCCGAGATGGAGCGCTACGAGGAGTCGCTGGGCCGCGGCCGCGAGCAGGTCCGGCGGGCCGAAGCGCGCGCCGTCCAGTCGGGCGGCTCGATCACCGCCGACGACCTCGTCGAATGGTACGATTCTCTCGGACTCCCTCCGGACGTCGCGACGGCGGAGCTCCAGAACCCACCGTCGATCCCACCCGACTTCTACGCGCGCCTCGCCGCGCGCCACGAGAAGGAGGCGCCCGAGACCGACTACGCCGAGAAGGGAGTCGAGCTCCCCGACGTGCCGACGTCGATCCCGGCGACGAAGGTCGAGTACTACCTCGACCCGTACACGCTCAACTTCGAGGCCCACGTCGTCTTCGTGAGCGGGCCGCTCGTCGTGCTCGACCGGACGTTCTTCTACCCGACCGGCGGCGGCCAGATCACGGACACCGGACACCTCGGCGACGTCCCGGTCGTCGACGTGGCGCGGTCGGGACCGTGGATCTTCCACCGCCTCGACGCGAACGCCGGCCTGCGACCCGGCGATCGGGTCCACGGCCGGATCGACGCTCCGCGGCGCACGCAGCTCATGCAGCACCACACCGCGACGCACCTGCTCAACGGCGCCCTCCGGGAGCTGCTCGGGCCCCACGTATGGCAGGCGGGCGCCCACAAGGCCGTCGACTCGGCGCGGATCGACATCACCCACTTCCGCGCCCTCTCGCCCGCCGAGATCCGGGCCGTCGAGCGCCGCGTGAACGAGATCGTCCGCGAAAACCGGCCCGTGCGCAGCTACTTCGAGTCGCGGACGGAGGCCGAACGGCGGTTCGGGTTCACGCTCTACCAGGGTGGCGCGGTCCCGGGCAAGGAGCTCCGCATCGTCGAGGTGCCCGGGTTCGATGTCGAGGCGTGCGGCGGCACCCACTGCACGCACACGAGCGAGGTCGGACTGGTGTCGATCCTGGGCACGGAACGGATCCAGGACGGGATTGTCCGTCTCACGTACGCCGCCGGCGATCGGGCCCTCGAGCTCGTCGAATCCAGCCGCGCGTCGGTGTCGGAGGCGTCGCGCCGCCTCGGCGTCGCGCCCGACCAGTTGCTCCCGGGGATCGACCGGCTTCTCGCCCGGGTCGAGGAGGCCCGAGCGGTCGCGAAGGTCCAGGCGAAGCAGAGCCTCGCGGAGCTCGCGGAAGGCCTATCGATCGACGCGAGCGCCCACGACGGCGTCACGGTGATCGCGGCGCGCGTCGACCGGGACCGGGCGACGTTGATGGAGCTCTCCCGGCTCCTCACGCGCGGTACCGACCGGGTCGCCATCCTGGCCGGCGAATCGGACGGCCGCGGGCTGCTCTTCGTCGGGTCGACGGCCCCCCGGTTGAGCGCCGTCGAGGTCCTCGACATCGCGAAGGGGCACTTCGGGGCCAAGGGCGGCGGGAACCCGTCGAGCGCGACGGCCGTCGGAGAGCCCGGCGCGCCGCTCGACCTCGCCCTTGAGACGGCCCGCACCGAGGTGCTCCACCGGCTCCGGCCATCGTCTCAGTTGGGCCGCTGAACTGACGAAAGCTTTACGTTCAGGTCCGATAGTGAATACGTTCGGTCACGACCCGTCCGGTCGTTTCCGCACCGTAGATTCGACGGGGGTTACCACGTGACGGGGGAAAACGGGAGCAAGGCCGGCGGGGTACCAACCGAGGTCATCACGTTCCTGGGAGGGCGGGGCGGTCGTTCGCTCATCGTCAAAGGCGGGGCGGGGACCGGGAAGACCACCTTCGGGCTCGAGCTCCTCGAACGCGTCGGCAAGCCCCAGCAATCGTACTACCTCTCCACGCGCGTCGGCGACGAGGCGTTGTACCGCCAGTTCCCCTGGCTCAAGGCGACGGAGATGCGCGCGCGCATCCTCGACGCCGGAAAGTTGTTCCTCGACGCCGTGAACTCGGGCGCCCGACCGGCCTCGCCCGAGCTCCCCGAGACCGAGAAGCGGAAGATCCACGCCGCGCGCGAGATGATGCGGACGTTCGCCGACGAGCGCGGGCCCCCCACGCGCGTCGACCGGACGCACCTCGCCGCGCTCCTCAAGCGCAACCCGATGCCCGAGGTCGAGAACGTCTACAACCGCGTCGAGCAGGCGCTCCCCGAGAAGTCGCTCCTCGTCATCGACTCGTTGGAGGGTGTGACCCACAAGTACGGACTCGAGATGGAAGAGTTCGTGATGGCGCTCCAGAAGGACCTCGTCGAGGCCTCGAGCGCCAACGTCGTCATGATCCTGGAGAAGCCCGAGGCCGGCGGGATCGAGTACCTCGTCGACGGGCTGCTCTCCATCCAGCGCGAGGAGCTCGACGAACGCCGCGTCCGCCACCTGCGGCTCGAGAAGCTGCGCGCGACGAACATCACTCGCCCGCGCTACGCCGTCACGTTGAACGGCGGCCGGTTCGAGGCGTTGGGGATCCCCGTTCCGCCCCCCGCCGCGGGCGCGCCGCAGGTCTGGCGCCCCGTCGCGGACGCGGACCGCTACTACTCGACGGGCATCCCCGACTTCGACGCGCTCCTGGGCGGCGGGTTCCGCCGCGGCAGCTTCAACGCCTTCGAGGCCGACGTGAACGTCGGGATCGACGACTACTACATGCTCTTCACGCCGACGTTCCTCAATTTCCTCGCGCAGTCGCGCGGGATGATCGCGGTCCTCGCCGCGGGGGAGTCCCCGGAGAAGCTCCGCGACGCCCTGGTCCGCCACACCGCCCCGAACGTCTTCGACACGCGCGTGCGGATCGCGGACTACACCGCGAACGAGACCGAGCAGAGCTACATCGTCCCGATGGCCCGCTTCAACCGGGAAGAGGCGATGCGCGCGATGACGACGGCCGAGAAGGCGGCGCGCGGCCCCGAGCAGAAGCCATTCCTCGAGTACACGGCGTTCGACACGTTGGAGAGCCTGATGGGCGACCAGGTGGCGATCCGCATGTACTTCCACGGGGTCCAGCGGACGAAGCTCGTCGGCAACCTTGGGATCGGGCTCCTCAAGCCCGGGCTGCTCGTCTCGAGCGAGATCCTCAACATGATGGACACGTACTTCCGGATCATCAACATCGACAACGCCCCGTGCATCTACGGGATCCGCCCGAGGACGACGATCTACTCGATCTCCGCCGACCCCGAGAAGGGCGCGCCCCACGCGAAGCTGACCCCGATCGTCTGAGCGCCCGACTACCCGGCGCCCGGGAAACCGGGCCACAGCCATAGGGCGAGCGAGAGCACGACCCCGGGGACGAGCGTCATCCCGAAGTCGTCGTCGTACCAGGCCCACTTCGGCCGCTCGATCGCCACGGCCACGACCGCCGCGCCGACAGCGGCCACGACCGCGCTCGCGATCGCCCATCCCCCCACCCATCGGAAGATGACGGCCGCGAGGAGGGCGTAGGCGAGGATCGGCACGAGCCACGACGTGGCGCGCGACCTTCCGCGGAAGCGCAGCTCGCCCGCGAGCGGGTCGATGAGGGCGGTCCCGAGAACGACCGCCACGGCGACCGGTTTCGGGAACACGAGGACCGAGATCACCAACGCGACCGCGAAGAACGCGAAGCTCGCCACGCGGGCGCGCTCGTACGGGCGGATCGTGGGCAGCTCGATCCGCGCCGCGTGGCGGAGCGCTTCGACGGCCAGCACCGCCCCAAGGGCCAGAAGGAGCCCCGCCTCGTTCGAGAAGACGACGAAGAAGTTGGGCGGGAGCAGGTAGTACAGGAGCACGACCGAGCCGGCGATGTGCAGCCCGATCCGGAGCACGCGATCTCCCAGGGTGGGCCCGCCGCCGAGGCGGCCGCCGACCCACGCACGGAACCGTCCGCCGCGGTGGAGCCGGACGGTCATCGTTCCCCCCGCGGGGCCTTCGCTGTAATGGAGCTTTCGTCAGTCGGCGGTCGAGCACCCCCAACGCTTTTTCGGCCCAACGGCGTGCGCGCCGTCGTGAAGGTCTCGGTCCTGGTCGGGAGCAAGTCGGACCTCGAGGTCGCCGAGAAGGTGCGCACCCGGCTCGTCGAGTTCGGCGTCGAGTGCGAGGTCCACGTCGCCTCCGCCCACCGGACCCCGGAGAAGGTCGACCGGTTGGCGTCGGACCCCGCGACCGACGTCTTCGTCGCGATCGCCGGGCTCTCGGCCGCGCTGCCCGGGACGGTCGCCGCGCGGACCCTAAAGCCCGTGATCGGCGTCCCCCTACACCGCGGCCTCGGGCTCGACAGCCTCCTGTCCGTCGTGCAGATGCCGCCCGGCGTTCCGGTGGCGGCGGTCGGGCTCGACAACGCCGAGAACGCGGCGCTCCTCGCCACGGAGATCCTGGCCCTCAAGTACCCCCAGCTCAACGCCGTCCTCGAGCGGTACCGCGCCCGATGGCGGGAGGAGCCCCCGGCCCCGCCGGGTAGCCCACCGTGAAGGACCCGGCCCGGTTCCGCACCGAGGCGGTCGAGAAGCTCGGGCGGGAGGTCCCCGGGAAGGCGATCATCGCGGCGAGCGGCGGGATCGACAGCACCGTCGCGGCGCTCCTCTGCCAGGAGGCGTTGGGCGAGCGGGCGCGGGCCCTCTTCGTCGACACCGGCCTCCTGCGCGCGGGCGAGGTCGAGCGCGTCTCCGAGTTCTTCCGGGCGAGCCACCTCGACTTCCGCGTTCTCCCCGCCGCCGACCGATTCCTCGGCGCGCTCGACGGCGTGACCGATCCCGAGGAGAAGCGGCGGCGGATCGGGACCGCGTTCATCCGGCTCTTCGAGGAGGAGGCCGATGCGTTCGGCACCGACCGGCTCGTCCAGGGGACGATCGCCCCCGACTGGATCGAGAGCGGCGGGTCGCTCCGCGACACCATCAAGACGCACCACAACGTCGGTGGTCTCCCGAAGGATTCGCGATTGAAGGTCGTCGAGCCACTGCGCGACCTCTACAAGGACGAGGTCCGCCTCCTCGCGGCCCACCTCGGGGTCCCGTCGCCCGACCGCCAGCCGTTCCCGGGCCCCGGCCTCGCCGTTCGCGTCGCGGGGCCCGTCACCGCCGAGCGCGTGGCGCGCGCCCGGACGGCGAACGCGATCGTCGAGGAGGAGGTGGACCGCGCGATCCGCGACGGACGCCTGGCCCGCCCGTGGCAGTACTTCGCGGTCCTTCTCCCGGTCCGATCGGTCGGCGTGCTCGGCGACAATCGCATGGTCGGCGAGGCGGTGAGCGTCCGCATCGTCGAGTCGATCGACGCGATGACCGCAACGGCGATGCACCCGAGCGCCGAACTGCTTAGGACCGTCGCCGAGCGGATCACGCGGGAGCTCGCGGGGCAGGTCACCCGCGTGCTCTACGACATCACCGACAAGCCTCCGGCGACCATCGAATGGGAATGAACGCGACGGCGCCGCCGAAGAGGCTATCTCCCGCGTCCGTCTCGGACGCCCCGAGGCCGATGCTCGTGCCGCCCGCCGTCTCCGAATCGAGCCGCACCGTCGTCATCTCCGAGGAGGTCGCGCGCGGCCTCGAGGAGAGGATCCGGGCGACGGCGTTCCCGACCCTCGACGCGTTCGTGGGGTTCGTCCTCGCCCGCCTGCTCGAGGAGCCCGAGGGGACGGCGTTTTCCGAGGAGGAGGAGCGTCGGCTGCGCGAGCGGCTCCGCTCCCTCGGCTACATCGACTAGCCCCGTTCAGACTGGCCATCAGGGAATCCTTCCATAGGCCACCAAGGGCTCCTGAGATGCTCGCCTCCTAGTCGTCGCTCGTTGTTCCGATAGGAAATTGTGGGGTCTGACCCCCCTCGAGGGCGGTCGACCATCCGAACTTCGACGCCCCACGCGAGGTTTTGCACCGCCCGGGAGGAGGCGGCAGCGCTCGACGGAGCCCGAGTCGAGAATCCGTCGGATCCCTGTCTCGCTCGCGTCAGGCACGGGGCGTCCCAAGCGCGGCTGCGGGGGCTCCCCCCTCCTGCTGGCCGCCCGTACTTCCTGGGGGTCGCACCTGGGATCCCGCTGAGTGCGACCGCTGCCAGCGTCGATCGACAGATTTCGAATCCCGAGGCCACCCAGATATAGCACAGGTTGGTCCCCCGCTCATATGGGTGGCATCGAAATCGCGTCGGAAGGTTCGCACAAACCGCGAGAATCGGATCGACTCCAGCGCCCTCGTTCGTCGAGGCGTCTGTGGCCTGTATTCTCCCTGGCCGTGGGTGTCGTCGGGCTGTTCCTCTTCGCGGCCGTCCTGACCGGCGTGATCTCGCCCTGGGTCCATGCGCCCACAAACCGGTCTCCCCCGACCGATAGGCTCACCGATATCTCGGTCTTTTTCATCTACATCGGTGTCGACCCCTTGTTCGGTCCGAACGATACCCAGAGCTGCGCGCAGTGTCCGATGTATCTCTCCCCCGGATCATGGACCCAGCTCGTCTTCGCGGTCTTGAATACTAGCGGGGCGCCGTCCGCGCTTTCCGTCGATGTCATGTTAACATCGAACGCACCCGTGCTCTTCCAGGACGGTGCGTCAACGTCGACCACCTACGATAACGGGACCTTCGTCCCCGACAGGGTCTTCCAGTTCGGACTCGACCTGAGCATGCCGACGGAGGATTACTGGAGTTTCTCGGTCGTGGCCTACATCACCGTGAGCCGGTGACGACCCGCCCGGGACAGATCGGCCCTGCCGGCATCCAGCCCCCGCCTAAGATTCGAGGGTCGCCAGTCGGGGGGCGAACCACTTGACGCGGGCGGTCCCAGCTCCGCCAGGGGACTCGAGAGAACCGAGGTCCCTCGCTGGAGAGGACAGGGCTGCCATCACTCTTCTCGGCGAAATCGAAGCGGCCTAGTTCGTCAACCCTATACGGTAGCGACCGATCGATCGTCCGTGCTCGCCTGCCCGTTCTGCGGCGCCCCCGAGACCGACCGCATCGACCTCGAGGGCCACCGATTCCTCGTCTTCCGATGCCTGTTCTCCCCGGAGGTGGACCCGGGCGCCGACGACGAGACGCTCGCCGAGCAGATCCGCACGAAGTACTCCGGGCCGGGGGGCGCCTACTTTCGCGGCATGTGCGACCGTCTCCATCTGTACGTTGTGAAAGGCGAGGGCGCCAAGATCCTTACCGCGCCGGCCGACGGGCCCTAGACGGCGTTCTCGATCGCTCGGCCCATCCGCTGAAGTCGGCGGCCCGTCAGCCATTGGAGCGGGAACAGGAGGAGGTACGAGTAGATCGCATATCGGGGACCGACGTACGAGATGGCGATCGACAGGGCGAAGACCGCGGGACCGAGAAGGGACCTGACCCGCCAGGTGAGGATCGTCGCGTCCGTCACCGACGGCCAGAGGAGACGGCGACCGGCCGACGCGTAGTACCAGATCCCCGCCAGGGCGAGGCCGGAAACCATCTGGAAGACGGAGTAGACGATGCTGGCCGTCTGGGCGTCCGGGTACGTCAGGAGGAGACGGGTGAAGTACGGCGCCACGGCGATGGTGAGTAGGAAGAAGAGGTTCAACCACTGGAGCGGTCGGTCCCAGCGGCGGATGTTCGTGAAGATCCGCGTGTGGGCGCTCCACCAGATGCCGAGGAGCAGGAACCCGATCGCGTACGTGCCGAAGTCCCCCCGGTCCTTCCACAGCTGGTTCGCGAGCCAGCCCGAGAGATCGCCGTCCGACGTCGTGTAGGCGGGAACGACGAGGGAGAGCACGAGGAGGGTCATCGCGAACGCGAAGATCCCGTCGCTGAGCGCGAGGATCCGCGAAAGGTCCGGACCTCCCTCGTCCGAACTCGCGCTGTGCAGGGTGGGGTGCCGCTCGTCGTCCATCATTTCAACCGTCCCTCCTCCGAAGGGAGCGGCAGGGTCGTCCGTGGGGCTCCGGCCCTAGCATCCTGATCGCTACGCCGGAACCGCCACCGAGCCGATCTTCTGGAGCGCCGAGTCCGTCGCGACGAGGTGGCGCGGGAGGCCCAGCTCCTCCGCCGTGGCGCCCAGGGCGAGTCCCACGAGCTGGGGCAGGTGGAAGACCGGCATGTGGAGGTCGTGGCCCACCACTTTCTCCGCCTTGTTCTGGTAGGAGTCGAGGGAGATGTGGCAGAGCGGGCAGGGCGTCGCCATCGCGTCCGCGCCGTGGGCGTGGGCGTCCTCGATCTGCGTCGCGGCGATCCGGTTGGCGGTCGGCTCCTTCACGAACAGGATCGGGAATCCGCAGCACATTACCCGGCCGCGGTACAGGACGGGGGTCGCACCGAGGGCCGCGATGAGGTCCTCGAACCCGTGGGGTTCCTCCGCGCTCTCGCCGCGGATCTCCTTGGACGGGCGGAGCAGGTGGCACCCGTAGAAGGCGCCGACCTTGAGCCCGGTGAGCGGTCGGCGGACGAGCTTCGCGAGGGCCGCGGTGCCGATCTCATCGGTGAGGACCTCGAGGAGGTGCTTCACCTTCGTCGTGCCGCGATAGGTGACCCCGATCTGGCCGAGCGCCCCGTCCACGCGGGAGCGGACCGCGGGCTCGGCGAGACGGACGTTGGCGAGCTTGAGCATCCCCGTGCACGTCGAGCAGACCGTGAGCAGGTCCAGGTTCGACCGCTCCGCGATCGCGAGATTGCGCGCGTTCAACGCGACGTTCAGGACCGAGTTCGCCTCGTCGACGAACCCCGAGCCGCAGCACGAGAAATTGGGGAAGTCGACGAGCTCGATCCCGACGCGGCGGGCCACCCAGCGGGTCGCCATGTCGAGCTCCTTCCCTGACTCCTGGGCGACGCAGCCCGGGTAGTACGCGACCTTCACGGTGGGTCCTCCGTCGCGTCGTCGAGGATCTCGTAGAGCTTCTCGACCTCGTCGTGACCCTCGATCCGGTGAGGCGACTTGAGGACCTCCGGCTTCTTCCGGACTATCTTGAGCCCCTGGGGCACCTGGGCGAGCAGCTGGCCGGGCGAGTACGTTTGGCGGACCAGCTTCATCTCGTTCAGGATCCCGCGCTCTCGGATGTTGTCCTTGAACGCGATGGCGTGGCGCGAACCGTTGTCCGTCGCCCCCTGGGCCCGGACGGCCATCTCCTTCAGGTCCCGGATCCGCAGTGACGGCTCGACGTCCTTGGGGCACGCTTCGGTGCAGAGGTGGCACCGCAGACAGAGCCACAGGCCGTCGGTCTGGATCCGGAGGAGGCGCTCCTGGTGGGCCGTGTCGCGCGGGTCGACGACGAAGCGGTACAGCTTCGCGAGGGCCATCGGCCCGGGGAACTGGGCGTCCGCCTCGACGGCCGGACACGCCGAGTAGCACGCGGCGCACGCGATGCAACGCGGCGTCTCCTTGAACCGCTCGACCTGGGCGGGGGTCATCGGGTTCTCCCGACCTTCGGGCATCGGTTGGGTCGGGTCGGTGATCAGGTGGGGCTCGACCTTCTTGTACCGGCTCCAGAACGGGGTCATCTCGACCACGAGGTCGCGGAGCACCGGCATGTTGCGCATCGGCTCGACGACGATCCGGCCGTGCCGCTCAAGCTCGGGCCCGATCGGCGTCTGGCACGCGAGGCGGCTTTTCGAGTTGACCACCATCGCGCACGAGCCGCAGATCGCGCTGCGGCACGAGTAGCGCATCGTGAGCGTCGGGTCCTGTTCCGCCCGGATCTGGAGGAGCGCGGTCAGAAGCGGCGTGTGGGGCGGAAGGTCGAGGTGGTACCGCTGGTAGCGGGGTGCGCTCTCGTGCGCGGGGTCGAACCGGAACACCTCGAACGGTGCGGCGACGTTCGCTTCGGCCATCAGTAGACCCGCTCCTTCGGCTCCCACCGGGTATAGCCGACGGGCGCATAGGAGAGCCTAGGGCCGTCCGGACCGCGGTGGGCCATCGTGTGGCGCATCCAGTTCATGTCGTCGCGCTTTGGGAAGTCGACGCGCGTGTGCGCTCCGCGGCTCTCGGTCCGAGCGATGGCGCCCGCGACGATCACTTCCGCGAGGTCGAGCATGTGCCCGGTCTCGACGGCATCGGTGAGGTTGATGTTGTACACCTTTGACTGGTCGACGACGCGCACGCGATCGTAGCGGCCGTGGAGGCGGCGGACCGCGGCGAGGGCCTGGTCGAGTTCTCGAGGGTCGCGGTAGATCCCGACCAGCCCGTCCATGGCCGCCTGCATCTCGGTCCGGAGGGTCTCGGGGGATTCGCCGTCCTTCCGCTCGCCCATTGCCCGGAGTCGCTCGGTCTCGGTCTCGAGCTCGGTATCGCCAACGGTGGCCTCGGGCGCCTTGGCACAGTAGGCCGCCGCGGCGAGCCCCGCCTGCTTGCCGAACACCAGCGTCTCGAGGAGCGAGTTGCCGCCGAGCCGGTTCGCCCCGTGGATCGACACGCACGCCGCCTCGCCCGCCGCGAAGAGCCCGGGCACGGTCGTCTCCCCGCGAACGGTCGTCGAGATCCCCCCCATCATGTAGTGCTGCGCCGGCATCACGGGGATCGGCTGCGTGACGGGGTCGACGCCCGCGAAGGTGCGGCAGAAGTCGCAGATCTCCTGCAGGCGGGACTCGATGCGCTCCCGTCCCAGGTGCATCAACTCGAGGTGGACGTACGGCCCGGGGAACCCCCGGCCCTCCTTCACCTCGGTCCAGATCGCCCTCGACACGACGTCGCGCGACGCGAGGTCGAGGACGTGGGGGGCGTAGCGCGACATGAACCGCTCGCCCTTCGCGTTCTTGAGGATCCCGCCCTCGCCGCGCGCGCCCTCGGTGATGAGGATGGACGAACCGAGCAAGGCCGTCGGATGGAACTGGACGAACTCCATGTCCTTGAGGGCGGCGCCGGCCCGGTACGCCGCGGCGATCCCGTCGCCGGTGCACGAGTGGGCGTTCGTGGTCCGCCCGTAGACGCGGCCCGCGGGCCCGGTGGCGATGACAACGGCCTTGGCCCCGATCGCCGCAAAGTCCCCGTGCCGCCGGTCGAACGCGACGATCCCCTGGGTGCGGCCGTCGCGGACGACGACGCTCGTGAGGTCCCACTCCTCATACAGGGTGAAGCCCGCGGTGCCGAGGTGCTCGTAGAGCGCCTGGAGGAGCGCGAGGCCGGTGCGGTCGGCGGCGTAGATCGTCCGCGGGAACCCCTGGCCACCGAAAGGGCGGCGGGCCAGGCTCCCGTCCTCGGCGCGCGAGAAGATCGTCCCGAAGTGTTCCATCTCGACGACCGTCGGGCCGGCCTCCCGGCAGAAGAACTCGATCGCGTCCTGGTCGCCGAGGTAGTCGGAGCCCTTCACCGTGTCGTAGATGTGCGTGTCGACGGAGTCCTCCTTCCCGACCGCGGCGTTGATGCCACCCTGGGCGGCACCGGAGTGGGAGCGGAGCGGGTGGAGCTTCGAGACGACGCCGACATCGAGCCCGGCCTCGACCGCGGCGAGGGCGGCGCGTTGTCCGGCGAGGCCGGCGCCGACCACCAACACGTCGTGCCGTTGCATCGGTACGGACCGAGGCTCCCGAACGGTCCCGACCTAAAGTCTTTCCCCGTGGACCGAGCCGTCTCGAACGGGAAGGCGTTCACCGCCCGGCCCGCGGGGTCGATTCGAGGTCGGGTCGGCGGCCCTACGGGCTCGCCGGCGGCGGGGGCGGCGGAGGGCTGCCCACCATCATCGGCTGGCCCGCCATCGGCGGGGTCCTCTTGCGGCGCATGACAAGGAGCACGACCACGAGGACGACGACCACCACGACGACGATGATCGCGACGCTGAGCCATAACCAGAGGACCGCGTTGGCCGTCGCGGTCGTCACGCAGTTGGTGCCCGTGCAGGTGCCGCCGGGGCCCCCGCTGTAGTCGCTCCCGATCCAGCTCGCGCCCGAGTTCGAGTCCGCGGCGAACGCGTTCACCGCGAACGTCGCCGCGGGACCTACGGCGGTCTTGTTCATGCTGAACGTCAGAGAAGAGCCGCCGGACCCGACCGTGTAGGGGAGGGAGCCGTACCCGCTTCCACCGCTGGAGCCGCTGATCCACGTGCCCTGCGAGTCGTTCGAGAAGATGGCGCTCGCGTAGTTGCCCGACGAGCTGCCGGAGCCGCCGAAGTAGACCGTGTAGTCGAAGTTCGAGTCGTGGAGGTTGAGGGTGCCGCTAACCTGGAAGGTGGTCGTGATCTGGGCGCCCCCCGGATCCGTCGTGCTCAACGCGATCAGGTCGACGGCCGCGTCCGAGGACTGTCCGGGGCTTTGGCTGAAGTTGAGCGAGTACCCGCTACCCGCGGCCGCTGCGATCGGGAAGAACGCGACGACGACCGCGATCACCCAGGCGGTCAGGACCAGCTTTCCCGCGCGTCGAAGCGGCTGCACGGCGCGCCGAGCACGCTCCTCCCTGATGAACCTATCTTCGTTCGATGGCCCGGGGCGCGCTCCTCGATCGCTGGGCGAGCCGTTATGCTCCTCGGTCCATCGTGCGGAGGCGGAGTGGCTGATGACCCCGGCAGGCCGTACTTCTCGCAAGACCCGTCGCCCCCGGGCGGAACCCGGCGCCCCGACGCGCTCGATGGACCGCGACGCGGCGGACGATGCGGCCGCCTGGTTCGAGGAGGCGAGCGACCACGTCCAGCGTCGCGCGCCGTTCGACCGGCTCCGGCTGGGCCCGGTCTCGCCGGTGCCGATCGCGCGACTGCTCCCCGGCCGTATCGCGTGGTCCCGGTCCGTATCGCAGCTCGACGACGACCGCCCGACGAGGTCGGCGGGCCGCGGCGGCCCCGCGTCCCTGTACTATGCGATCCTCCCTGCATTGGACGTCAGGACGGGATCCGACGACATGGAGAGCCCGCTCGTCGATGTGGCGTGGGCGGAGTTTTCGTACGCTGAGCCCGTTCGAGGCGCCCCACGAGCGGTCCTCATGATCCACGGCGGCGACAAGGCCACGGCACGTCGGCTGCGGCCGTTCGCCGACGTCGTCCGCGACGAACTCGAATCGGAGTCCGACTGAACCCCCCGGCGGACCATCCACTCCCCCGGGCCAACGTGAGGGGGAGCGCCTCGTGGCCCCGCGCAGCTCGTGCCCGCGGACCTCGTGCGCCCCCTTCTGACGGTGCCATTGAGCCCGGCGGCGCATCCATTATGCGGCCCGGCCGGCCTTCTCGGGACCGTCGATGTCGGGCGACGCGGTTCCTTCGCCTCTTCCGTCGACCGCCGCGCCGGCCTCGGGCCGCCCCATCCTCGAGGTCCGCGACGTGTCGAAATCGTACGGACCCGTCCTCGCCCTGCGACGCGCGGCGTTCGAGCTGAGGTCCGGCGAGATCGTCGGGCTGCTGGGACCGAACGGGGCGGGGAAGTCGACGGCGATGAAGGTGATCCTCGGGATCCTGCCCCCCGACGAAGGCGAGGTCCGCCTCTTCGGCGAGAACGTCCAGTCGGACCCGGTCGGCGCCAAGCGTCGGATCGGCTACGTCCCCGAGAACCCGCAGCTCTACGAGTTCCTCACCGGGGCCGAGTACCTCGACTTCATCGCCGACATGTACGAGCTCGACGTCGAGCACAGGGCCGCCCGGATCGGCCAGTTCTTCACGGCGCTGGACCTCAAGGGCCACGAGAACGCGATGATCAGCGGCTACTCGCTTGGCATGAAGCAGAAGATCGCGCTCATCGCGGCGCTGCTCCACCGGCCCAAGCTGCTCATCCTCGACGAACCGCTCAACGGGCTCGACCCGCGCTCGGCGCGCATCGTCAAGGACCTCCTGAAGAGCCTGGCGACCCGCGAGGGGGTCGCGGTCCTCTTCAGCACCCACGTGCTCGAGATCGCCCAGGCGATCTGCGATCGGGTCGTCATCCTCGACCACGGGAGCGTCCTCGCCTCGGGGACCGTCGGGTCCCTCCGCGACCGCTTGGGCCGGGCCGGCTCCGGTCTCGAGGAGCTGTTCCTGAACCTGACCGGGACCGAGGACATCCAGGGCGTCGTCGAGGCGCTCGCCCGGTAGGGGCACCGCACCCGTGGACCGACGCAAGATCCTCCGACTCGCCAACGTGCTCGTCGCCTCCCAGATCCGCGCCGGACGGGGAACGTCAGACCCCGGGAGCTTCTTCGCGCGGCCGATCGCCCTCGTGCTGGCCGATGCCGTACTGTTCCTCTCGGTGTTCGCGGTCGTCTTCGAGGGCGCCGGGTTCGTCGGTCGGCGCGACCCCGCGCTCCTCTACCTCCTTTCGACGGAGGTGATCTCGTTCCTCCCGCTCCTCGCCCTCGGGGTCGTGCTGATCGCGGGCGTGATGTTCGAGCTCTCGTCCACGAACCGGTTCGCGACGAGCGACGCGGCGAACTGGCTCCCGATCACACCGGTCGAGTACGTCGCGGCCTCCTCCCTCGCCGCGACGTTCGTCTACTCCGTCACCCTCGCCCTCTCGCTCGGGGCCGGTCTCGGGCTCGCCGTGGCGAGCGGCCTCGAGGTCGCGTACGTCTTCGCCGCGGCCCTCTCGCTCCTGGGCCTCTTCCTCGGCGGTCTCCTCATCGAGGTCCTTCGAGCATCCACGCAGCGCCTCTCCTCCCTCGTCGCCCGACGCACCGGACGGGCGGCCCTCGCCCTCCGCATGGTGGTCTTCCTCGTCGTCATCCTCGCCTTCCAGTCGATCTTCAACCCGCTGTTCCTGCTCCGCATCCTCGCGTGGCTCGGCGTCGGTGGGACGGGCGCGCTTGCGGTGCCGTTGCTCTGGCCGTCCCGCGCGGTGCTCGCGCTCCTCGACGGCCAGGTCGGCCTCGCGGGTCTCCTCGCCGCCGCCGACGTCGTGTTCGTGGCCCTCATCGGCTATCTCGCGGCCTGGGTCCGCGCACGGTTCTGGGCGCCCGTGCCGTTCGAGCAGAGCCTCGAGGCGCACCGGTACGCGACCCGCCACCCGTGGCTCGCCGCCGTCGGCCTATCGCCCGTCGAGGCGTCGCTCGTCTCGAAGGACTTCCGCGGCCTGGTCCGACGGCGCGAGCTCGTCCCGATCCTCCTGACGCCGGTCGTGATCGCGATCTTCTCCCTCGTCACGACCCTCCAGTCGCCCTCGGGAGAGGGCCGCGGGGCGGGGTTCGGGGTCGGGCTCCTCGTCGCGTGGATCCCCGGGTTCTTCGCCCTCCTCCTCGCGACCACCAGCTTCGGCCAGGAGCGACGCGCGATCCAGACGCTGTTCGCGCTCCCGATCCCTCCGTCGAGCGTCTTCCGTGCGAAGGCCGCGGCTGCCGTGCTACCGGCCCTCGCATTCGGGCTCGCGTTCTGGGCCCTCGAGGCCGGCTACTTCCAGCCGGGAGCGGCCGCCGATATCGTTCTCCTGGCGGTCGTCGGTCTCGTCGTCGCGCTCGGCGCGTTCCTCGGCCTCGCCTTCGCGTCGCGGTACTCGGACTTCCAGGAGCGGCCCCGACCGCAGTTCCTCCGCCCACTGCCGATGGTCGGCGCCATGCTCTCCGGCGTCGGGCTGATCTTCGCGATCGCGCTACCGGTGATCTTCTGGGTGATCGGGGGAGCCCCGGTCGACGCGGTCGCGGTCGCCGACCTCGGGGTCGCGTTCGCTGTCGGAGCCGTCGTGATCGCCGCGTGCTTCGGCGCCGCGCGATCCGGTACCGAGCGGTTCCTGCGGTCGGTTCCGGTCTGACTTTACCGTCCGGGCCGGGGAATCCCCGCCATCGGGTGACCTCGGCGTAACTCTCTCAAGAGCCGTTATATACCGACCGTCGGTCCCCCGACCGTTTCCATGGTTCCGGAGACCTCCATGCAGACGCACGTACCGCTTCGCGAGATGGACCTGCTCAAGGGAACAACGACCATCGGCATCGTCTGCAAGGACGGCGTCGTGCTCGCGACCGAGCGCCGCGCGACGGCCGGCAACATGATCGCGAACAAGATGACCCAGAAGCTGTTCAAGATCGACAGCAACATCGGGGTCACGGTCGCGGGCCTCGTCGGCGACGCCCAGGTGCTCTGCCGCTACCTCCGCGCCGAGGTCGCCCTCTACCGACTGCGCCGCAGCGCCAACCTCTCCGCCGAGGGGGCCGCGACGCTCCTCGCCAACATCCTCTCCGGGAACCGGATGTTCCCCTACTACGCGTGGATGCTCCTGGGGGGCGTCGACGCGAAGGGCGGCCACGTCTTCTCCGTCGACCCGGCGGGCGGTTCGATCGAGGACCGGTTCGTCTCCGTCGGGAGCGGGTCGACGTTCGCCTACGGTATCCTGGAGGAGGGGTACTCCCGCGACATGAGCGTCTCCGACGGCGTCGACCTGGCCCTCCGGGGGCTCACCGTGGCGATGAAGCGGGACTCCGCGAGCGGCGATGGTTATATTATCCACACCATCACCTCCAAGGAATACAAGGAGTACTCCGAGGACGAGATCAACAAGCGCCTGAAGGCGCTCAAGATCCCGCTGCCCCCCGTGCTACCGTAGCGTTCCTCCCGTCACCGGGCCGAACCCCTTCCCCCCAACCCCTTCCGTACCGGAATGAGTTTCGACTCGCTCATCGAGCAAACCAAGCAGGCGCTCCAGGAGGTCCTCCCGGAGACCATCGAGGTCACGGACATCGAGCTCGAGGGCCCGCACATCGTCCTCTACACGAAGCAGCTCGACGCGTTCCTCTCCGGCGGCGACTACCTGCGCCAGATCGCCCAGCGGCTGCGCCGCCGCGTGCTCGTCCGCAGCGACCCCGCGACGCTCTCCGAACCGAAGGAGGCGGAGGCCGCGATCCGCGAGCTCATCCCGGTCGAGGCGGAGATCTCGGCGCTCTACTTCGAGCCCGAGACCGGCGAGGTGACGATCGAGGCCGCGAACCCCGGCGCGGCGATCGGCCGGCAGGGCGCGGTCCTGAACGAGCTCAAGCGTCGGATCGGCTGGGTCCCGACGGTCCAGCGCACGCCGCCGATCCCCTCGAAGACGGTTGAGGAGGTCCGCATCCACCTGCGGCACCACTTCGACGAGCGCCGCTCGTTCCTGAAGAAGGTCGGCGTCCGGATCGCTCGTGACCGCCTGCCCGAGAAGATCTGGGCGCGGAACACGTCGCTCGGCGGCTACCGCGAGGTCGGCCGGAGCGCCCACCTCCTCGCGACCCAGAACTCGAAGGTGCTGATCGACTGCGGGATCGACCCCGGGTCGGACCGGACGCCGTACTTCAACGCCCCCGAGCTCCTCCCCTTAGACTCCCTCGACGCGGTCGTCGTGACCCACGCGCACCTCGACCATTGCGGGCTGATCCCGGTCCTGCTCAAGTACGGCTACCACGGCCCGATCTACTGCACGGCGCCAACGCGCGACCTGATGACGCTCATGCTCCTCGACGCGATCAAGGTCACGAACCAGGAGGCGCGCAAGGGCCTCTACGACTCCTCCCACGTCCGCGAGATGGTCAACCGGACGATCCCGCTGCGGTGGGGCGAGACGACGGACATCACCC
>Ga0075436_100000363_pt1 | contig 28991 bp, 23 predicted proteins | sample RhiMethybrSRZTD5_FD_75303 | JGI IMG/M metagenome (GOLD analysis project Ga0075436, IMG submission 75303) | Populus rhizosphere microbial communities from Tennessee, USA - Rhizosphere MetaG P. TD hybrid SRZTD5 | ecosystem: Host-associated > Plants > Roots > Rhizosphere > Soil | place: USA...
GGGTTCGACACGGGGACCGGTCTGCTCTCGGGCAGCTTCCCGGCCACGGACCCGTACGTCCTGTCGATCGACGGGCTGAGGACCTCGGCGACGGACAACTCGGGGAGCGTCTTCCCGACCCAGACCGCGTACGGGATCATCAACATCTCGATCGGCTCGCAGCCCCAGCACCCGTTCTTCTACGGCTACCCGGTCCACGCCGACCGGGCGACGAAGCTCCAGTCCCAGACGTACTGGTACGAGCCGAGCACGAACTACACGCTCTACAACTCGCCCCCGGCGGGCTCGGGCGGGTTCGACACGAGCTACTGGTTCAACCAGAGCTGGATCCAGCACGGCTACGGGATCCCCGACCTCGGCCGGTCGCTCGGGAGCGGGGTCTCGGCGGAGGCCGACTTCAACCAGTCGATCTTCTTCGAGGGCGACATGCAGTTCTTCTGGGGCGGCACGAGCTTCGCCTGCCCGACCACCGCGGGCGAGCTCGCGCTCATCGAGGACAATCTGCTGCTCCACGGGCACAACCCGTACCTCGGGAACGCGAACGGCGCGGTGTTCGACGTCTGGAACGCCTACATGAACGGCAACGTCTCGCTCAAGCCCTACTACGACGTCGTCTCGCGGCCGGGCATCTCCGCGAACGGCACGAGCTACTGGGGCAACTTCGGCGTCCAGCAGGGGTACGAGTTCCCCTCGGGCCAGAAGTTCCCGTACAACGCCCAGGGGAACACGACGTACGGCAACACGCTCCCCGGCTGGGACTTCCCGACGGGCTTCGGCTCGATGATCGTCGACCAGTTCGCCGCGGACCTGAACACCCTCGAGTCGATGCCGGGCACGTTCATGACGACGAACACGGCGGGGACCGCCTACGACTACGGCGCGTGGGCGTACATGACGCTGAACCACACCTACAAGATTCACGTCAACGCAAGTTCTGCAGTCGTGTTGACCAACCCGGTGGTGACAGCCGTGTTCCACGGGGCAGACGGTGCTAACACATCGTTCCAACCCACCCCTCTGACCTCCACAGCAATCCCGTCAGTCGGGATGACCTTCCAGCTGGACACGGGGGTCGCCCCATTCTCTCAGCCGGGATTCGTGATTCTGGAATTCGGGAACGCCACCAACCCGAGCCTGGGCTTCTCTTACGACTGGATCGCCTACCCCGTGCCGACGGCCGGCAACCTTTCGATCACGGTCGTGCAGCCGGCGTCGAACCAGATCCTGAGCGGCTACCCGCAGTTCAACCCGTGGCCGTTCGGCTACTTCGCCCCCGTCATCGTCGACCCGAACTGCTGCACGACGCCCAACACGTTCACCGTGCACGTGACGTTCAACGGGGCCCCCGTCTACAACGCCCTCGTGACCGCGTCGGTCCCGAAGGACAGCGTGCTCGCCTGGCAGGGGTCGCGGATCCAGTCGGCAACGCAATCGTACGGCAACCCGCACGAGCAGTCGCCCACGATCCTCTCGTGGACCTACACGAGCCTCACCGGCGACGCCGTCGTCTATACCTGGAACCTCATCCAGGCGTCCCCGTACTTCGTGAACGCGACGTACGGCGGCCACCACGCGAGCACGACGTACCAGGTCACCCCCGGCGCGAACGTGCGTACCTACGACAACTTCGGCGGCAAGTACTCGCAGTTCAGCACGGTCTCGTTCGTGCTGCAGAACCTACGCCAGGTCGATAACGCGCAGACGCGCGACCTCTGGGCCCCGAACGCGGGGAACCAGAGCGGGTTCTACAACATCCTCTACGCGTGGCAGGGCCAGGTGTTCCCCGTAAGCACGAACGACTGGACCGGCGCCGCGATGCCGGGCACGACGGTCTGGCTGGGGAGCATGGACTTCGGCGGGGAGAACAAGTTCTACTCGTACCAGCCGACGTTCGGCGTCGTCGGGGTCACGAACACCTCCGGAACGTCCAACGTGACCGACCCGACGGGCAACGCGACGGTGTTCATCCCCGACAACATGACCGACAACAACTTCTTCACCTACCCCGACGGCTCGACGGCCGGCTTCGCGTACATCGCGGCGTCGATGCCGGGCCAGTTCAACCGGACGTTCAGCTACACCGAGCCGTGCCCGCCGACGCTCCCCAACCCGAAGCAACTGATCTCGTGCCAGTTCAACGACACGTACCAGCGGAACTACTCCGCGGTACCGCTGTTGATCCTGGCGGACCCGGTGAACGTCACGACCCAGACCACGTCCAAGGTGGCGCGCGACTTCTTCGGGGCCGGCGGCAACATCTCGGTCCACGTGAACGTGCACCTCCCCAACAACGACCCGTTCGTGACGGGCTACGGCTACAACTGGGAGGCGAACGTCGAGCACGTCGTCACCGTCCGCGCCTACGTGGACGGGCAACCGGCCGCCGACCTGTCTCCGGCGTACCTGCCCCAGTGGCAGAACTACACGATCGACGGCAACCTGACGGGGAACTACGCCCCGGGGATCCACGACCTGAAGATCGTCACGACCGACAGCGTCGGCCACGTCTTCACACGCGACCACACGTTCGTGGTCGGCGCGATCAACGTCACCGACCTGTCGATCCAGAACACGTACACCGTGATGCCGTTCAACCTGACCTGGACGTACGTGATCCCGCCCGGCCAGATGAACAACCACACCTTCTCCCAGTCGCTCGAGATCCGCTACGTTGCGAGCGGCTGCGGCGGGACGTCGAAGTGCCCGCAGGTCGTCAACTACACGATCAAGGTCCGGCCGGGCGTCGTCGACTACTACCAGAACCTGAACATCACGCTCCTCAACCTCCAGCGGTTCTACGCCGGAGCGAGCGAGCTGCCACCGGGTCAGTACCAGATCATCATCTGGCTCAACGCGAACCATAGCGGCTCGATCGCGGCCCAGGTGAACACGCAGCTGGTGTTCGAACCGGTCGCGGGGTCGATCAACGGTCCGTCGACCGGGGCGATCGTCCCGTTGGGGAACGTCACGATCTCCTACGGCTACTCGGGCCAGTACATCCAGAACGCCACCCTCGTCGTCTTCCCCAAGGGCGGGACGACGCCGGTGTTCTCGGTGTTCGCGTTCGTGCCGGGTCTGAGCGGTCTGCGCGGTGGCGCGGCCACGTGGGCGGCGGTCACGCCAGGCGACTACGAGATCGTCCTGAGCCTCGGGACGCCGTACACGACGTACAACGTCACGTCGAACGTCACCGTCTCCGGTCTTAACGGGGTCGTCTTCCTCAACCAGTCGCACAACACGGGCGTGCTGGGTGGGATGAGCGCCGCGGCGGTCGGCACCGTCCTCGCGATCATCGCGGGGATCGTCGGACTGTTGCTCGGGCTCTTCCTCGCCCCGACGCTCCGCGGCGACCCGTCGCGCAGCCGCGCCAAGGCACCGGCCGGTGCCGCGGGCGCACCGGTCGCACCGTGGCAGGAGGACCAGAAGCCCGGCGCGTCGAAGCTACGCTGCAGTGTCTGCCAGGAGGAGTTCTCGACGGACTTCGCCCTGCACCAGCACCTCAAGATCTCCCACGGGATCGAGGACTAGTCGTACCCGACGACCGGGGGTTCGAGCCCCCGGTCCGAACCCGTTCCCGGCCCGTCCTCCGGCGGCGCGTTCAATAGCCGTATCGTGAGGTTTAAGTAATGTAAGTCGTCACCGGTCTCATGCGCCGAGCTACGGGTAAGAGCTTCGGGACACTGGCGACGGTTGCGCTCCTGGTCGCCGTAGTGGCGACCATCGGTCTGATGGGCCTCGGGTTGGCCCCTCGGGCCGTCGCTTCGGGCCACACGACCGGGCTCGGGCACGCCGCGTTCGGGTCGGCGAACGCCGCTCCCCTGGTGGCGCACGCAGCCCCGTCGGTCGGCAACGTGAGCGCCGCCGTCGCGTTCACCAGCTCCTTCGGCAACTACATCCCTATGCCGTTCAACCTGAGCTTTTCGGCGACGGTCACGAACGGTCCCACCGAGATGAACTCGACCAACACCTGGGTCAACATCGAGATCCGGGACGTCGCGTCGATCTGCCGGGGCGGCTACGGACTGACCCACAACTGCCCGACGGTCGTGAACATCTCGCTCAACAGCTCGGTCACGGCCGGTTCGACCTCGTGGAGCCACGAGGTCACCCGCGGCGACCTCCTCGCGACCCAGTTCCGGATCACCTGCCCGAACGCGCCGTGCACGTACGCCTCGACGCTCCCGGACGACCAGTACCAGATCCTCGCGTGGGTGACGATCAACAACGGTGTCTCGAACGCGACGTTCGGGACGGAGACGACCGGCTACCTGATCACGAGCTCCCAGGACGCGACCCTGCTCTCGCCGTCGCCGCTCTCGTCGATCTCGACGGGTAACGTGACCGTCGGGATCAACTACTCGGGGAGCTACCTCGGCGGCGTCAACATCACGATCTACCAGGGCACCGATACGACCGGCAAGGTCGTCTACACCCAGGGGCTCTTCGTCCCGGGCGCCGGCGAGCACGTCGTGGTCGCGAGCACGGTCTGGTACGCGACGACCCCGGGCTCGTACTTGGCGGTCATCAGCGTCACCGCGCCGTACGGGACGAGCACGTTCCCGACCCCGCTCACGGTCATACCGGCGGGACAGACGGTCTTCCAGAACAGTTCGAGCTACACGAATTCGTCGCTGATCCCCGGCCTATCGCCGGCGGTAGGCGGCACGCTCCTCCTCGTCATCGGACTGATCGTCGGGATGATCGTGGCGCTCGCCCTCGGCCGCGCGATGTGGGGCGGCATGAAGCCCGCGCCCGCGCAGCCGTGGCAGGCGAAGGCGTCGAACGAGTGCAGCGTCTGCCACCAGTCGTTCGCCACCGAGGCGGAGCTCAAGGACCACCAGAAGACCGCCCACGGGATGTAACGTCGGCTCGGACGGCCGCGCCAACCCTTTCCTTCGCACCGCGGCGGCTCACCGCCGCGGTGTTCGCATTCCACTTCCGAAGGGGTTGGGCGCGCAGGTAGCGCGACCGTCCGCTACTGGAACCTCAACGCGGGGAACTGGCGTCGCCAGGCGAGCACTTCCGGCGCGACCTTCTCCTTCTGGAGCCCCGCCCGCACGAGCAGGTCGGCCATCCGCTCCATATCGGCCGGGACGAGCCCCAACCGGGCCAGCTCGGCGGTCCCGAGCCGGCCGACGAGGTCGGTGATCAGCCGCTGACGCTCCCAACGGCGGGCGAGCGCGACCGGGCCGACGCGATGCCGCTTGCGAAGCTCCGCGCGGTCGAAGAGGAGCTGGTGCGACCGGGTGTAGCCGTCCGACTCGGCGACGAACGGTACCCCCCGCTGCGAGAGCGCCCGGGCGAGCGCCTGGGCGTTCGTGATGACGGTCCGGGCGTACTCGGGGGCGAACCGCTCCATCTCGAGGAGGGTCTGGGCGAGCCCGGCGATCCGGTTCCAGTGGGCGTTGTCGAAGACGCGCCAGACGAGCGCCGGGTCGACCTGGGCGAACAGGTCCTCGCGGTCGGTGACGAGGAGCCCGCCCTGCGGACCGGGGAACGACTTGTGCGTGCTCCCGAAGAGCACGTCGGCGCCCTCCTTGAGGGGGTCCTGGAACTCGCCCCCCGCGATGAGGCCGAGGACGTGGGAAGCGTCGTAGAAGACGAGCGCGTCGTGCGCGTGCGCCTCCTCGGCGATCGCCTTCAGCGGGTACGGGAACAGGAAGAAGCTCTGGCCCAGCACGACGGCGTTGGGCCGTTCCCGCCGCATCTCCTCGAGGGCCTCCTCCTCGAGGAGCCGGTGGCCGGGCCCGGTGGCGGGGAGCGGCCGGATTGTGTAGCCCAGCAGCGACGGGATGAACCCGGGACCGTATCCGTCGTAGCCTCCCTGCTCGGGGGCGATGGCAAGGATCTTCGAGCCCTTCGGGAGCAACGGCGCGAGCGCGGACAGGGCGGCGAGATGACCCGACAGCGGGCGGACGGTCGCGCACTTCCCGCGGAAGAGGCGCGCGGCGGCGTCGTTCGCCAGCCGCTCGATCTGGTCCGTGTAGCGCGTTCCGGCGTAGGAGTTGTCGAGCGTCTCGCCGTCGACGACGGTGTCCATCGGGAGCGTGTAGCGACCGGCGAGGTCGCTGGATAGATAGCGCCGAGCGAGGGGCGAGAGCGCGTTCTCGCTGGGGAGCAGGTTGAAGACGCTGCGACCCCGCCAGCGGTCGTGGGCCCGGACGAGCCGGGCGAGGCGCTCCTCCTCGCTAGTGGGGGTGCGGCTCATCCGACGCCGCCGTGTGGCCGTGCAGCCCCTCGTAACCCTGGGCGAGCTTGCGCGCCTCTCGGTTGCCGCACCGCGGGCACTCGAGCCCCTCGCGCGCCCGCTCGAGAAGGCCGTGGCACACCTGGCAGCGGGCGGAGACGACCCCGAGGTTCCCCGGGGCGGTCGTGAGCTTGATCGTGGGCACGTTCTGGAGGACGCGGGCGAGGACGATATCGCCGGGCTGGAACGCGTCGGCGAGCGACTCGGTGTAGCCCTCCTTCGCCTTCGAGATGTGGATCGTCCCCTCGGGGGCGCCCGGCACGGCGCGGCGCCCGCTCGCCAGCGAGACGATCGTGCAGACCGCCATGGCGCTCTTCACCTCGTCGACGCTCGCGTAGACCAGGTCCCCCTCGCCGAGGTGCGGGATCGGATGGATCGCCTCGACGCGCACGGCGCGGTCCCGCGCATCGACGTGGCGGTGGCCCATGAGCGACGCGTAGATCCGGCCGTGGTCCTCGTAGGTGCCCCGGCCCGGGACGAACTCCTCCGCCGTGCCCAACAGGTCGCCGGGAAGTACCAGGTCAGCTCGGTGCGTCGGGGTCATCGTTGCGTTCCGCCGGAGCGATCACCCAGAGGTCCACGGGGAGGTCGACCCGCCGCTTCCGGTGGTGCGGAAACGTGTAGGGCAGTTCCCAGGGAACCCGCTCGGTCGATGCGACTCGGGCGCGGCGCGCGACCGCTCGGCGCGCTATAAAGGTTCGGGAGGACGAGAGCGCGAACGCGTAGACGCGCCCGCGCGCGATGTCGAGCGCGGTCTCCCAGAAGGGCCGGTCGGCGTGACGACGCTGGGCGCCGAACGGCGGGTTCATCACGACGGTGTCGACGGGGTCGCGGAACCCGTCGACGGACCGGTGAACGAACGTGACGCTCGCGCTCGCGGACGTCGCGTTCCGCCGGGCGATGTCGATCGCGGCCGCGTCGGATTCGACCGCGACCACGCGCTCGGCTCCGAGTAGGGCGGCGCCGATGGCGAGCAGCCCCGTACCCGCCCCGAGGTCGGCCACGCTCCGGCCGGCGAGGTCGCCCGCGCCCAGCGCGCGTCCGAGGAGCGTCACCGCCGCGCTCGTCGGGGTGGCGACCTGCTCGAGCGCTGGGTCCGGTGCGGCGAACCCCTCGAGGGCCGCGAGCCGCTTGGTCAGGTCACTCGCCTTCACGCGCCGCGTCCACCCTACCCAACGGAGCTCCGTCGGAGGGCGGATGCGGGGAGCCGGATTTGAACCGGCGAACGCCTTCGCGACAGGATCTCTCGCCGCCCGGGGAGGGCCCCCTGGGGCGGTTTAAGTCCTGCGCCGTTTCCGGGCTTGGCTATCCCCGCGTCCGCTACCGGGCGGGGACGGGGGCGGCCTCTTCCCGGGCCGCGGCGCGCGCCGGGCCGCGCTTCATCGAAACGCGCTTCGGGAAGTACTTGAGGAGCACGACGTCGCTGATCGCCGCCACCCATCGGTAGGGGACGTTGACCGGCTTCGACTCGTCGACTAACAACGGGCTCGACTCGGCGACGTAGAGACCGTCGATCTTCGCGCCCTCGACGTCGACGACGACGTTGTCGACCTCGCCGATCAGGCGTCCGTCGGGCGTGTACATCTGCCGACCCAAGAGTTCCGTCATCTCGACGAGCATGAGCAGGTCCTGAGGTGGGGACGCGTCGACCCCCTCTTATTCCTTTGCCCGAAGGGGAACTGTTCAGGAATCGGGAGGTCGGACCATCGGCCGGCGGGCTGTTCAAAGTCGGGAGGTGCCTCGCTCATTCGGATTCCGTCGAAGTTTCCGTCAGGGGGCGCACCCGGCCGGGTCGCTCGGGCTTGGTAGATCAGGTCCATCGAGTCGGGCGGGAAGTACTCCGGCTTTCGGAGAATTTTGAGGTTGTCTCCGAAGTACAGCATGTTGTATCCCGCCATGTTACACCCGATCACATTCCCCTTCCACTAGCCCTGCGCTGCGAACGATGAGGGGTGGGTCACGATGCGTGGGGTTGACCGAGTTCTGCGTGCCCTCGGGTGATGACCACATCGAGTCGATTGGAGGTTTCGACTCGGGCGGTTGCGGAACCAGGCGGGCCGCGACCAACTCGAACCCGGGCGACGACGTTCGGCCGGCTACTCTCTCGCCGCTAACCAACTCATGGCTGTTCCGAAGACCAACACTCCGAGAGAGAGGACGAGCGGGGAGAGTCCGGTGGTCCCGGAGAGTAAGCTCCCGAGACCGGGGTAGAACAGAATCATCAGGTCTGCTGTAATCCAGATGATGCTGACCACGATCCCGCCTATCTTGCCCATGAGAGTGCAGGGGGGTCCTACGCCTAGACTTTGTGGAACTTTGATATCGTGTTGTGGTGGCCGCACCTGGCCCGAATGTCGGCGTGGTCAATGGTGACGTTGTGCTGACCCTCTGGGATATCCATGAACCCCAAGTCGGCGCCGCATTCCCCGCACAGAAACCTTCGTCCGTCGAATCTGGCCTCGACCATGCGTCTCGGAAGTCCGCCTTGGTCTTAAGGTTCGTCATTTGCTTCGGAAAATTCACTACTTCAACGCCGCAATTATCGAAGCCCCGACGACTATCACCGATCCAATTGCCGCAAGAACTTGGAAGAGGCTGGTCTCCCAGAATTGCTGGACATGGAGGTCCAAGTCGTATCGTGCCGTGCGGACCTGGCCCTTGGTAAGATAGGTCAGCACGAATGGAAGCGAGTGGTCTCCACGAGCCGCACCTTCGCTGATGTGAGATCGTATTTCAATCGGCGCGAAGTCTTCATCGTCGGCCTCACATACTATGTGATGTGCCTCATTCTCACTTGTCTCAAAGATGTTCTGTTGTTTGCGGGACGCCTGAGGCCGCGGAAGGAATAGTCCCCCTGGTATGTCGAAAAATCCTCCGTCTGGGGGGCTCTTGATTACCATTGATTCGGCGATCGCCATCGTCATCCTCGTAACGACGCCTGTCGCTGTTGTTACCCGATCCCCAACCCCACTCTTGTACGCAAACCTGATTTCCACCTCCGCTGGGCGTCCCGGGTCCGCTGGATCACCGATTCCGAGCAACCCCTTTGGGGGGTAGTACACAAGCTTGGCCCAATCTGGTACGCCATACCCAGTGAGGTAGAGTTGAACCGTTAACTCTCCCTCACGTTCGAGCGTCCTTTGGACTACCCGGGCGGCAATCTCCCACGACGCGCTGAACGGATCCACCGTACCGACCGGCCGAGGGACTCCCACAGGTCGGAGCTTGGTTACCTCTGACCCTTGGACCGCCCGTCCCTCCAACTCCAGAGGGTCTGTGTAACGGCTCTCAGTCATTGACTTCCCTTCAGTTCGAGATCAACTCAAGCTCAGGAGAGCCAGACTTCGGTTGGCACGCGGCGCGCTTCAAGAGTTCGTGCCATCGGAAGCCTCGGATTGGTGCGATGCCCGCCGCGACCCCCGGGGTGGTCTTGAGGGTCTGGTGGTCCCGAACGAGGTTGTAGTGCGCCCGGAAGCCCTCCATCAGCGCCGCCGTGCCCCGGTCGTTGTCGAACCCGCGCATGACCTTGATGCGCTCCTTCTCGGTCCCGTGAAGCCGCTCGACAAGATTGTTCGACTCGCGGGCGCGAATCGATGGGACCCGGTGGTGCGGGTTGACGAGTTGCATCTCGGAGCGGTAGCCGAGCTCGTTCCGAATCGCGCGCGGGTAGGACAGCATCCCGTCAGAGAAGACCTCCATAGGGCGGTCCGGGGTCGCGGCCTTGGCCTTGCAGAGCGGCAGGCGGGTTTGTTTGAGGTCCCGGAGCTTCGAGACGTGGGTAGCGAGGAGGAACCGAGAGTCGGCGTCGAGGACGTTCCAAACGTACTTCGGGTCCCCATTGACGCTGACGACGGTTTCGTCTATGTGCCACCGCTCGCCGGTCCGCGCGCCCTGCCGGTCCATCCAAGCCGCCGCGAGCTTCCCAAAGTGAGCGACCCAGTTGTAGATCGTAACGTGGCTGACGTGGAGGCCTTGAGCTTGGGCGAAATGCTCCTTGACCTTCCGAACGCTCATGCCTCGGAAATAGAGGTCGAGGGCCAGCGCGATCTTCTCCGGGTCCGCTCGGCGCCGCTGGAACCCGTCGCGCCCCACGAATCGGAAGCCGCACACCTTACAGGAGTAGCGCGCGAGGGTACCGCTCTTGTTGTGCCTCTTGCCCGAGAGGACGACACTTCCCGACTGGCACCGAGCGCAGAGGACCGGGTTTAGTTGAGGGTGGGCGGGATCGGCCCTTAACCCTTCCCGGAACCGTACGGCGTAGATGTGAATGCAAGCGATCTTCGTCTCGGCATAGAACGCGCACTCGCACTCCCAGCGGTCCCGGCTCACGGTCACTCGGTACTTCGTGTCGAGTTTGCTCTGGGAACGCACGACGTACTCCGTTGGGGAAACAGTCTCGATCTGGTCCCCACGAGCCACGATCGCAAGCGCCGGAGTCCGCGTGTCCTGCCACACCGCCGTCATCGCCCAGCCCATATCTAAGTAGATATATAGCGGTGGCGTATCTAAGTAGATTGACGAGTGGGCCGGAGCAGATATATACTTAGATATCGTGGAGGGAGACGCATGCCCAAATGGAAGAAAGACGCGAAGGAGTTCACGGTCACCGTGAGCTTCCACGAAGTCAAGGGATATGGTGCGACGATTCCGAAGCCCGTCATGGCTCACCTTTCGCATCCGGAGAGGATCACATTCACGCTCAAGCGGGAGAAGGTCGAAATCAGAGCCGCTCAGAAGTCGGGATAGCATGTCTCGTTCGCCAGGCGACCCTACTTCCGGGTAAGCTTCCATCGCTCCTTGAGGAACTCCCGCACCCTTGCTGATGACGCAAAGTACACGGCTACCAATAGCGCGAGGTATTCGATTCCGAGGTGAGTGAAGTACTCGATCCCGACTATCACCAACACGATTGCGATTCCGATAACCTCCCCAGTCGCGGAAATGAGCAGCAGGTCGCGGGCTACCCTTCCCGGGCGAGGGTCGGACAACTACGATCCCTTCATCGGCCCTAGATCCCGTACCCACAACCCCCCGACCTACTCGCTATGACGAGCCCGGCAACGAGCAGAATCAGAAACAACGGAATCGATCCCCATAGCGCCGGTATTCCGCCGAGCAGGGTGGCCCCGATACCGAATGAAAGGATGCCCGCGCCGAACAGGATCAAAGACAAGCCGCTGCCGCAATTCGGGAGTTCGAAAAACCCGGCAATAAACAGTACGATTCCGGCAGCTATTGCTATGGCAGCGTCGATAAGGCCCATGCGCCCTGATTCGCTCACGGCGATAAACCTCCACGTTCGGGGCCGAACGAAACCTCTATGGCTTGCCCTGCTCTCCTGGAATCGTTGGCGCGACACGTCTGCGGCTGGGCTGAAATCCGACAGAAGCCCGGGCAGACGCCAGCCACCGAGCACCTCGACGCGATCTTCGACAGCCTGAACGACCCGACGATTCCAGAGTCCGTCCGCTTCGTCCGCGTCCTGTTCGCCGGGATTGGTTTTGCGGTCGGCTTCCTCTGCGGGCTACTCGGCCTCCGGCAGAGGTGGAGCGCCCAGCAAGCGGCATGGGGCCTCGCCTCGCTGTCTGTCCGTGTCGCTCGCTGGACGAGAGCGAACCCGGAAGTACCCGCTGTAGCTGCTCTCGCGGAGTGGGCGTTCCTTCGCGGATTCGGAGCCGGGGCCGACGCCGGCGCGACGGTCCCACTTACCCTGCTTTCAGTGTTCTCCCTTGGGCGAGTCTCGGAAAGATTCCTTCGTCGCCTTCGTCCTAGGGTCGAAGCCGATTGGGTCGTCGCCTCTGGAATCGAGATGGGCGGGGCGTTCGCTCGCGCGTTTGGGATCCCCCACCCGTCAGAAGCCTGAAGTACGGGCGGGGCGATGCCTCCCCGCCGCGCAAGCGGCGCCGAGCGGGAAACGGAACGGCGTGGGGTTTGGTCTCTGCCCTCCGATTCGGAAGGTCGGATGCCACGCCGAAGCTCCCTCCCGTTTCGGCTAGGCGCGGCTCCCCTAGTCAAGAGAACGGATTTGTAGTCGGTCCTGAGTCGGTAGGGTGTGCCGACTGAATCCGTGAGCTGCCCGATCCATTCCGCTGCTCTTGAGTCGCGGAAACAGAACGCCGTCGAGCCACTTCTTGCGCGGGTCGGTCCGAAGGACGCGACGACCGAATGCGGGCGTTGTCGATTCTGCCAGAAGGCCCTCGAATGCATCCGGCTCCAGCGGGCATCAGACGGGACGCCGGCAGATGCATGGACCGCGCTCTGGAACGACCCGTTCGACTTGTAGGCGGATCGAGGTCGGGAAGGGCCACCTCCCGACGTTGAACACCCAGGCCGAGTCAAGGCCCGGCCTCCCACCTTTGAACAGTTCCGCCCGAAGGGGAAGCGCTCCGGCCGTCACGGCTCGGCGTCGGGCGACGATTTGGACGGTTGCTTCACCTGGGAGGCGTACAACTCGACGAGCTCGTCGGCGGTGGTCGCGTCCGTCGGGCCCTTGTCGTCGCGGTAGCGTCCGGTGAACCGCGGGAACCGCAGCGCGAAGCCGGCCCCCGGCCGGACGCGGCCGAACGCCGCTCGGTGGATCGGGCTCAACGACAGCTCGGCGCCCCGGACCTCGAGGACGAGCCCCGGCCGGAACCATCGGTCCGGCGCGAGCCCGGTGAGGACCTCTTCGGGGCGCGCGTCGACCTCGAAGGGGCGCAGTCGCTCCGGGAGGGCCGCGAGCGCGGCGTCGTCGAACCCGCTCCCCACCTTGCAGAACGACTCGAACCGGTCCGACCCCGGGTCGTAGACGGCCATCAGCAGCGCGCCGTACTTTCCCGCGCGCCGTCCGCGGCCGTGGAACGCGCCGACGACGACCCCGTCGACCGAGTCGGCGAGGCCCTGGGTGTACTCGCGCTTGTACTTGATCCACCAGAACCCACGGGCGCCGGCGCGGTAGGTGCTGCCCGCCGCGATGGATTTCGCCATCACGCCCTCGCAGCCGAGGGCGATCGACTCGTCGAAGAACGCCTGCGCGGCCTCGACGCTCTCGACGACCCGCTGCTCGGCGAGCCGGACCTGCTGGTCGGGCCGGACCATCCGGACGAGGCGGTCCCGCCGCTCGGGCAGCGGTAGGTCGAGGACGGAATCGTTCCGGTCGAGCAGCACGTCGAAGAGGAAGAGGCAGACCGGGATCTGCTCCTGCATCCGCTCGAGGTCGTACTTGCGGCCCCGCCGCCGCGACACTTCCTGGAACGGCCGTATCTCGTCGGTGTCCGGGTCGAACGAGACGCACTCGCCCTCGACGATCGACGGTCGATGCGTGACGGTGCGGGGGAGTGCCGCGACCAGCTCGGGGAACTGGGCGCTGATGTCCTCCAGGCGGCGCGAGAAGAGCCGCGCCGGCCCTTCGGCCGGCACGTGAGCCTGGACGCGGAGACCGTCGTACTTGTACTCCAGCGCGGCACGCCCCTCCATCCGCTCCATCACGTCGGTGAGGTCCGGCGACCGCTCGGCCAGCATCGGGCGGACCGGGCGGCCGACGGTGAGGTGGATCGCCGCCAGGCCCTCGAGCCCATGCTCTGCGAGCGCGCGCCCGACCATCGCGAGGTCGCTGCAGAGGTTGAAGGCGGCCTCGATCCGTTCGCGGCTCGGTTTCTTGCCGTCGGCGTACCGCGTCGCGAGCGCGTCGAGGATCGTCATCTCGCGCACGCCGAGCCGCAGGTGGCCGAGGACGAACCGCACGAGGTACTTCGCCTCGGACGGCGGCGCGCGCTCGATGAGCTCGACGAGGAGCCGGACCTTCTCCTCCTGGGAGCCTTCCCCGGTGGCGGCGGCGATGCGGCGGAACGCCGAGTAGACCTCGGCGACGGACAGCGGGGCTCCGACGACCCGCTCCGTCGAACGGGCCAGCAGCTCCTCCGCCGTCGTGCCGAGGTCGCCGCTCGACCGCACGCTCTCGGCGACCTCGCCCTCGGGGCGTCCGGCGGCGGTCGCGACGGCCCGACGGGCGAGCGAGTCCGCCATGCCGAGCTCGATGCCTTCGTACTCGGGAGCCAACAGGCCCTGTGAGAGATAGAGGACCTCGCCGAGCTCCTCGGTCGTTGTGTTCCCCAGCAGCTGCGCGAGGAGCGCCCGCATTTCGAGGCGCTTCGAGGTCGCCTCGATCTTCGCGTACGCGTCGGCGAGGTCAGCGAACCGCACCGGCCGCCCCCCCATCGACCGCGGCGCGCAGCCGACGCAGGTTCTCGACGACGTCCCCGCCCGCAAAGACCGAGTTGCCGCAGACGAAGAACGTCGCCCCCTCCCGAGCGGCCGCGACCGCCGTCTCCGCCGTGACGCCCCCGTCGATCGAGACGTCGGCGTCGGACCCGATCGAGTCGAGGCGTGCGCGGGCGGCGCGCAGCTTGGGCAGCGCTGAGGGGAGGAACGACTGGCCGGAGAACCCGGGCTCGACGCTCATGACGAGCACCTGGTCGAGGCGGTCGAGGAGCGGCTCAACCTGCCGGAACTCCGTCCCCGGCTTGATCGCCGCGCCGACCTCGGCGCCCAGGGACCGGATCGTCCGGACGACCTCGGCGGGCTCGTCGGACGACTCGACGTGGAAGACGAGGGTCGAGCCTCCGGCCCTCGCGAACGCCGCGGCGTACTTGGCCGGGCGGTCGATCATCAGGTGGATGTCGAGCGGAAGGTTGGTGCGCGCTCGGACGGCCGCGACGAGAGCGGGTCCGAACGACAGGTTCGGGACGAAGTGCCCGTCCATGACGTCGAGATGGAGCGCCTCCGCGCCGCCCGCTTCGCACGCGTGGATCGCCGAGACGAGGTCGGCGAAATCGGCGCTCAGGAGCGACGGAGCGAGGCGAAGCCTACGCCCGGTCGAGGACACGCGAGGTCGATTCGCTAAGGGTATAAATACTACCTTGGGGGTCAAGGGCCCAGAATCCGGGGCACCGGAATCTTTGGGTGAATACGATATGGAAGAGTTGAACCGAGAGAGCGTTGGACGATGGGCGGGCCAGCGGGCCCTCTCGACGCCGACGGCGGCGATCGTGATGATCGTCGTCATCCTGGTCGTCGGGGGACTGGGCTACGTCGGCCTCAACGCGTCAAGTACGTCGCCGGTCACGAAGTCGTCGTGCGCCCCGAAGACGAGCTTCGCGTGTTCGCAGAGCTCGCAGACGCATGACGTGGGACTTCAGGTCCCCTTCAAAGCGGTCCAGCAGGGCAACCCGGTACCGTTTACCGCGACCCTACCCAACGGCGAAATTGCGACAAGTTTTACCTTTGATTACGGCGATGGCAACACGTCGGGCGGAGTCACCACACCCTCGGCAACGTGGAACTACCAGTACCCGGGGACCTACCTCGCGTCCGTGACCGCCGTCGTGGGCGGCACCGTCCACGACAGCTACTTCGGACTGGTCCCGATCGCCGTCGCCGCCTCCTACGGTTCCGCCAGCGCCGGGAACATCCCCGGCGTCGTCGGCACCATCGTCTCGAACTCGTCCCCCGTGGCCGGCGTCCCGCCGACCGCCGTGCTCCAGCCCGGCGACTCGCTGACGGTCCAGGGGTCGTACTCCTCGGCTCCGACCAACCCGCTCTTCTCCCTCCAAGCGCCGTCGTGGACGTTCTCCTCGGGGCTGAGCCCGACGAGCCCGTCGAACACCAGCACGAGCGCGACGGCGACATTCGTCTTCCCGAACTCCGGGTCGTACTGGGTGACGTTCGTCGGCAGCGCGAAGAGCGGCACGACGGTCGCGATCCAGGACTACACGTGGTCGGTCTTCGTCGCCCCCGGCGGGCTCCACGCGGGCTCCATCGGCGGCGGCGCCGCGACGAGCCCCCACAAGGGCTCGCTCAACGTCTACGAGTTCTACCCCGGTGGGTCGAACACGGAAGACCCGGCGATCGACTACGAGACGGTCGGCTACGAGCCGATCGTCAACGTCTACCAGCAGTTGATCGCGTACAACGGCAGCCAGGTCGGCCCGACGTTCACGACGGCCGTCCCGGTGCTCGCGACGTGCGTCCCGGGCAGCGACGTCGGGGCGAACAACTGCCAGACGCTCTACGGCGACACGCTGATCCACGGCTGGAACTACACGTTCGTGATCGACCCGAACGCGAAGTTCTACGACCCGGCGACCGGCGCGAGCTGGGGCGTCTATCCGACGGACGTCTACTTCTCGGTGCTGCGCACGATGGCGTTCTCGACGGACCCGTGCGCGGGCTGCAACAACGGCTGGATCCTGACCCAGTCCCTGCTCCCTGACGGGAACTTCGGCTGGGACGGCGCCGTTCACGCCCCGTACAACAACACGCCCGACAACATGGCGGCCGCGATGACCATCAACGGCACCGACTGCACTTCGGCGATGATGACCGGGTCGCACGGCTGCATCACCTTCCACGCCAACGGTGGCGGGAAGGCGTGGCCGTACTTCCTGGAACTGATCGGCGACCCGCTGGGTGGCTCGGTCGTTCCGTGCGGCTGGTTCAGCGCGTCGAAGCAGGCCGCGGGTATCCCCTACTGGTCGGCGGGCAACTCCTCCGGCGCGGGCGACCACCCGTGCGCGGAGCCGGGCTCGGCCGGCTACGGCGTGGACCTCTCGACGATCAGCCCGACCGCGTGGGACGCCTACGAGCACTCGGGGGCGAACCCGCCGTTCATCGGGAACGTCCAGTGGAACATGGCCGGCAGCGGCCCGTACTACCTCCAGAACATGGAGCCGGGCCTCTCCTACGCGCTGAAGGCGAACCCCGCCTACGTGTCGAACCCGATGTGCACGTGGAAGGGGTGCTGGCCCCAGACGGGGAAGTACGCGTCATCCGTGTCGGTGCTCTGGGAGACGAGCCAGATCCCCGGCGAGCAGGCGTACCAGGCGGGCACCGCGGACTTCGCGTCGATCCCCTCGACCGACACGTCGTTCCTGCTGCAGTTGATCCAACAGGGAAAGCTGGTCGCGACGAGCGCGCCGTCGATTAGCATCTACTTCTTCCCGTTCAACTTCGGCTTCGACATGGCGGCGGCCCAGCAGTACACCTCGAACCCGATCACGGTGCCCACCGACTGGTTCAGCCACGTGGGGGTACGGCAGTTCTTCGCCCACGCCTATCCGTACCAGACCATCCAGCAGACGATCAGCACGAAGGACGGGATCCAGTTCCTGTTCAACTACGGGGGAGCCATCCCGCAGTTCCTCGCGAACTACTACCCGACCAACGTGTCGTTCCCGTCAACGGACCCCGACGCGAACGCGGCGAACGCCGGCGGCGCGGCGTGGTGGTGGGCGCAGACGGTAGACCCGTCGAGCCCGTACTACTACTCCGTCGCGGCCGCGTGCAGCGCGTCTGCGCCGTGCCAGCTGCCGTTGTTCGGCCAGACGGGAGCGCCCGACCTCGACCAGCGGATGTCGCTGTGGTCGGCGCAGATCAGCTCGCTGACGAACGGAGCCGTCAAGGTCGTACCGCTCGACATCAACTTCATCGACCTCGTCATCAACTCGCTGTACCTGGGCGCGTACAACAACCCGATGCCGTTCTTCACGCTCGGCTGGGCCCCCGACTACCCCGACCCGACCGACTACGTGCTGCCGCTCTACCAGGGCGACGGGACGTACACGCTCGGGAACGCCGTCGCCGAGCAGCTGGCGCTGCCTGCGTTCTACGACCCGTCGTGCACCGCGAGCCACCCGGCCGCGAACTACGGCTACTGGTCCAACCTGGCCCAGACGACCGGGATCTCGGACAACTGCCAGGGTGCGGCGTTCGAGGCACTGCAAGACGCGATGGCCGCGGCCGCGGTGATGGACGCGGGTCCCCAGCGGGTGCTGACGTACGCGATGGCCGAACAGATCGCGAACGCCTTGGCCCTCTACACCTACTGGGGCCAGGCGAACACGGTCATCGGCATGTCGTCGTGGATCGACCCGACCTCGCCGAACGTGAACATTACGATCGGCGGCGGTGGTGACCAGACCTGGTTCACCATCAGCGGGAACGGAGTCTGGTAGGGCGAGCGAGACCCGAGACGCTCAACCTTTTCCTCGCCTCGGTGGCCGGCAACGGCCACCGAGGTCCTGTGTTCTCAGGATCGAAGCGTTGAGGCGGCCCTCGCCGTCTTCGGCCCGCGCGGATCACGAGGGCGCCCGCCGGCTTCACGCCGCCCGATGGCGGCGCCCGGCGCCCGCCTAGAGGAACTCTCTCGGGTCGGGTCCGACGCTCGCCCCACCAAACGGGTCGTTGCCGGCGCGAACGCGCCACATCTCGGGGGTCCAGCGCCCGAAGCGGACGGGGCGGTGCCACGACGGCGCGAACTGGCGGGCCCGGTCCTCCTTCTCGGGGTGGGGGCGGTGCCAGAAGTACTGGTACACGAGGAAGTCGGCGTACGCGAGGGGGGGGATCGTGGCGAGGAGCCCGAGCCCGTTGAACGGTTGGAGCCAGACGACCGCGACGAAGCTGTCGAGGATGAAGAGTCCCAGGCAGACCCAGACCTTCAGGAACTCGAAGTAGAACCACTCCCGCCAGCCGGGCCCGGGTGCCTCGGCGGCCGCCTTGCGGGTCTCGGCGTCGATCTGCGGCAGGCCGAAGTGGGGTCGGATCGGGTCGTCGGGCATAGGGGCCCGGCCTAGGAGGCCGATGGCGCCGTCGTGGGCAGCGCCGTGCCGACGGGGCCCGAGGCGAGCGCGGGCTCGGCCTGGGGCGTCGCGGACGTGGCCGGGTAGAGGTGGCAGGCGACCCAGTGGTCGGCCTGGAACTGGATGAGCGGCGGCTCGACCTTCGAGCAGACCGGCATGACCGCGGGGCACCGGGTGTGGAACCGGCACCCGGGGGGCGGCGACGCCGGGCTCGGCACGTCACCCTTCAGGATGATCCGCTCGCGGTTGAGGGTCGGGTCGGGGATCGGGATCGCGGCGAGGAGCGCCTGGGTGTACGGGTGGAGCGGTCGCTCGAAGAGGACCTCCGTCGGCGCCCGCTCGACGACCTTGCCCAGGTACATCACGACGACGCGGTGGCTGATCGCGCGGACGACCGACAGGTGGTGGGAGATGAACAGGTAGGCGAGGTTCTGCTCGACCTGGAGCCGCTTCAGGATGTTGAGGATCTGCGCCTGGACCGAGACGTCGAGCGCGCTCGTCGGCTCATCGAGAACGATGAAGTCGGGGCGCAGCGCGAGGGCCCGCGCGATCCCGATCCGCTGGCGCTGGCCGCCCGAGAACTCGTGGGGGAACCGCCACAGGTGGTCGGGGTTCAGCCCGACGGCCTGGAGGAGCTCCGCGACGCGCTGGTAACGCTGCTTCGCGGTCCCCATGTGGTGGATCTGGAGCGGCTCGGCGACGATGTCGCGGACGAGCATCCGCGGCGAGAGGGAGGAGAACGGGTCCTGGAAGACGATCTGCAGCTTCGCCCTCAGCGTCCGCAGCCGCTTGCCCCGCATCCGGTAGATCGAGTACTTGTTCGCGATCCCGTCGAGCTCGCGCAGGATCGCGGGCGCGTTGGCCGGCAGCTTCGCCGCCTTCCCCTGGTCGTCGAGGTCCTGGGTCCCGAGGGACTGGTAGAGGGCATCCAACCGGTCGCTCACCTCGGGCGGCGGCCGGTAGAACGTGTGGCCGCTCGACGGTTCGATCAGCCGGAGCAGGAGGCGACCGACGGTCGTCTTCCCGCACCCCGACTCGCCGACGAGCCCGACGGTCTCGCCCTGGTGGATGTCGAAGCTGACCCCGTCGACGGCGCGGACGTCGCCGATGTGCGAGGAGAAGACGCCGCCGCGGATCGGGAAGTACTTTCGAAGGTTGCGGACGGTGATCAGTACCGGAGCCTGTCGGTCAACCATGCAGGAGAGCTCCGTCCAGCGTTATCCCTTCCAGACGGGGCCGTGGAACAGGTAGCAGGCCACGTGGTGGCCCTCCCCCTCGATGGTCATCGGGGGCCGCGCCTCCTTGCAGATCGGCATGGCGTACGGACACCGCGGATGGAAGCGGCAGCCGGTCGGGGGATAAATCAGGTTGGGGACCGAGCCGGGGATCGACTCGAGCTTCTTGTCGGGCTGGTCCATCCGCGGGATCGAGCTCAGGAGCCCCTGGGTGTACGGGTGGAGCGGGCGCTTGTAGAGGTCGCGGACGGGGGCGACCTCGACGATGTTCCCCGCGTACATCACGCAGACTCGGTCGGCGACCTCGGCGATCACCCCGAGGTCGTGGGTGATCAGCATGATCGCAGTCCCCTGGCGTTCCTTGAGGTCCCGCATCAGCTCGAGGATCTGCGCCTGGATCGTGACGTCGAGCGCGGTCGTGGGCTCGTCGGCGATCAGCAGCTGGGGCTGGGCCGAGAGCGCCATCGCGATCATCACGCGCTGGAGCATGCCGCCCGAGAGCTCGTGGGGGTAGCCTCGGGCGACCTGGACCGGGTTCGCGATCCGAACGCCCTCCAGGAGGGCGACGGTGCGCCAGAAGACCTCCTGGGTGAGGGGCTTCTTGACGGAGCCGCGGATCCCCCAGAGCCCGAAGTGGAAGGTGCGCAGCTTCAGGAAGGAACGGTGCCGCGAGGCGGCCCGGCGCAGGGACGCGAGGTCCTTGCCCTGGCGCATCTCCTGCAGGTAGACCGTCCGAAGGTTCTGGGTGAGGTCGAGCATCTTCCGCTCGCGTCGCAGGTACGACTTCTGGAGCCCCGAGAGGCGGACGCGCCGCAGCGCCCTGCGGAGCTCCGGCACCCTCGACTCGGGGTCCGACCAGCTCGGACGGAAGAGGTAGTACGCTTGGGTCGCGATCGACGGCAGGCCGACGGCCTCGGCGAGCTTCGCCGTCGCGGCGTGGAGCGTCTCGGAGTGGTTCGCGCGCGCCGCCTTGACGACCTCGCGGATCGCGGCGTCGACGGCCGGGCCGCCCGATCGCGCCTTGAGCATCGCGTCGAGGATCTCGCCGCCCCGGTGGAGGAGGAGGGCTTCGCCGACCTGGTCGGAGATCGAGAAGATCGGGTTGAGGGCGCTTTGCGGCTCCTGGAAGATCATCGAAACGCCGCCGCCGCGCACGGCGGTCATCCGCTCCTGCGCCTGGCGGATGCGCCGGTAGTAGCGACGCACCTTCACGCGGTTCGTCTTCGGGATCGGCTTGAACCGCGCCTCGCGCTCGAGCCCCCACAGTAGGTTCGCGCCCTTGAACAGGACCATCCCGTCCATGATGCGGCCGGGTGGGTCGGCGATGAGCTTCGTGATCGAGAACGCGGTGACGCTCTTGCCGCAGCCGGTCTCCCCGACGAGACCGACCGTCTCGCCGCGCCGTACGTTGAAGCTCACGCCGTCGAGCGCCTTCACGACCCCGTCGTAGGTGAAGAAGTACGTTCGGAGGTTCCGGACGTCGAGGATGACGTTCCCGATCCGGTCGGTCTCGCCGGCGGGAACCGCGATCGCCTCGGTGACCGGCGGGGCCGCCTCCGCCACCGTGTCGCTCGGCGGCTCGACCGGTCGGTTCGCGGCGGCGGCCGTTCTAGCTCACCTCCGGAGCCTCGGGTCGAGGGCGTCCCGCAGTCCGTCCGATAGGAAGTTCACGGAGATCGCGAACAGGAAGATGACGAGGCCGGGGAACAGGAGCTGCCACCAGGGGAACTCGCATGACGTCGAGATGCACGCCGTGAGCTGGAACGGCACGATCTGGATCGCCTTCGCGGACATCGACCCCCACTCGGGGAAGTACTCGCTCGGGAAGATGTGGAACCCGAGGAAGACGAGCGCCCCCAGGAGGAGGGGGATCGCGCCGACGTCGAGGGAGAGCTGGACGAAGACGGGGAAGAGGCTGTTCGGCACGATGTGGCGTCCGAGGATGCGCCACGATCGGGCCCCGCTCGCCTTCGACGCCTCGACGTACTTCTGCTCGCGGGTGACGAGGACCTGGCCGCGGACGATCCGCGTGTAGAGCGGCCACCACGTGATGATGAACGCCCCCATGAGGACCGCCACTCGATCGGTGAGGGACGTGAAATGCGTACCTAAGACCGCGAGCAGAACCAGGACCAACAGCAGGCCGGGGATCGAGAGGAAAATGTCGGTGATGCGCATGATGAACTCGTCGGTGTACCCGCCCGAGTAGCCCGCTACCGAGCCCAACAGGAGGCCGATCGCGGCCCCCGAGAGGACGATCCCGGCGGAGATCCCGAGCGACCAAGGAGCCCCCTTGAGCTCACCCTGGTAGACCGAGTAGAAATAGGGGCTGCTGGGGTTCAACGTGAGGGAACCGAGGGGCACGGGCCCACCCTTCAGGTGGGCGAAGTCGACGGTCGGAGGAACGAAACCGGGGTTGTAGTAGTCGACGGCGTAGCAGTTCGGTCCGGGCGCGGGTCCGTTGGAGGCGTAGGTGCAGACCAGTTGGCAGCCGGCCGTCCCGTTGAACGCGGTCCCACCGCCGGGACCCCCGTACTCCCCGCAGAACGTCTCGAGCTGGGTGTCCGACGACGGGTCGAAGAACGAGTAGACCGCGACGAAGACGAAGAAGATCAGGATCGAGAGGCCGATCATGGCGAGGGTGTTGCGGCTCAGGAAGTAGAAGGTCCGGCGCATCTGCGCGATCCGAGGGCTCGGTCGACGGCCGCCGGCCCGAAGCGGCGCAGCGCTCGCCGACGGCGCGGACGTCGCCACGATCGATTACCCCAGCCTCACGCGGGGGTCGAGGAACGCATAGACGATGTCGACGAGGATGTTCGCGATGACGACGATGATCGTGAACAGGAGCGTCGCGCCGAAGATGATCCCGAAATCGTACGGGGGCTGGATCGACAGGGCGAGGATCAACCCGACCCCGTGCAGGTTGAACACCGACTCGATGATCGGGAACCCCCCGATGAACCCGGCGAAGGTAAGGCCCAGGACCGTGACGGTGACGTTGAGGGAATTGCGCCCCGCGTGGCGCCGCACGACGCCGGACTCCGCGACGCCCTTCGCGCGCGCGGTCCGGATGAAATCGAGGTTGAGCACCTCGAGCATGCTGTTCCGGACGAACCGCAGGATGCCGGCGACCGAGCCGTACGCGATGACGATCGCGGGCAGGATGAGGCGGAACACGGTGTCGCCGGCGAGGTAGTACTGCCCGTGGAGGAACGAGTCGACGGTCGGGAAGCCGGTCGGAGAGGTCTGGTAGTTGGCGCCGATCCAGCTCGGTTTGCCCCCGTCGACGCAGCTCCAGGGCGGGAACGAGCCGTAGAAGTCGAAGTACGGCGTCGACGTGGCGTGACACTCCTGGACGCCCGCCCCGACGAGGTAGGTGGCGCCGAGCAGGAACAGGGTCGCGAGGATGAACCCCGGCAACGCGAACCCGGAGAACGACAGCACCCGCGCCCCCTGGTCCAGCGGACGGTTGCGGTAGACCGCCGAGTAATTCCCGATCGGGATGGCGATCAGGAGGATGAGGAACAGCGAGAAGGCGGCGAGCTCGAGGGTATAGGGCAGGTACCACGAGAGCACCGTGGCGACCGGCTGCACGGCCTTTCCGGTAATCCCGGACGCCGGACCGTTGGCCGCGGTGAAACCCCAATGTAACGTCAGCGAATTGTAAATGTACGTCGCGTACTGCGTCCACGGTGGCTGGTCCAGGCCGAGGGTGTGGATGCCTCGGTAGTAGGCGGGGTTGTCGCACAACACGCCCGTCATGTTGAGCTGCGAGCACGGCACGGTCGGCTTGTAGCCGTTCTTCGAGGCGCCGAGGGAGGAGATGAGGCGGTAGTCGAGCGGTAGGGCCGACGTGACGAGGAAGGTGATCGTCATCACGCCGATGATGACGGGGAGCATCAGGAGGACACGCCGAATAATGTAGACCCACATCTTCATCGGTGGAGTCCCCCGTACCACCGGTCGAACACCGGCGGTTGTCGGGTCGATTCGGATGCCCCTATATAGAGATTTAAGGGCGGATTTCGCGTCCTGCGCGATTCGGCGTCGTCAACGACGCGTCAGAGGAGGGGCAACGCTCCGGTGATGGCGTCGAGCTCGCCGCCCCGGGCGGGGCCGAGGCCCAGGACCGTCTTGGTACCCGGCGGCACTTCGGTGAGACCGGCATCCTCGACGAGCACCGTGGGGATTCCCCGGGCTCGAGCCTCGCGCGCGAGCCGGTCGAGTTCGTCCAACGTCGGCGCGACCACGGCGATCTTCTTCTGACCCTGCGCGAGCCACGCGTCGAGCTCGTCGCGATGCCGTCGCTGCGCCTCCTGGAAGAGCATGACCGCGGCGTGCGCCACCTGCACGGCGACCTTCCCTTCCGTGAGTCGAAGCTCGCCGCGCACGACGAGCACGATCTTGTACCCCGAGGCGTCGCGGGGTGGTCTATTGGGCAAGCTCGGCCCCCCGCGCCTCGCCCAAGCGCCGCGCATCGGCCTGGACCCGATCGAGCTCGCTCTGGATCTTCGCGGCCGCCGGCCCCTCGGGGGTCACGCGGAGCGCGTGCTTGAGCCGGCGCTCTTCGCGGGCCAGGATCTCGAGCGACCGAACCACGTCCCACCCGCCCTCCTCGCCGGAGGAGGGCTCGGGAACCGGAGCGAGGGGTGGGTCCTTGCGGTAGGCCCCGCGGGCCCAGCCGACGGCGACGCCGACGAGCGTGATGCCGACCAGCAGCGCCTCGAGCAGCGGGCTCGACCACGTCGCGGAGAAGCCGACGGGCAGGTTGAGCAGTCCGAACCCGAGGAGGACCGTGAAGGCGATGCTGAGCACGAGGGACAGCGTGCCCAGCTCGACCGACCGGAGGAGACGATCCGGCCCGCGGAGCCGCCATTCGGGGAACAGCGCCTTGGCGGTCGCCCAACCCGGCAGGAAGAAGAGCAAGAGGATCCCGGCGACGGCTCCCGGTAGCGCGAGGTCGGTCATACCGCCGTTACAGATTCGGGTCGCCGCCGCCGAGCTTGCGCTCGAGCTGCCGACGGAGCTTCCGGTTCGATGCGATCCCGTGAGCCGCCTTGCGCGTCGCGTCGTAGTAGCGGAGGAGCCCCCGGACCTCCTGCGGCTTCTGGCCGCTGCCGCGGGCGATCCGGTGGATCCGGTCGCTCTTGACGAGGCGCGGGTCGTCCAGCTCGCCGGCGTTCATCGAATCGAGGATCGCTCGGAACCGCCGCAACCGCGCCTGGGTCTCCTTCATCTGCGCGTCGTCGAGCTTTGCCCCGCCGAGCCCGGGGAAGAGGGACATCAGTTTCGAGAACGGACCCATCTGGCCCAGGGACTCGAGCTGGGCGCGCATGTCCCGCAGGCTGAACCGGCCGGACATCAGGTGCTCGGCGGCCTTCTCCGCGTCCTCCTTCCCGCTGAGCTCCTCGAACCGCTCGAGCAGGGTCTGGATGTCCCCCATCCCAAGGAGTCGCGAGACGAACCGCGTCGGGTCGAACCGCTCGAGCTCGTCGAGGTGCTCGCCCGTACCGATGAAGACGATCGGGGCGCCGCTCACCGCGACCGCCGACAGCGCGCCGCCCCCTTTCGCGGACCCGTCGAGCTTCGTCAGGATGACCCCCGTGAGCCCGACCGCATCGTGGAACGCGGCCGCGCTGCGGCCCGCCGATTGGCCCATCGCGGCGTCGAGGACGAGCAGCGTCTCGTCCGGTTGGAGCGCCTCGCGGACGCGCGAGAGCTCCGCGATGAGGTCCGGGTCGATGCCCGAGCGACCGGCGGTATCGACGATCACCGCGAGGTGGGGAGGGAACTTCGCGAGCGCTTCGCGCACGATCGTCTCGGCGCGCTTCTCCCCCCGGTTCGCGTAGAATTCGCAGCCGACTTTGCCGGCGAGCTGCTCGAGCTGGTCGACCGCGGCCGGGCGGTGGACGTCGGCCGCGACGAGCCCGACCCGCACGCCCTTCTTCTGGAAGTAGCGCGCGAGCTTCGCCGCCGTGGTCGTCTTGCCCTGGCCGAACAGCCCCGCGAGGAGGACCTTCCGCGGGCGGAGCTCGAACGGCCGGTCCTTCCCAAGGATCCCGCGGATCTCCTCGTAGATGATCCGAACCAGGAAGTCGCGGAGGCTCGCCCCGGCGGGCGGCTTCTCCTCCGTCGCGCGCCGTCGGACCCGCTGGGTCAGGTCGAGCGCCAGCTGGACGTTGACGTCCGCCTGAAGCAGCGCGCGCTGGATGTCGCGCGCGACCTCGGCGAGCAACGCCTCGTCGACCGCCGAGCCCCGGGCGATCTTCTGGAGAACGCCGCGCAGGGACTTGCCGAGCGTATCGAGGACCATGGGCGGCTCCGCTCCTCGACCGGTAGGCAGGGAGCACAACTCATTATCTTTGGGGACCGAGCACGGGGCCGCGCGAACGCGCGCGACCATGCGAGGGGACCGCACGGCCACGTAACGTTCTTATCGCGTCCGGGAACTCTGAAGGTGAAGGGTCCATGGTTGCCGACGCAGGGACCGCTCCGAAGCCGGCGCCGCCCAAGTTGAACCCGGTTCGGGTCGAGATCCACGAGGAGACGGTCGAGGAGCGGACCGACGACTTCCGGGAGGTCCTCCACGCCTACTCGAAGGAAGATGCGATCCTCGAAGCGAAGCGGTGCATCCAGTGCCGCCGGCCCTGGTGCGTCGAAGCGTGCCCGATCAGCCAGGACGCCCGCGAGTACATCCGGCTGATCGCCGCGGACGATTTCGACGGCGCGGCCCGCGTCACGATCCAGGAGAATCCGCTCGCCACGTGCCTGTGCAAGGTCTGCTACCACTACTGCGAGGACTCGTGCGTCGTCAAGAAGAAGGGCGTGCCGATCGCCATCCGCCACCTCAAGCGGGCGGCGCTCGACTACGGCACGAAGGAGCTCGTCTACGTGCCCTCGAAGCCCAAGGGCCAGCGCGTCGCGGTCGTCGGCGGCGGGCCCGCGGGCCTGATGGCCGCGTGGGAGCTCGGGATCCGCGGCTACGGCGTCACGGTCTTCGAGCAGGAGAAGCTGCTCGGCGGCCTGATGCAGACGATCCCCGCGTACCGGATGACCGACGCCGACGTCCAGACCGATAAGGCGCGGTTCCGGGACCTCGATGTGACGTTCCTCCTCGACAACAAGGTGGGGATCGAGTTCCCCCCGGAGAAGCTCCTCGAGGACGGCTACCAGGCGGTGTTCATCTCGATCGGCACGTCGATGCACCGGGTGCTCAATGTGCCGGGCGAGGGTCTCCCCGGTGTCCTCCCGGCCCTCGAACTCCTCAAGCGGGTCAATCGCGGCGAGAAGGTCCCGCTCGGCAAGCAGATCGTCGTGATCGGCGGAGGCGACGTCGCGATGGACGCCGTGCGGACCGCGCTGCGCCTCTCGGAGGGGGGCGAGGTGACCCTCGTCTACCGCCGCGGTCGCCAGGAGATGCCGGCCGACCCGGAGGAGATCCACGGGGCCGAGCAGGAGGGCATCCGTTTCCTCTTCCAGAAGGCGCCCCTCGAGATCGTCGGCAACGGCTCGGTCGCCGGTCTCGTCGTCCAGTCGATCGAGCTCGGACCGGCCGACGCCGGCGGTCGACGGTCACCGGTCCCGGTCGTAGGTTCCGAGACCACGCTCCCGTGCGATACGGTCATCGTCGCCGTAGGGCAGAAGGCCGACCTGCGCGGGTTCGATGGAACGCTCGACCTCAAGATCACGTCCCAGGGCTGGCCCGAGGGCAAGGCGAGCGGGTTCGCGACCTCCGTCCCCGGCGTTTTCGCGGCGGGGGGTCGGTCGGTCGTCTACGCGATGGGTGCGGCCACCCAGGCCGCCGACGCGATCGACGCGTACCTCGCCAAGCTCCGGGACGAGCCCCCCAGTCTGCGCCCGGACCCTTTCGGCGGTGGAGGGACCTTCCACCTCCCCGCGGGCTACACCGCGCCGATCCGCATCTAACTCGTCCCACGCGGCGTCACCCCGACGCGACCGTTCGGTACGTGCCGCGCCGCAACCCTTTTCTCGGCCGCTCCCCCATCGAACGACCGCGCTTCCGGTGCTGATGATCCCGCGTGGCCGACCGAACATCGTCGCGTTCGCGATCGCCGTCGCGCTCCTCGCGCTCCCGGTGTTCCCGGTCGCCGCACCCCCTCCCCCATCGCGCGGGGCCGCTCTTCTGACGGTATCGAACGTCGTTCCATCGTACGTCCCGGGCGTCCTCGGACTCCCCTTCGCGGCCCGCGCGGGCTTCGACCCCACGCATCTCGCCTCGGTCGCGACCCCCGCGCTCTCGCAGGACGCTTCGATCCTCGTGACGGTGACCCTGCAACCTCGCGACCCGAGCTTCTTCGCCCCCAAGCCGTTCGGGTCCCCCCCCTTGACCGCAGCGCAGGTTCGGGACCGGTACGCTCCGTTGCCGGCCGACTACGACGCGCTGGTCTCGTACTTCACCGGCCATGGCCTCACGTTGGTCCACGAGTGGCCGGACGGATTGGCGATCTCGGTGACCGGCCCGGCGTCGGCCGTCGGGGCGGCGTTCGGGACCCCGCTCTGGGACGGAACGGCGGGCGGCCGCTCCGTCCGGGTCGCCGCCTCGCCCCCGACCCTCCCCGCCGCGCTCGAGCAGCACGTGGCCTCGGTCGCCGGCCTCGACGATGGGTTCTCTACGTTCACGACGCCGCTCCGTGCGGCCCCGTTGGCGAGCCCGGCCGCCGGTCGAACGACCGGGCTCATCACTCCGTCGGCGCTTCACAAGGTCTACGACCTGAACGGGCTGTACAACTACTCGGGCACGCCCCACTGGGCCACGGGCACCCACATCTCGCTCGTCCTCTGGGGGGAGGGGTACGCCCCGAGCGACCTCCAGACGTTCTTCTCGAGCTACTATCCCGCCGGGTTTCCTGCGATCACGCTGAAGTACCTCGCCGT
>Ga0075436_100000367_pt1 | contig 28887 bp, 21 predicted proteins | sample RhiMethybrSRZTD5_FD_75303 | JGI IMG/M metagenome (GOLD analysis project Ga0075436, IMG submission 75303) | Populus rhizosphere microbial communities from Tennessee, USA - Rhizosphere MetaG P. TD hybrid SRZTD5 | ecosystem: Host-associated > Plants > Roots > Rhizosphere > Soil | place: USA...
GCGGCTTCTGCATTATCCCGCAGTTGCGCGGCAAGTTCCGCTCCCGCCGCTTTGAGTCGGTAGTCGCCGAGGCGGAACGCCTGGCCGGGAACGGCGTGCGCGAAGTCACCCTGATCGGCCAGGACACCACCTGCTACGGCGAGGATCTGGGCCTAAAGGACGGGCTGGCCCTCTTACTGGAAAAGCTGGCGGGAATCGAGGAGTTGCGCTGGGTGCGTTTTCTTTACGCCTATCCCAACAAGATCACCAGCCGCCTGCTGGAGACCATCGCCAGCAGCGATAAAATTTGCTCCTATATGGACGTGCCTCTGCAGCACGCCTCGCCGGCGGTGCTCAAGCGCATGAAGCGCGGCGGCGGCGCCGATCTGTTCTCGCGGTCCATCGAAAAGATGCGTCGGAGAGTTCCCGGCCTCACCCTGCGCACTACCTTCATCGTGGGCTTTCCCGGCGAGACCGAACAGGATTTTGAGGAGCTTTGCGAATTCGTGCGCCAGGCCGAGTTCGATTGGATGGGCGCCTTCGGCTACTCCGACGAGGAAGGCTCTGGCGCCTTCCATTTGGAGGGCAAGCTGCCGGCCGGGGAAATTGAGCGCCGCCGCAAGTACTTGATGGGCATTCAGCGCCAGATCAGCAAGCGTAGAAAAAAAGCGCTGGTCGGCCGCGAGTTCGACCTGCTGCTGGAAGGGCCCTCCCAGGAAACCGACCTGCTGCTGGAAGGCCGCACGGAAATGCATGCCCCGGAAATTGATGGCAAGGTGCTGATCAACGATGCGGGCGAGCGCGAACTTTGCGCTGGCGAGTTCTATCGCTGCCAGGTTACCGAGGCGCACGATTACGATCTGGTCGGAAAGATCGTGTAATCGAGCAATTGTGTAATTGGTAATTGCGTAATTTGTAATTGAAAGCTGGACAGCTGGTCTTAAAATTACCCAATTACCAATTACACAATTACTCAATTTTCCCATGCCCCGGAAACGAGTGCTCAGCCTGCGCTGCCCCACCTGCAAGAAGCTGGTGCTGCGCACCGATCCCGAATTCCCCTTCTGCAGCGAGCGTTGTCGTCTGATAGATTTGGGCAAGTGGGCCAGCGACGGCTATGTGATTTCCAGTCCGATTACCGATCCCGAAGAGATGGGATTCAAGTCCAATCCGCGGGCGGGCTCCCGAGATCAGCGCTTCGGCCAAAAGGATGAGGACCACTCCGTCGGAAACCGAAATGATCCCGACCGACAGCACAAGCGCTGAACCCTCTACCCCGGCGGGACACGGGCGAACTGGCAAGCTTTCCTGGCTCATCGCTACGTTCTTCGGCTGCGGACGAATGCGTCCCGGCCCGGGCAGCTGGGCCTCGGCGGCAACAGTGCTGCTGTGGTGGCTGATCTCACAGGCTGCCGGCGTCAGACTGCAGATCCCAATTGCGGTGATGTTGGCCTGCCTGGCCATCGCGTTGGGAATTCCGGCGGCGACACGCGTAGCCCGTGAGAGCGGCATCAACGATCCCTCCTTCGTGGTGATTGATGAAGTTGCAGGCCAAATGATTGCTCTCATTGCCGCCCCGGTGCGATGGAAAACTCTGCTGGCCGGCTTTATACTTTTTCGGGCGTTCGACATCATGAAGCCTCCGCCCCTGCGCCGGCTGGAAAAAATTCCCGGCGGCCGGGGCATCATGATGGACGATGTGGGAGCAGGCCTTTACGCATTGGCCTGCCTGCAGTTGGCGCTCCACTTTGGCTGGCTGCGGTGAGCTCCGACGCCAGATTTCGAGACTGCGAGGATGAGTATCTCCGAACGGCTGCTGGGCAAGAAAAACGTAAATGGCAAGCCGCACATTGACGCGGTTCGCCCCGCCGCCGCTCTGCCCGGGGGCGAAGTCCGCATCATTGGCAGCGGCTTGCGGCCTCCGGAATTGCGCCGCCCGCGCGTCCAGTTCGGCGAGGTCGAGGGCTCGGTGCTCATCAGCTCTGACGACTTTCTGGTGGCCCGCGTCCCGGAAGGCGCCATGACTGGGCCGGTTGTCGTTTCCACGAACGGCAACACCAGCAACGCCCAAGAAGTGAAGGTAGCAGTCACCATCGCCGAGAACCTCCACCCTGTGACCAACCCCGCCCTCGATCTGGAAGGCAACATCTACGTTACTTTCTCCGGCTCTCGCGGCCAGAAGGTCCCCGTCGCGATTTACAAAATTGACACGAATTATGCAGTCAAGCCCTTTCTGGCGGAAATGATGAATGCCACCGCCATTGCCTTCGACCGCGGCGGCCAGATGTACGTCACCTCGCGCTACGACGGCACGGTTTATAAAGTTGCGCCCAATGGCACTATGTCCGCCTATGCCGAAGGCATGGGAGTGGCCACGGGTCTGGCCTTCGACAAGGAAGAGAACCTCTACGTAGGCGACCGCAGCGGCACCATTTTCAAGATTGGCCGCGACCGGCAGATCTTTGTGTTCGCCACCCTCGAGCCCAGCGTCTCCGCCTACCACATGGCATTCAGCAACAGCGGCGAATTGTTCGTGACCGGGCCCACCACCTCCAGCTTCGATTCGGTCTACCGGGTTGATCCTCACGGCAGCGTGAGTGTTTTTTATCGTGGCCTGGGCCGTCCGCAGGGCTTGGCCTTCGATGCTGAGGGCAATCTGTATGTGGCGGCTTCCCTGGGCGGAAAACGCGGCATTGTCAAATTGACCCACGCTGCGCAGGCCTCGCTCGAAGTCGCTGGCCATGGCCTGGTCGGGCTCGCCTTCGCACCCGGCCGCTCCGCCGTCCTGGCCACCAGCAACGCCATCCACCATCTTTCCTGGGACATCCAGGGCAAGCCGCTACTGCCGCAGGAAACCTAGTTTTTAGTGCCGGTTTCCGGTACCCAGCCCCAGAGCCACGTGGTTTTGACGCTAAAGAATCGGTGCACCGTGTGAGATTATTTCCCGGTACGAAGAACTGGGTACCAGGCGCTAGGAATTGATTCATGAACGCTGAAATCATCGCCGTGGGATCGGAACTGCTGACGCCTTTTCGTCAAGACACCAACTCTCTCTATCTCACGGAAAAGCTCAACCAACTGGGCATGGAAGTGTCCTTCAAGAGCATCGTGGGCGACAGCCGCGAGCACCTTGCCGAGGTGACGCGCATTGCCCTGGCACGCGCTGGTCTGGTGATCCTGATGGGCGGCCTTGGCCCCACCGAGGATGACCTGACTCGCGAGGCCGTAGCCGACGCCCTGGAACTCCCGCTGGTGCGCGATGAGGCCATTGTGGAAGCCCTGCGCAAGCGCTTCTCCAAGCGCGGGTTCAAGTTCACGGAAAACAACTCCAAGCAGGCTGACATCATCTCCGGAGCGACGGTGCTCACCAATCGCAACGGCACCGCACCCGGGCAGTGGATCACCGGCAGCTATGATGGCAACGAAAAAACCATCATCCTGCTCCCTGGGCCACCCCATGAACTGAAACCGCTGTTTGAGGAACAGTGCCTGGAGCGTCTGCGCGAGCACCTGCCGCCGGCCTTCATTGCCAGCCGCGTGCTCAAGGTCGCCATGCTGGGCGAATCCCATTGCGATGACCGCATCGCCCCCATCTACCGCCGCTATCCCAATGTTCAGACCACAATCCTGGCCTATGCCGGCGAGATCGAGATCCACCTGCGGGCACGAGCCGACTCCCTGGAAGTGGCCCAGCAGCGGGTCGACAAGGTGGCGGAGAAGTTGGAGGACGAACTGGACGAGTACGTGTTCTCCCGCCAGGGTGAATCGCTGGAGCAGATTGTCGGCTATTACCTGCAGATGCGGAACGCCACCCTGGCCGTCGCCGAATCCTGCACCGGCGGGCTGATTGGCGAGCGCATGACCTCGGTGAGTGGCAGTTCGCGCTACTTTCTGGGGGGCGCCATGGTTTACTCGAATGAACTAAAACACAAGTTTGCCGATGTGCCGAAAGCGCTGATTGCCGCGCATGGCGCCGTCAGCCGCCAAGTGGCCGCTGCCCTGGCGGAGGGCATTCGCAAGCGCTGCGGCGCCACCTGGGGGCTGGCCGTTACCGGTGTTGCCGGACCCAGCGGGGGGACCGAAGAAAAACCGGTCGGCCTGGTGTTCCACGCTCTGTCCAACGGCGAATCCACGGAAGTGGTGGAGCGCAAATTTCCCGGCGACCGCGAACGGGTGCGCTGGTGGGCTTCGCAACAGGCCTTGGATATGGTACGCAGGAAATTGATGTGAACACCGTTAACGGTTGAGGTTATGCGTCTCTTCGTTGCCCTCGACATTGATCCAACCATCCGGGAGCGCATAGCCCGTTTCCTGGAAGGGGTGCGCGAGTTTGCTCCCCACGCCCGCTGGGTGAGTGCCGAGTCGTTGCACATCACGCTGAAATTCATCGGCGAACAGCCTGACCACAAGTTGGATTCCATCAAAACGGCGCTGGCCGGAATTCACTCGCTGCCCACGGACCTCAACTTTCGCGGCTACGGATTTTTCCCGACCCCGCGTTCCGCACGCGTTTTCTGGATCGGCGTGGACGCGGACGAGCGTCTCGCCCAACTCGCCGGCCTGGTGGAACAAGCGCTTGAGCCTTTCGGCATCAAGCGGGAAGCGCACGGCTTCAACCCGCATCTGACGCTGGCGCGGGGCAAGTCGGCGGCCCCGCAACCTCGCCACGACGTCCGCCCCAACCGCAACTTCCAGCGCCTGCAGGAAAAATTGGACGCCTTGCCTACGCCCGAGTTCGGTACAATGACCGCCCGCGAGTTCTTTCTCTACCAGAGCAAGCTCTCGCCGGCGGGTTCGCAGTACACGAAACTACAGCGCTTCCCGCTACTATGAACGCAGGCATGCCGGTTCAAACCTATTTCGTGGCCGTTGCGATTATGGGATACCTGCTCGGCTCCATTGCCTTTGGTTATCTTCTGGTGCGGATTTTCCGCGGAACCGATATTCGGCAAAGCGGCAGCGGCAACATCGGAGCTACCAACGTCGCCCGCTCTTCCCCCGGCCTGGGTGCTGCGACTCTCTTGCTGGACGCGGCCAAGGGTTTCCTGGCCGTCACCTCTGCCTCCGCCCTCGCATCGGGCATAGGCGTGCCTTACCTGTATTCCGCCATGGCGCTGGCTGCCTTTTGCGCTCTGCTGGGACACATGTTTCCCGTGTGGCTGAACTTCCGTGGCGGCAAAGGCGTGGCCACCGGGGTAGGCGCATTCGTGGCCATCGTACCCAAGGCCGTACTGGTCGCCATCTGTCTGTTCGCCGCCCTGGTGGCCCTGTTCCGTTATGTCTCCCTGGGCTCAATGGTCGCGGCCGCGGCGCTGCCCGCCTTAATTTATCTCTTCTACATTCAGCCCGGCGCACCCATGCAGAGTGTGCTGGCCGCAGCCATGGCCGCTTCCCTGCTCATCATTGCCAAACACCACCAGAACATTTCGCGCCTGCTCGCCGGTACCGAGCACCGCCTCTCCCTGAGGCGGGGATGAAGGGAGACACCGCGTGAGCGACATCGCCGTTATCGGCGCGGGCGCCTGGGGCACCGCCCTCTCGATTGTCCTCGGCCGCAAGGGTTCGCACATCGTTCGCCTGTGGGCTTACGAGCGCGAGGTCTGCGATTCCATTGCCGACCACAGAATAAACGAGCCGTTCCTTCCCGGGTATCCCATACCGGAGACGGTCACGGTCAGCAACCGTCTGGACGAGGCGCTCGCCGGCGTTGAAGTGGTGATCAGCGTGATGCCTTCCCATCATTGCCGGCGGCTGTTCCGCGAAATGGCGCCGCTGGTCCGCCCGGAGATGCTTTTCGTCAGCGCCACCAAGGGCGTGGAAAACGACACGCTCTCGCGCATGACTGAAGTGATCACGGACGTTGTCCACGAACTCGCCGGATTCCGCCCCCGTCTGGGCGCGCTGAGCGGGCCGTCGTTTGCCCGCGAGGTGGCACGAGGCGATCCCACTGCCATCACCGTCGCCTCCCATGATGCCGACCTGGCGCAGGCGGTGCAGCGCGAGTTCAGCGATCCTTCTTTCCGCGTGTACACCAGCGAAGACATTGTGGGAGTGGAACTCGGAGGCGCGCTCAAAAACATCGTTGCCATCGCTGCCGGCATGTGCGACGGCCTGGGCTTAGGCCACAACTCGGTGGCCGCGCTCATTACTCGTGGCCTGGCCGAAATCACCCGCCTGGTCGTGGCCTGCGGCGGCCATCGTGAGACCATGGCTGGCCTGGCCGGCTTAGGCGACCTGGTGCTCACCTGCACCGGCGAGCTCTCCCGCAACCGCTCCGTGGGCGTGGAACTGGGCCGCGGGCGTAAGCTGATAGACGTGGTTGCCGGCATGCACGGCATGGTGGCGGAAGGCGTGCTCACCACCAATGCCGCCGTCGGACTTGCCCACAAATTCGGCGTGGAAATGCCCATTACCCAGCAGGTTCACGCCATCCTGCATCAGGACAAATCGCCCCGGGATGCCATCCACGAACTCATGACCCGCCGCGCTACCAGCGAAGTCGGGCTCTATCGCAACAGCGCTAATGGCTAGTATGGAGCACCAGAACGCAAACCTGTCCTAAGCAGGACTTTGTACCCGCATGTGCCAGTGCTGAAGTAGCCGGTACTGTGGAGCTGCGGTACTTTCGTAACTCCCCCTGTACCGCCGTTTCCCCTGCTTTCTCCTTCTTCACAGTAAAATTTCCCAAGCTCCCCCCCAAAAAGCATGCACAGGACGAGCAGGGACTCCTTGTTCAAGAAACTACCCATACCCGCGCGCATTCCCATCCTTTACCTCATGCTGAGTGTGCTCATGCTGGTCAGCGTGGTCCCCATGTATTTCTACTCGCAGCAGATGATTGCGATAAACCGGGACCGGCTTAAGACCAACGAAATGATGTTGCAGAACACCATCACGCGCTCGCTGGCGGACAGTATTTCCGAGCGTCAGGCCACGGTCCGGCTGATGCTGAATAATCTCTCCTCCGCCATCCAGATCGCCAGCGGCGGCGATCTCAGCAGCAATCACGTGAGCACCCCAGAACTGCGCGCCCTGGTGGAGAACTTTGTTTCTTCTTCCGACAACCTGGTCTATGCGACGCTGCTTAATAATCAGGCGAAAGGCATATCCGCCGGACGCATCGCTCCCGACGCTTTCCTGCAGCGCGAGTTGGAGCGCGCCTTTGCCGCCGCCCGGGATGGCCGCATTTATAACGGCGACGCCCTCACCGCCTACGGTGGCAAGTCTCCCCGCACTATCACGCTGGTGAGCACGCCCATCATGGCCGGCGGCCATTTCATTGGCATGCTGGGCGCCGTGGTTGATTTGCAGTTTCTGATCCGCCGCATGCAGGAGGTCAGCACCGGCGGCCTGGTCACCTACGTGGTTGACCGCCAAGGCCGGCTGGTAGCCGGGGTCAAGCCGGAGTACGCCACCGGCCAGGAAATGACCAACCTGGACATTGTGAAGAATTTTGTCGAACAGGGCGGCCGGGCGCAGTTTGTGGCCACTAAGGAATTTAACATCACCAACGGACGCCAGACGGAGTCCATGCTGGGGACCTACAGTCCTGTCCCCTCGTTGGAATGGGCCGTGATCGTCCAGAAGCCCCAGCGCGAAGCTTACCAGAGCATTTACGAGATGCAGCGAACCGCCGGCCTGCTGGCGCTGATGGCCGTGCTGATGGCGGTGGGCATCAGCAGCTTTGCGGCGCGCAAAATCACTCACCCCATTCAGGTCTTGACCGACACCAGCCGGGCCATCGCGCGCGGCGACTTCTCGCAGCGCGTCCAGCTCACCAGCCGCACCGAAATCGGCGAACTGGCCCACACCTTCAACACCATGTCCGACGACCTGGAGCGCTTCGTCGCTGATCTAAAGCGCGCCGCGGAAGAGAACCGCGCGCTGTTCTTGAACTCCATCCAGATGCTGGCCGGCGCGGTCGACGAAAAGGATCCGTACACTCGCGGCCACTCTGACCGTGTGACCCGCTACTCCGTCCTGCTGGCCACCGAAATGGGCCTGGAGAACGAGTTCATTGAGAAGGTGCGCATCTCCGCCCAACTACACGATGTGGGCAAAATCGGCATTGAAGATCGCGTACTCAAGAAACCGGGGGCCCTCACACCCGAAGAGTACGAGATCATGAAAACCCACACCACCAAGGGCGCCAACATCCTGCGCCCGGTGAAACAACTGGCCGAGATGATTCCCGGCATCGAACTGCACCACGAATCGCTGGATGGCCGCGGGTATCCCTACGGCTTGAAAGGCGATGAAATACCACTCATGGCGCGCATCATCGCCGTGGCTGATACCTTTGACGCGATCACCACCAACCGTCCCTACCAGGCGGCGCACGATCACGCCTATGCCGTGCGCATTATCAATTCTCTGGCCGACAAGCGCTTTGATCCTAAAGCGGTGGCTGCGCTCACCACCGTGTTCCACCGCGGCGATCTGCAACCGGAAGGTTCGCCCAAGCCTCAAGCTCCTCCACCCGTGGCAACGGTGGAGCTACCCGCCGATGTGGCCGCCACGGTCGAGAGCGGGCGCTACTAACCCAATTCACTTTTCCCGCCGTTCTTCCCATTTCGGGAAACCTCTAGCTCGTTGAAGCGGAACATTTTCGCTAACCTTGGGCCAACACGGGCTCACAGATATAATCACTCGCACTTTATGCATCTGGACAAAGGCTCACGGCTCAGCCAATACGAGATCCTGGCGCCGCTCGGCGCCGGCGGCATGGGCGAGGTGTACCGTGCCCGCGACATTTCCCTGGGCAGAGACGTCGCCCTCAAGATTCTTCCCGACTCGTATTCCGGCGACGCGGACCGCTTGCGGCGCTTCACGCAGGAAGCTCAGGCTGCCGCTGCTCTTAATCATCCCAACATTCTTGCCATTTACCAGATCGGCCAGGAACTCGAGCAGACCTACATTGTCTCCGAACTGCTGGAAGGCGAGACTCTGCGGGAACGCTTGCGTCCCGGTCCGCTGCCCGTGCGCAAAGCGCTCGATTACGCCCTGCAGGTGGCGCACGGCCTGGCCGCGGCCCACGACAAGGGCATTATTCATCGCGATCTGAAGCCGGAAAATATCTTCATCACCGGCGATGGCCGGGCCAAGATCCTTGACTTTGGCTTAGCCAAGCTGACCCGTCCTGAAGAACCCTCCTCCGCCGAACACGCCACCATGTCGGCGGCCACTGAAGCCGGCAAAGTGCTGGGCACCGTCGGGTATATGTCCCCGGAGCAAGTGCGGGGCAAGCCGGTGGACGCGCGCTCTGATTTATTCAGCTTTGGCGTGATCCTTTACGAGATGCTCTCCGGCCAGCGTGCTTTCCACGGCGAGTCTTCGGCTGACGTCCTCAGCGCTATTCTGCGCGAGGAACCGCCTGAACTCAGCGCTACCAACCGCACCACCCCGCCGGCGCTGCAAAGGATTGTGCGCCACTGCTTGGAAAAAAATCCCCAGGAACGATTCCAGTCAGCACGTGATCTCGCCTTCCACTTAAGCGATGTTTCTTCTCCCTCCAGTGCCAGCGGAATCGCAGAACCCATCGTCAGCCGCCGCTCCCGCCGCTGGCTGCCGGCTGCAGGCCTCGGCTTGCTTCTGTTGGCAGTTGCGGGCGCCGGCGCCTTTGTGGCTGGGCGCCGTCTTAGTGCAGACTCCCAGCCCTCGTTTCATCGCCTTACGTTCCGGCGTGGCACCGTGCTAAGCGCTCGCTTCGCCCCCGACGGCAAAACCGTGGTTTACGGAGCCGCCTGGGACGGCAACAAGCCGGAAGTGTTCCTGGTTACCCCTGACAGCCCGGAATCACGTCCACTGGGACTCGCTAACACCGATGTCTATTCGGTCTCGCCCAACGGGGAACTGGCTCTTTCCCTGCGTAATCGCGATCCTCTGCCGCCGGTTTCCGGCACCCTGGAACGCGCGGCCCTGCTGGGCGGCGCCGCACCCCGCCCCGTCATGGACGGCGTGGAGTTTGCCGACTGGGGCGATAACGGTTCTCTCGCTGTTACCCTCGACACCGGTGTTGGTGATCGCCTTGAGTATCCCGTGGGCACATCCCTTTACGAAAAAGAGGGTCCCATTCATGATGTACGGGTCTCTCCTGATGGCAAGCTGGTCGCGTTTTGGGAAATTGAAAAGGATGCCTTCGTCATCAGTGTCGTGGATCGGCAACGCAAGCGACGTGTTCTTTCCCAAGGCATGCTGGGAATTCACGGACTTGCCTGGACTCCTTCTGGCGGGGAAATCTGGTTTGCGGCGCAAGCGCGCGACGCGAGTTGGGGTGTGTACGCGGTCAGCCTTAGTGGCAAGCAGCGTCTGTTGCTGCGGTTGGCCGGGCCCACCCGCCTGTATGACATCTCCCACGGTGGCCAACTGCTGCTCGCCCTTGAGAACCGCGAAACCGGCATTCGCTATCTGGCGAAATCGGGGGTGGAGCGTGACCTCTCCTGGCTGGATGGTTCGACGCTTGGCGATCTCTCCACCGACGGCTCCGCCATGCTGTTCAGCGAAACCCAGGAAGCGGGAGGCTCAGAGGGTTCGGTGTACCTGCGTAAAAGCGACGGCTCCCCTCCCGTCCGCCTGGGAAGCGGCGTAGGGCTGAGTCTTTCTCCCGACGGCAAGTGGGTGCTGGCCTTGCCGCGCTCGCGCAACGAATTGCATCTACTGCCCACGGGTGTGGGAGAGCCGCGCGTCATCAAAGGCAACTTTGCCAGCTATTGGGCGGACGCCCACTGGCTTCCCGGCGGCAAGCGCATCGTATTTATTGCAATCGAACCGAAGCACGATCCTCGTATTTACGTGCAGGAACTCTCCGGGTCGCCGCGCGCCATCTCGGCGGAGGGACTGATTTACGGCGCCCTGCCCTCGCCCGATGGCCGCTACGTGGCCACAGCGCTTTCTGGCAAGGCCTTGCTGCTCTCGCCCGATGGCGGCCAGGCGCAAACACTCCCCGGCGTGGCGCCCGAGGAAATACCGGTCGCCTGGAGCGCAGACAGCCGTTCAATCTTCGTGACAAAGCTAGGAATGACTGCGCTCGTATATCGCGTCGAACTGTCATCCGGCAAGCGCACCTTGTGGAAGGAACTGGCGCCAGCGGACCGCGCCGGCATCACCAGCGTGCTTCATATCTGCATGCTGCCTGACCAGAGCGCCTACGCGTATTCTTATAACCGTGTGCTCTCGCAGCTGTTTACCGTCGAGGGACTGAAATAACCGCCTAGGAACACTCGGGCAGGCATGCGGGTCTCAATCCCCGTACGGGTCTTTCAAGTAGCCCTCGACCGCGAAGTCTTCGCCAAAGCGGTGCAAGGTAAAAGACCGAATGTAGGCGGCCTCGCTCATGCGCCGGAAACCGGGCCCAGCGGCAAAAGGAACCGAACCGGTGCCGGCCAGGATCTTGGGTGCGTAGTAGAGAAAAACTTTGTCCACCACTCCGGCCGCCAGCGCCGCCCAGTTAACCATGGCGCCACCTTCGATCAGCAGGCTGGTGATCTCCATCTCGCCCAGGCAGGCAACAATCTGATCCATTCCCGGGCGACCGTCGCCAGGACCCAACCCAACCTGCTTCACCTGGACTCCATGCTCCTCCAACTTGCGGCGTTTCTTCTCTTCCGCGAAGGAGCAGATAACCAGCACATCATCCTCAACCGTCTTGACCACGCGCGAGTCGAGCGGCAGGCGCAGGCGGGAGTCCACAATCACCCGCAACAGTGGCCGGCGCCGCGGCAGGCCGCTGCGATCGGTGAGCAGAGGATCGTCGGCAATGACGGTGCCCACGCCCACCAGGATGGAATCGTGCTGGTGCCGCAATTGGTGGACATGGGCGCGCGCCGCCTCGCTGGTAATCCAGCCTCCGCTCACGCCTCCCGCGCCCAACGCCGTGGGATTGGCGGATTCGCCAGGCGGCGGCGCGATTTTCCCATCCAGCGTCATCGCCGCCTTCAGCGTCACCAGCGGCGCTTTGTGACGGATGTATTTGGCGAAGGCTTCGTTCAGCTTGCCGGCCTCGCCGGCGCCAGCGCCAACTTCCACTTCGATGCCAGCGTCCCGCAGTCGGGCGAATCCCTGGCCCGCAACCTGCGGATTGGGATCGGGCATGGAGGCGACAACCCGGCCCACTCCGGCGCCAATCAGCGCGTCGGTACAAGGCCCGGTGCGGCCCTGATGGGAGCAGGGTTCAAGATTCAGGTAAAGGGTGGCGCCGCGGGCGCGCTCGCCCGCCTGCTCCAAGGCCAGAATTTCTGCATGCTTCAGGCCTTCGTAAGTGTGGCTGCCGAAGCCCACGATCTGGTCTCCACTGACCAGCACCGCACCCACACAGGGATTGGGCGAGGCCAAGCCGATGCCCTGGCGCGCCAACTGCAGCGCCTTTTGGATGTACCGTTGGTCAGCTTCGCTGCTCATCTGTCTCGGTGGTGAATTGCATCATTCGAACAGCGAGTCCACGAAGGATTGGGGATCGAAGGGCAGCAGGTCTCCCGCCTTCTCACCCACGCCCACATAGCGCACCGGAAGTCCGAGTTCGCGGGTAATGGCCACCACGACTCCGCCCTTGGCGGTGCCATCCAATTTGGTGAGCACGATGCCAGTCACGCCGGAGGACTGGGTGAAGAGCCGCGCCTGCTGCAGGCCGTTCTGTCCGGTGGTGGCGTCCATGATGAGCAGGGTTTCATGCGGGGCGCCCGGAATGATGCGCTGCGCGGTGCGCCGCATTTTCTCCAGCTCAGCCATTAGGTTCGCCTTGGTGTGCAAGCGCCCGGCGGTGTCCACAATGACGTAATCGGCATGGCGCGCTTTGGCCGCCTGCAGCGCGTCGAAAAGCACTGCTGCCGGGTCGCCGCCGGGCTTGGTTTTGATGACCTCGGTGCCCGTGCGCGTGCCCCAGATTTCCAGTTGCTCGATGGCGGCGGCGCGAAACGTATCCGCGGCGCATAGCAGCACCGACTTGCCATCGCCGCGCAAAACGTTGGCCAGCTTGCCGATGGTTGTCGTCTTGCCTGTGCCGTTGACGCCCACCACCACGATGACCTCGGGCTCGCCTTCCACCTTCTGCACCGGCTGCGAGCCGCCCTGGGTAAGGATGGCCAGCAGTTCTTCCTTAAGCAGGCGCTTGAGTTCGCCCACGTCCTTGATCTGCTTGCGGTCGGCCTTCTCGCGCAGCTTATCCAGCACCTCGTGCGTGGTGGTGGTGCCCAGGTCCGCGCCGATGAGCGTGGCTTCCAGGTCGTCGAGCGTGGCGCGGTCAATTTCCTTGTGGAAAGAAACCACGTCTTCCAGGCGCTCGCTCAGGTTCTCACGGGTGCGGGTGACCGCCTCTTTCATGCGGTCGAGGAAGCCGGGCTTCTGTTCTACGCTGCCGAATAAGGTCTGAATCATGCGAGGATGCTTCCGCCGCGGAATCTCTGATACTTGCGCGCTTAGGCTTCATTATAGCTAAGGCGGGTGGGATCCTCTGGCCTCCTCCCCTTAGCGGTTGCGGTCGCCCCAGGCAGGAATTTCCAACTGGTCGCATACAATGGACCTATGTTCACTGGACTGATTGAAGAAGTCGGGCGGGTGGCCAGGATTACTGAGAACCAGGGGCAGCGCCGTCTGAGCATTTCTGCCGCGCGGCTTCCGCACGAACTCCAGATTGGCGACAGCATTTCCGTAAGCGGCACCTGCCTGACAGCGGTGGAGGTCCACCCTGATTCCTTTGCCGCCGACTTGGCCGCCGAAACCTGGGCCCGCACTTCTTTCTCACGCATCCGCCAGGGTGCGCTGGTGAATCTGGAATTGCCCATGCGGGCTGATGGCCGTTTCGGCGGGCACCTGGTGCAAGGTCACGTGGATGGCACCGGCAAATTCCTGGCGCTGGATCCCATTCCCGGTGGCAACGACTTCTGGCTGCGCATTGAAATCCCCCAGGACCTGGAGCGCTATGTCGTGCACAAGGGCTCGCTATCGGTGGAGGGCATCAGCTTGACGGTGGCCAAGCTCGAGGACAACACGGTAACCATCGCCATCATTCCCCACACCATCGAGATGACCAACCTGAAGTCGCTCAAAGCCGGCGATCCCGTGAACCTGGAAGTGGACTTGGTCGCCAAGTACGTGGAGAAAATGCTGCGCGGTGAACCGGAGAGCGCTCTGACCGTGGAGCGCCTCATGGCGGAAGGCTTTTAGGCTTACTCGCCAGGTCCCTGCTCTAGGTCTGATCCCGCCACTCGCCACCTTCCTGATCCGGAGGCGGAGTGTCGAGGCGCAATTCATCCAATTCCAGGAACTCGCGTACGATGGGCTCCGAGGAGCGCTCCATCTCCCGCGGCGAGCCAAAAAAGATCACCCTGGCCTCGTGCAGGAAGACCACGCGATCGGCCAGCTTCTTGGCCAGCCGCATGTCGTGGGTCACAACCACGCTGGTCAGCTTGAGCTGAAACTTCAGCTTCTTGATCAAGTCGCCGAGTAGCTGCGCCATCAGCGGGTCCACCATGGTGGTGGGCTCGTCATAAAGCACGCATTCCGGCTGGGCCGCCAAAGCCCGTGCGATAGCCACCGAGCGCTTCATCCCGGTAGAAAGCTCGGAGGGCACCACATCGCGCATGGGCTTAACGCCCACCATATCCAGCAGCCCATCCACGATCTGGTAAATCTGTTCTTCGTTCAGGTCGCCGCGCTCGCGCAGGGGAAAGGCAACGTTTTCGCCCACGGTGAGCGAATCGAACAGCGCTCCATTCTGGAACACCATCGTGACTTTCTTGCGGATGCGCTCCAGTTCTTGTTCCGGATAATCGGTGATGTCCTCGAAGGCCACGATCACTCGTCCCGAGTCTGGCTTGAGAAATCCCATGATGTGGTGCAGCGACACCGACTTGCCCACGCCGCTGCGCCCGAGGATGCAGACGGTCTCGCCCGGCAGCACGTCGAAGCTCACATCGTCCAGGACGCGATTGGAGCCGAACGCCTTGAATACATGCTTGAACTCGATGTAAGGCTTACGCTCCTGCTCTGTGGAAACACCCTGCCCCTGTGCCTCACTCTGTCCATCCGAAGTAGCGATGTTGAAAATGGAGTTCATGGTTCTACACCCGGACGCCGGCGGGCCTGCTCCCATTCTTCGCGTGTATTCAAATTGTCGAACATTGTCGCCGGGAAGGCAAAACGGACCAGTTCGCCCTCTTCGATGATACGGACTGCAACCCGGGCGAAGAGAGTGTCAATTTTGTTTCTGCCCGCGCTCAGGGCCTGCTCCGCCACCAGCCCGAACTCGCGACGATAGACAGCACACAAGGGCTGCAGTCCTCCCGCCGCTTTCGGCACGGTTACCACTGCATTCGCCGCACGAGCCTCGTCCGCCAGATAGTGCAGAAATCTTGCCTGCAGAAAGGGCAAGTCCACGGCTAGCATCAGGTTGAAATCGCTGCTGGTTGAGCTAAGGGCAGCGTGAATTCCCCCCAGAGGGCCGCGTTCTGCATATTCGTCTTCGACTACCGGCGCAAAAGCCGCAAATTTGTCACGTGCACCGACAATTCGGACATCCTCGGTCAAGGAACGCGCCAGTTCCAGCGCGCGTTCCACGAGCGTTTGGCCCTCGAGCAGGAGGAAGGCTTTGTCCGTCCCCATGCGCGAGCTTCTGCCCCCGGCCAGCACAAACGCGGTCAGATCAGCCACCGCGAAAGCTTACCATTGTCCAAACCCCGGGCCAGAGCTGCGGACGTTCGTGATCGAACACTTCTCTCCCAACATCGAACAAATGCCCACAGGGGCCTGCTCGCCGAGTTGGCCGCTAGTCACAGAATCATCGGGGCGGTGCTTTCCGTATTGACCTTGCGCTTGATCTCCAACTCCTTTTCGAGGTTAACAATGGCGATCCAGAGGTTCCCCTGCTTGTTGCCGTCATACTGCTTTCAGTTGGCGCACTGGCGGCTTTGTTTCCCGCCCGCCGTGCCGCCAAAGTCGACCCGCTCGAGGCCCTGCGCTACGACCGAGGCGCACCTTCGATGCGGGCTGAGTTCTGCCGGGTGAGAGCTCCGCAACCCCTCCTTTTACAGTTCTTTACACCCCCACAGGTCCTAAGACCTCGGTGTGATTTTTGTGATTGGAGCGGCAGGCACTCTGCATCTAAACTGGTAATAGAAACCCGCACTTCTGATGAGGAGTAATTTATGAAGCAGAAGGTATCCCTCTATCTGTGTGCATTACTGCTGGCAGGATCTTTGGGTCTGACGATTGGCTGCACGCGCGCCCCCAATGATGCCCAGGTTGCCGGCACGGTGCAGAGCAAGATCTATGCCGACCCCAACGTGCAGAGTCGGCAAATTACCGTGCAGTCGTCCAATGGGGTAGTCACCCTTTCCGGCTACGCCAACAGCGACGCCGAACGCGCCACCGCGGCTGCTGATGCTGCCCAAATTGAGGGCGTCAAAACCGTGGTCAACAATCTCGAAGTATCCGCGCCCACCCAGGCTGCGGCTCCGACGCCGGCCGTAGAACCCACAGCCCAGCAGCAAGAGCCCGCGCCTGCTCCGGTACGCCGTCGTGCAACCCGCCGTCGCCGCGCTCCCGTTGCCAATACGGAATCCGCTTCCAACGACATGGCGATGAATTCGGCCCCGGCTTCCCCGGCCGCATCAGAGCCAGCGACGCCTCCGCCTCCGCCGCCTCCGAAACCAGTGGTGGTTCCCTCCGGTACCAATATCGCCATTCGCCTGATTGATCCCATTGATAGCGAAAAGAACCAATCTGGACAGAGCTTCCGGGCCACGCTGGATTCGCCGCTGGCCGATGAAAACGGCAACGTCGTGGTTCCCGCCGGCTTCGACGTGACCGGCCGCCTCGATGAGGTGAAAAGCGCCGGACGCTTCGCCGGCCAGTCCGACATCATCATGTCGCTGACCAGGCTTTCGGTAAACGGCAGGTCCTACGCTCTGCAAACCAACCAGTACAGCCGTAAGGGCAGTTCGCGTGGCAAGGCAACCGCGGCCAAGGTGGGCGGCGGCGCGGCGGTTGGTGCCATTCTGGGCGGCTTGCTGGGCGGCGGCAAAGGCGCGGCCATCGGCGCCACCGTAGGCGCGGGCGCCGGGACCGGCGTTTCCGCGGCTACCAAGGGCCAGCAGATCGTGCTGCCCTCGGAAACAGTGCTGAACTTCCAGCTGCAAGCCCCGGTTTCGGTGATCCCCAGCAGCACCGGACCGAATGCGGGCCGGCAAACCCTGAACTAAGCGCTGGCTAAAACCGGGCGGAGGGACCCCACAGCAGTCTCTCCGCTCTTCGCTTCAGGAGGCCACCGGTCGCCCGGAAGTTACTAAAGTTCTCTGGTGGTTCCCGTTCCATTTCTCATAATATTTGTGGGTCTCGGGCTCGCCACCAAGTCTCATGAGTTCTTTCTTAGACAAACTGCCCACCATCCTCGTACTGTGCGTGCTGCTGGGAATCTTTGTTTCGCTGCGCAAGCATGCTCCCTCGCGCATGGTGCGGCTATGGATTGTGGGTTGGGCACTGATTTTGGCCCACTTCATCGCCCAAGCCTTTGAGTCGGCTCCGGGCTGGCGCGGGCAATTGTGCGGCACTCTCGATTTGGCCGGGTTGGAGCTGGCGGGCATAGTTTTTGTGGCCTCCACCTGGAAAGCGGTCTTCGAGAAACGGCGCCGGCTGTACGGCTTTTTTCTGCTGATGGTCCCGGCGGTGCTGGCGCACTCCATCCTCGCTGGCATTCCTCTGGACCTGCGTTGGCTTTACATCGCCAGCCTGCTAGTCATCTTTTTTGGCGGGACCGCTTTCCTGCTGCGCGGGGGGCGACCCTTGCCGCGCTTTGGGCAGGGTGTGGCGGTAGTCCTGCTTGTCATTGGTTCGTGGTCAATTCATGACGCCTGGGGCCGCAACTACGACACCGGCACCCTGGCTGTGCTCGCCCTGGGCTTCATAGTTGCCGGGCTGAACTTTTACCGTATCTACCGTCGCCAGTCTCCCGGAGTGGCCACCACCATGCTCGGTTTTCTTTTTTGGGGAGCAGTGTTCCCGGTGGGGGCTCTTACCGATCACTTTCTGCCGCACGTCGCCATCAACCCTGAACTCTGGAATGTGCCCAAATTCTTTGTGGCTTTCGGCATGATTCTCACCTTGCTGGAAGACAAGTCGTTTTCCCTGTCGACATCAAACATCCGGGAACAGGAAGCCAACCAGCAATTGCAGCGCTTTTCCCAGATCACGTCGCGCCTGCTCACCGGAGCGGATCCCAAGGAGATGTGCGCCGAAATCGCCCGCGTCATTACCCAGTTCAGCAATTTCCGCCGCGTCGCCATTAATTGGGAAAATGAGGAAGGCAAGCTGGAGGTGGCCGGCGAAAGCGGCCTGTCTACTGAAGCTAGCCGCGAGTTGCGCGAAAAGGTGCAGGGCTGGACGGTCGGCGATATCGCCGAAATTTGTTCGCTTGCGCGCCCCCTTGGGCCTAACTCTTTTCTGGCTAAGTACCGCGACTTGGCCAAATTCGACCCCGTACGCAGCCGCGAGCAATTCCATCCCAACCCGCTGTGGGAAAACGGCGACGAAGTCTTCATTCCTTTACGCTCCTCCGCAGGCCGTTATCTCGGATGCATCTCCCTGGATGATCCCAAGGATGTGACCCGGGTCATCCCGGAGGAGATGTCGAAAATCGAACTGCTGGCCGCTGACCTGTCCGTATCGTTCGAAAATAGCGCTCTGCAGCAGCAACTCATCCGTTCGGAAAAGCTGGCTGCGATTGGCAAGCTGGTCTCAGGCGTGGCCCATGAACTCAACAATCCTTTGACTTCCATTTGCGGTTTTTCTGAACTGCTGCTCGACGAAGTGCGGGAGGAAGACACCCGCAAGAAGCTGGAGAAGATCAACCGCGAGAGCCGGCGCATGCAGCGCATCATTGATAACCTGCTGCGCTTTGCCCGCCGCAAGACCCTGGAACAATCGCCCATGGACCTGGAGCTGGCGCTGCGGGATGCGATCGCGCTTTACGATTACAGGGTGCGCAGCGAGAACATCGAATTGAGCACCACCATTGATCCTTCCCTGCCTCGCGTGGTGGGCGATGAAGACCAGATGAAGCAAGTGTTCGTGAACCTGCTGGGCAATGCGGTGGACGCGGTGAGCGGCGGCCCCGAGCGCCGCATTAGTGTGGAGATGATCGCCCGTGACACCCACGTGGTGATTCGCTTCACCGATTCCGGCGCCGGCTTCAGCGACCTGAATCGCGCCTTCGATCCCTTCTACACCACCAAGCCAGTGGGGAAGGGTTCGGGACTGGGATTGAGCATCTGTTACGGGCTTATTAAGGAGCACGGCGGCGAAATTCGCGCCGAAAACCTGCAGCCCGGCGCCGTGGTGATCATCGAACTGCCCCGCTCCCAATCGCGGCCCATCGCTTTCTCCGCGACCACCAGCTCGTAAATCGCCGGCGAAGGGTGAACCACACTCGCCTGAACCACTTCGCATCCCGTAGGGACAGTGCTACGATTCCTCTCTCCATGCCCCTGCTCACAGCTCTCATTCATACCCACAATGACGAACTGCGCCTGGGGCGCGCGCTGGAGTCGCTGCGCCCGTGCGATGAGCTTGTGATTTGCGATCACGGATCACAGGACGGCACTGCGGCTATCGCTCGCGAGTATGGCGCGCGCCTGCTGCCTGCCGCAGGCGCGGATCTCGGCCAGGCGCGCCACGATTGGATTCTCTGCCTGCTGTCCAGGGAAGCTCTCAGCGAGGCGCTGGAAGCTTCGCTATTCGAATGGAAGCTGGCGGAGCATGATGCCACCCGCAAGTTTTCCATGAGCGTGCGCGAGCAGAACGGGAGCAACTGGGTCTCGCATCCGCCCACCACGCGCCTGGTCAACCGGCGCGCCGGGCTCTGGACCGGTCCACTTCCCGCCGACGACCCCGACGCCCAGCTTTTGGACGGCGACCTCCTCCGATTTCAGCAGCCGTAAACGAAAACTGTCGTTGGAGCGGAAAGGCCGACTGCCACTCTCATGCGTATCAGTTTTGGCCCGCGAAACGGAATAAAATGATCGGTAATCTGTGCATTACTGACTCCGCGAGCAGCGGAACGCGCGCTGCTGCGCGCGCAACTACGGACAAGCCGCCGGGAAGTTTCTTATCAGGGGATGGCTTCAGCCGTGCCGCGAAGCAGCCCTCAGGATTGCGCCTTTAGGCGGCTGAGGCAAACGACAGCGGCTGAAGCCATCCGCAACCGTGTCACGCGGGCGACTGAAGTCGCGCCCTGATACGAACCGCGCAATGCCAAGGGCCAAGGAACGGCTCTCTGTACAACTTGAACTGGGGCTCCTGCACCGAATTGTCGGCAACCCCGGCGGGAGCAGGACTAGCGCCTCGAGGAGCGGCTCTTCACCGGGGTCTTCTCGCCCTTCACCGTCTCTACCCCAAAATTCTGGTGATAATCGGGATAAGCCGGCCGGGCGTACTTCTGCAGCGGATGGGCTTTCAACTGTTCCATGACCACGTTCACGGCCTTTTCCAGTTGCGGATCGCGGCCATTGCGCCAAGCCTCGGGATCCATCTCCACGTCATAGTCAGGGGCAATACCATGGTTCTCTACCTCCCACTGCCCCTGCAATCCGTAAATAGCAATGCGCGGCGCTGTGACGAAGCCGCCGTCCATGAGTTCGGGATAGTCGTAAATACCCACCAGCCCGCCCCAGGTGCGCTTGCCGACCAAGGGCCCGATCGCCGCCTTGCGGAAGTACCAGGGCAGCGCATCACCGCCGGAGCCCGACATTTCGTTGATCACCATCACCTTGGGACCGTAAATGGAACCCAAAGGACTGGATTGCTCGCGGCCGTCGCGGGTCATCATCAGGCTCATGATCGGACGGCGCAGATAATCCACGATGTAGTCGGCAATGTCCCCGCCTGTGTTGAAGCGCTCGTCAATCACCGCCGCTTCCTTGTTGATCTGCGAGAAGTAATAGCGATTGAAGTAGGTGTAGCCGGCCTCGGCGGTATTGGGCAGGTACACGTAGGCCACGCGGCCTCCGGTCAGTTCGTCCACCGTGCGGCGGTTGTTCTCGATCCAGGCGCGGCGGCGCAGGTTAGATTCGCTCTCGATGGGCACCACGGTGACTTCGCGCGCATCCTTGAGCTCAGGACTGAACCCCACCTTCAGCACCGTACCTTTGCCGGCGGTCCCCTGGAAGAAGCTGAACAGGTTATCGCCGTCGTGCAGTTCACGCCCGTTCACCGCCAGCAGGTATTCGCCCGCCTTCACATTCACGCCTGGCTGGGTGAGCGGCGCCTTCAGGTCGGGATTCCAGTTTTCGCCGTTGTACACCTTTGAGAAACGGTAGCGCCCGTCGGCGACGGTGTAGTCGGCCCCCAGCAGTCCGGTTTTGGCCAGCGGTTTGGGTTCGTCGCTGTCGCCGCCGCGCACGAAAACGTGGCCCAGGCTCAGGTTGCTCAGCATTTCCTCGAACAAATAGGTCAGCTCGTCGCGATCTCCGATGTTCTTGAGATAAGGAGCATAGGCTGCCGAGGCGGCCTGCAGGTTGAGCCCATGGTAGTGCGGGTCATAGAGGAAGTCGCGTTCGATGCGCCACACCTCGTGGTACATCTGGCTCCACTCCGCCTTGGGATCCACGTAAACCTGCAGCGCATCCAGTTTCAGTGGGCCCTCTCCGGGTTTGGGTTCGCCGGCTTCCGGTTTGGGCGGCTCGCCTGTGGAAGCGATAATCCACTGCTCGCCTTTGCGAAATAGCACCTTTTTTCCGTCGTGGGAGATACGGAAATCGGCAATGCCGTCCAGGAACTTGTCTAGCTTGCGTTTCTTCAGTTCAAACTTGTGCAGCACCATCTTGGGATCTTGGGAGTCTTCCTGGGAAAGCACCGGCGGCGCCTCCAGCAGGAATAACTCCCCGGCGTTGCCCGCTTTCAGGTCCACATAATTGCGCGCCGGAATGGGCAGGGCCAGAATGCGCTGGCTGATGTTCTCGATGTCTACGCGGACGGTGACCGGCTCCTCTTTTTCCTTCGCTTTGTCTTGGTCTTGATCTTCAGGCTTGGCTTCTTCCTCGCTCGCCGCTTTGCTCTTTTTCTTTTCCTTGGCCACGCTCAGCGGCTTGTCCTGATCCTTCTTCTTCTCGTCGGCAACTTTCTCTTCGTCGCTCTCCGGCGCCAGCGGCGAGGGCACATCCTTCCTCAGCACCACCACGTAGGCGCTGCTGCTCACCGGCCGGTTCAGGCTCGACATGTCCAGCCAGTCGGCGCTCAGCCCCACGTCGGTGCTGGCCAGGAAGTACAGGTACTTGCCCTTGGCGTCGAAATTCGGATAACGCGCGTCGCTCATGCCATCCGTAATCTGGAACGACTTGCCGCTGGCCAGCGAGTAAACAAATACCGCGTGCAGGTGGTTGGGCAGCAGCTTGGTATAGGTGAGCCACTCGCTATCCGGCGCCCACTGCGGATCCAGCGAGCGCTCCGGCGTCTCAAACATATTCGTATCCACCTTCACCGGAGCGCCCTTGTTCACGTCCACATACCACAGGTTCAAGCGCTTGTCGGTATAGGCAATCTTGTTGCTGTCCGGCGCCCATTTGGGCGAATAAAAGAAAGAGGCCGGCGTTCCCAGGTTGATTTTGCGCACGTCGCCCAACCCGCTCTGGTCTCGCAGTTCCAGGCCATATTCTCCGGAAGCATCGGAGAAATAGGCGATCCACTTGCCGTTCGGCGCCCAGGATGGGTCGCGCTCCTCCACGGCCGTGGTATTAGTCAGGTCGCGGATGTCACCCTTGTCGGAGGGCACGCTCAAAATCTCGCCATGCGCTTCCAGCACCGCCCGAACGCCCGTCGGGGAAAGCTCGATATTGTGAATATCCTTGGCGTCCACCTTTACAAAGTGCGGCTGCACGTGCGGCAGGTCGCCAGCCACGCGCACATTCACGTCCTTCACCTGGTGTGTGTTCAGGTCGTACAGGTGCAGCGCACCGAATTGCTCGTAGACAATAGCGCCCGGCCCGGCCGAAGCCGACTTCAAGTCGAGCCCATCGTTGGCCACTGCCTGGCTGACCTTGCGGCTCTGCGTGTTGTAGGCGAACAGGCTGACCGGACCGTTGCGGTCTGAGAGGAAATAAATAGTATCGCCCACCCACATGGGATCGGAGTCGTTGGAATTGTCGCGCGGGATAGCAGCCTCGACGTGAGAGGTAGCCAGGTTGACGATCCAGATGGGCGTGGTCTGGCCGCCGCGATACTGCTTCCAACCCGGCTCCCATTGCGGATGAGGCACGTAGGCCAGTTGCGTGCCGTCCGGCGAGAACGACGCCTCTTCGCCGCTGGGCAGCGGCAACTCGTTCGGAAATCCGTGGCCGCTCAGCGGCATCGTGTACAGCCGGTCAATGAAGGAAATAAAGCTGTTGCGCGGCGAGTGGAACAGGACGCTTTTGCCGTCGGGCGTCCAGCCCAGGACCTCGTCGGCGCCGGGATGGTAGGTCAGGCGCCGGGGAATACCACCGTCAGCCGCCACCACGTACACATCACGATTGCCGTCATACTCACCGGTGAACGCGATCTGGGAGCCGTCCGGTGAAAACATGGGATCGGTCTCGATGCCCACCCCGGTGGTGAGGCGATGGGCATCGCCCCCCTCGCGGTTCACTACCCATAGGTCGCCTGCATAAGTAAACGCAATTTGCGTGCGGCTGAGCGCCGGCTTGCGCAGCAGCAACGGCGCGTCGGCGGCCGGGCAGAGGGTGGAAACGAGCAGGCACACAAGCGCCACAACAAGCTTTTTCATGGACGGACTCCTGTTCGAGCGGTTAGCTAGCTGGATTCCCGGGGAGAAGCGGAATCTTAAGCCTCGGAGCATGGCAGGTCAACGTGGATGAGCCTAAATGTGATTGATTGCTACACAAGAGGCCGCAGCATAACAATTGTTAATCCGGCAGCAGGTATGGCGCGGGAGCCTTCGCCTGCGAGCCAGCCGCGAGGGACTCGAACACGCGCTATTTCTATGCAGCGTTGATGGTCCGCAACTGCCTCGCACGCTCGTACACGCGCACATATTCGCGCGCCGAAGCGTTCCAGGAAAAATCCTTGTTCATTCCGTTGCGCATCAGTTTCTGCCACGCCTCGCGGTCCTGATAAGCCTTTAATGCCAGCTTCATCGTATCCAGCAGCGCCTCGCCGGTGTATTCGCTGAACTTGAAGCCGGTGCCACGGCCGCTGCGCGGGTCCCAGTTTTCGATGGTGTCGTCCAATCCGCCGGTGGCGCGCACCACCGGAACCGTCCCATATTTCAGGCTGTAAATCTGGTTTAACCCGCAGGGCTCGTAGCGCGAAGGCATCAGGAACATGTCGCTGCCGGCCTCAATCTTGTGCGCCAGCGCGTTATCGTAGGCCACCTTCACCGCGATCTTCTGCGGATACTGTTTGTGCAGCCGCAGGAACATGTCCTGGTATTCCTTGTCTCCGGCGCCCAGCGCCACCACGATCATCTCCTCGCGCGCCAGCCGGTCCATGACCTGTGAAATCAGGTCGAACCCCTTCTGTGCCGCGAAGCGCGAAACAATGCCAATCACCGGCAGCTTCAAGTTGGCATTGGTGATGCCAAACTGGGTGAGCAGGTCCTGCTTGCACGCCATCTTGCCGCTCAGGTCATTGGGCGAGAAGTGGGCGGCGGTGAACTTGTCCACCTCCGGGCTCCACTCCTTGTAGTCCACGCCGTTGAGGATGCCGGTGACCGTGGCCGCGCGCCCGTGCAGCACGCCTTCCAACCCAAAACCATATTCCGCGGTTTGAATCTCCTGGCTGTATTTGCGGCTGACCGTGGTCACGAAGTCGGAAAACACCAGCGCGCCCTTCAGGAAATTGACGTTGCCGTAAAATTCCATGCGGGTGATAGTGAACAGGTCCCAGGGCAGCATCAGCAGAGGCAGGATTTCCGGCGGGAACAAGCCCTGGTAGCCCATGTTGTGGATGGTGAACACGCAGGCCACATCGCGGAACGCCGGGTCCTCAGCATAACTCGAGCGCAGCAGCACCGGGACCAGCGCCGATTGCCAGTCATGGCAGTGAAACACGTCGGGCACGCCCTGAATCTTGCAGGCCTCCAGCACGGCGCGGCTGTAGAGGGCAAACCGTTCAGCATTGTCGCGGTAGTCGCCCACCGAGGTGCCATACAGGGCTTCGCGGTCGAAGAAAGGCGGATAGTCTATGAAATAGAATTGCACTCCAGAGTGCATGCCCCCATCCACCACCGAGCAGAAGCGGTAACGATCGTCAAAGGGAACGGTCACGCTTTGCAGCACAGGTTTGGGGTCCGCCACCTTGGTCTGGCGGTAAAGTGGCAGGTACACCGTGACCCGGTGTCCGAGAGCGGCCAGCGCGGGTGGCAGGGCGCCCACCACATCCGCCAGACCGCCGGTTTTGGAAAATGGCACGCACTCGGATGCGGCAAACACAATATGCATTGGGAAATGGACCTCCAAAAAGATGCGGCGCAGCGCGGAGTACCAGCCCTTCGCTTTCCGGTGGGAAAACGAGGGCTCGCATCAGCGCCCCTGGGGTGAAATTCGAGTCTAAATGGCGAAAGGAAAGAGGGTCAACGTGGAGAAAACCGCCAAGCTGTGGAAAGCGGAGCCAATGCGCCTGCAAGCGCGCGTGGGAGCCGATTTTCGCACCCAGCACAAGCGTCCCAAACTAGGGCAGCATTTTTTGGCCGATCATCACGCCGCCGAGCGCATCGTGCACTCCCTCGGCGATGTCTCAGAGAAGACGGTGGTCGAAATTGGCCCCGGGCGGGGCGCTCTCACCAACCTGCTGGCCGAGCGCGCCCGGCGCCTGATCGCCGTCGAACTCGACCGCGTGATGGCGGCGCAGCTGCGCATGCATTTCGGCCGCTTCGAAAATGTTGAAATCATCGAGGGCGACATCCTCTCCATCGATTTCAGCACTGTGCTGGGACCGCGTCCCGGCATGAATCCTCCCGGCGTCGTGCACGTGCCGGAAAAGGCGCGCCTGATCGGCAATCTGCCCTACTTCATTACCTCCGATATCCTGCTGCATCTGTTCCATTACCATCCGTATTTTGAAACGATCGTCATCATGGTTCAGGAAGAAGTGGCAGATCGTATCGCCGCTAAGCCCAATGGCAGCGACTACGGCCTGCTTTCTGCCACAGTCCAGCTTTACGCCAAGGTCGAGAAGCTCTTTTCCCTGCCTCCCGACGCGTTCAACCCACCTCCCAAGGTGCATTCCGCGGTGCTTCGGCTTACCATATCTCCTCAGATGGACAGGTTGCGGGTGCCCGAGCCGGAGTTTATTGAGTTCCTGAAGCTCTCTTTCGGCCAGAAGCGCAAAACCCTGGCCAACAACCTCAAAGCACGATTCGACTCAAAGCTCCTGGCCACCGCCCTGAAGAAAGCCGGCTTGCAGCCCGGTGTACGGGCGGAAGCAGTCCCGCTGGACAAGATGGCTGCCGTGTTTCGCGGCTTGACGGCAGCTGCGGCAGATTGAGAGGCAGTATGAGTACCGCCCTGCGCGAGCCGGCTGTCGCAGGCCATTTCTACCCGCGTTCTGCGCAAAGTCTCACCCAGGAAATCAGGAAGTACACCGCGCCGGCGGCGGAGAAAGTCTCTGCCCTGGCCTGCGTGGTTCCCCATGCAGGCTACATGTATTCGGGCCACGTTGCTGGCGCGGTTTACGCCCGGCTGCAACTGCCTCCGCGCTTCGTCATCCTCTGCCCTAATCACACCGGCTACGGCCGTCCTCTGGCGGTCATGACGGAAGGTGCATGGCAAACTCCGTTGGGCCTGGCGCCGATTGACCGCGAACTCGGCCATGCCTTGCGCCTCGCCTGTCCCTTGCTGGAGGAGGACGAGGTAGCGCATCGCGGGGAGCACGCCATCGAAGTGCAACTGCCCTTCCTGCAGGCAGCGCTGCCGGAGTTCACCTTTGTACCCGTCGCCGTAGGCACCGCTCGCTATGAGCCTCTGCAGTCATTAGGCGAGGCTATGGCCGAGGTGCTGCGCGCCCAGCCCGAAAAGGTGATGCTCATCTCCTCCAGCGACATGAACCACTACGAGCCCGACGATGTCACCCGCATCAAGGACCGCAAGGCTATCGACAAGATTCTTGCGCTCGACCCGCGCGGCCTCTACAACGTGGTTATGGAGGAGTCCATCTCGATGTGCGGCTTCGCACCCACGGTGGCTACCCTGACCGCAGCCCGCCTGCTGGGTGCGACCTCCGCCGAAGTAATCAAGTATGCCACCTCCGGCGACATCTCCGGCGACCGCAGCGCCGTCGTGGGCTACGCGGGAGTGGTGGTTCGCTGATCTGCCCGAATGTCATCCTGAGCGGAGCAGGCCGATTCGCTTGCGGAGCGGCCTGCGGAGTGGAAGGACCCCGCGCTATTTGTCATCTATCGCTGCTCCAGGAATTCTCGCTTTTTTCTGCTAATTTTGAGCTCGATAGAACACTCCTTCGGGGCAGCTCGGCTGTCTGCGGGCGAGGGGGTGTTTCCCTCGGGCATGTGTGTCCCTCCAGTTATAATGAAGAGATACTCACTCGCCGAAATTGCCTTCTGTGGGGGCGCTGAACAAGTTCGTCCAGCCGCGGCACTGAGGCGAGGGATCAGCTAGGCAGCAAGTCAGCTAATTAGCTAGCCAGCTTCTTCATGAATTTCAAGCTCTTCAGCGACTACAAGCCGGCCGGCGACCAGGGCAAGGCCATCGAGCAGCTCACCCGTGGTGTGTTCGATTCTGAGCAGCACCAGGTTCTGCTCGGCGTCACCGGCTCAGGCAAAACCTACACCATGGCCAAGGTCATCGAGGCCACCAATCGTCCTACCCTGGTCATGGCCCACAACAAGACCCTGGCGGCCCAGCTCTATCACGAATTCAAGAGCTTCTTCCCTCACAACGCGGTTGAGTATTTCGTCTCGTACTACGACTATTACCAGCCCGAAGCCTATGTTCCCGCCGCCGACCTCTACATCGAAAAAGAAGCCACTATCAATGACGAACTCGACAAGCTGCGCCTTTCCGCCACCAAGTCGCTGTTCGAGCGGCGTGACTGTCTCATCGTCGCCTCGGTGAGCTGCATCTACGGCCTGGGCTCGCCCGAAGCCTACTACGGTATGTTGCTGTTCCTGGAGAAAGGCCAGAAAATCCAGCGCGAAGACATCACCCGCAAGTTGGTGGAAATCCTTTACGAGCGCACGGATGGCGAGTTCCGCCGCGGCACTTTCCGCGTGCGCGGCGACGTAATCGAAATCTTCCCCACCTACGACGACATGGCCTACCGGGTCGAGCTTTGGGGCGATGAGATCGAATCCCTCTCCCAGATTGACCCGCTCTTCGGCACGATCAAGCAGAAATATGTCCGCCTCCCCATCTATCCCAAAACGCATTACGTGATGAAGCCGGAGACCAAGAGCCGGGCCATTGATTCCATCCTGCAGGAACTGGCGTGGTGGGAAGCGGAACTGGAAAAGCAAGGGCGCGTGGTCGAGGCCCAGCGCGTTCACCAGCGCACCCGCTTCGACCTGGAAATGATCAAGTCAATGGGCTACTGCCACGGCATCGAGAACTACTCGCGCCACTTCACCGGCCGTCTTCCGGGCGAGCCGCCGCCCACGCTGCTCGACTATGTGCCGCGCGATTACCTGCTCTTCATTGACGAGTCGCACCAGACGGTGCCCCAGCTCCACGGCATGTACCACGGCGACCGTTCGCGAAAGGAAACGCTGGTGGAGTATGGCTTCCGCCTGCCCTCCGCTCTCGACAACCGCCCGCTCACCTTCCCTGAATTTGAGCACCGCGTCAACCAGCTCATCTATGTTTCCGCTACCCCCGGACCTTACGAGCTGACCAAATCCGCCGGCGTGGTGGTGGAGCAGATCATCCGCCCCACGGGCCTGGTGGACCCCCAGGTGGAAGTGCGCCCGGTCAAAGGCCA
>Ga0075436_100000370_pt1 | contig 28728 bp, 24 predicted proteins | sample RhiMethybrSRZTD5_FD_75303 | JGI IMG/M metagenome (GOLD analysis project Ga0075436, IMG submission 75303) | Populus rhizosphere microbial communities from Tennessee, USA - Rhizosphere MetaG P. TD hybrid SRZTD5 | ecosystem: Host-associated > Plants > Roots > Rhizosphere > Soil | place: USA...
CGCGTTCCCCGAGCCGTCGAAGCCCAGGAAGTCGAGTTCACCAAAGAACGGCAGTTCAGGATAGTAGCTCGGCAGGTTGATGGCGATCGCGGGTCCGAGACCTTTTACAAGTTTGCCACCTGTGCCGGCCGGCGAAAACGCGCTGGTAGGAAATCCCACCGGAGTTCCAAATCGTCCGAGAGCCGGAAGAATTCCTCCAACCGCGGATCCGGTGCCCGGGAAGAACGCCGCTCCTGCGCCGCCGGTCTTGACGGCCGGTCCGAGCAGCGTCACCGGATTGCCGAAGAAACGCGACGCGCTGAGTTGGAATCCGCTCAACAGGAAAGGCTGGTCAGATTCGGTCTTGGTATAAACATTCCAGTCGACCCAAAGCTCCCATCGATTGGTAAGACCGATCGTGAAGTTGAACGGAACTTGATTGATCGTCAGGTCGCCGGGATCTCGCGTGTATCTGTTCCAGAATGCCGCGAAATTGAATTCGCCCTTGCACAAAGTGCGAGTCGAAAACGTGTTAAACAACCCGGTACCACCGAGCACCGTAGGCGCCTTTTGCTGTTCCGCAAGATTGCCGTCGCGATGCTCCTGCGCGAGCACGCTCAGCGCAAGGACCAAAAGCACCGTTACAAGCGTGCCTATCTTTCTAGCCGCTTTCATTGTTTTGCCTCCTGAGTTTTCCATCCACGGAATGTAGTTCGTGTCCAGGATCGCCTCCAAATCGAGAGAGGTGATTTGTTGCTCCCCCTTTAAGAACCAAAGGGGCGGAATGCGATTCTTTTTTATGAGCGTCCCAATCCGAGCTGTCCTGCTGCGCCCGGTATGATATCTGACCTCGAGCCGATGAGGCTGGCTCTGTTACGGCCCATTACAGGTATATCTATACTCGCAATTAGCCCTTGGGTCAACCTAAAAAAGTATTTTTTTGCCTTACGCCGTTTATTAAAATGCGCGTTTAACCGAGACGTTGGGCTTACGCGTAAATTCCGCGCAGGCGTGTGTCGTAGGCTACCCGATCGATCGCCAGCATGTATGCCGCCAACCTTGTGTTTACCCGATACTTGTCAGCGAAACCGACGACATCGTTGAAGCTGCTCACCATTATTTCGTGCAGACGAGTGTTCACCGTCGCTTCATTCCAGAAGAAGCCCATGCGGTCCTGGACCCATTCGAAGTAACTCACCGTCACCCCGCCGGCGTTCGCCAGAATATCCGGGATGACGAAAATGCTCTTCGCTGAAACGATTTCGTCGGCATCGGCCGTGGTCGGCCCATTAGCGCCTTCGGCCAGTATTCGACAGCGGATTCGGTCAGCGTTGTGTGTTGTGATCTGGTTCTCGGTAGCAGCCGGCATCAGTATTTCGCACTCGAGCTCAAGCAGGTCGGAAGTGCTGATGTGCTCCGCTTCGTTGTAGCCTTCAACGGTCTTGTGCTCTTTTAAGTAGTCGAGCACTCCCGGCACATCGAGCCCGCTCGGGTTGAAAAGAGAGCCTGTTATGTCAGCTATGCCGATTACCTTGTAGCCCTCGCGATGCATCAGCAGCGCAGCCGTGCCGCCCACATTTCCGGCGCCTTGAATCACGACTCTTGTGTCGTTGATTCGGAAGCCAAACTTCTTGCAAGCTTCATTACACACAAACAAGAGGCCGCGTCCGGTTGCTTCCTTTCTTCCCCGCGAACCTCCGATCTCAATAGGCTTTCCGGTAACAACAGCGGTGACCGTATGACGAGCGTGCATCGAGTAAGTGTCCATCATCCACGCCATCACTTGTTCGTTGGTATTCATGTCCGGCGCGGGTACGTCGCGCTCGGGGCCGATGAAGTCAAGCAACTCGGCGGTGTAACGACGGGTGAGCCGTTCCAGCTCAATGGGACTCATTTCACGCGGATCACAGATGATCCCGCCTTTTGCCCCGCCGAAAGGAATGTTTACGACGGCGCACTTCCATGTCATCCACGCTGCGAGAGCGCGCACTTCGTCAAGGGAAACGTCGGGCGAGTAACGCAGCCCGCCTTTCGCCGGTCCACGCGCGAAATTATGTTGCACGCGATAGCCGGTAAATACCTGATAATTTCCATCGTCCATCATCACCGGTATGTACAGTGTGATTTCGCGATTCGGCCATCGAAGTATTTTATAAATGTTGGGATCGAGGTTCAGTCTTGAAGCTGCCTCGTCGAAGCGATGCATCATCGACTCGAACGGATTCTCTTCTTTGATTTCTTTTGCGTCGTCAACAAAAGCACTAGGCATTGACTTCCTCCAGACGCGGATGTTAAGTGCAACTGGCGAGCATAATGATACGAAGCGAACTTCGCTTTGTTGTTGAGCCGCGATTATACCCAACGTTCAAAAGTCAGGCAACGATACGCACAAACTTGATTGATATTGAGTTGAACGAAGCAATCGAACGCATCGCTTCTGACAACACCTCGGGAGCAAGCGAGATCATGCGCGCCGCCGGAGCTGTGTTCTCACTGCTCAAAGCGCGAAACGTCGATAAAGAACTCGATGTCACACAAGTCAGGAATGCTATCCTCCAGGTAGGCGCCGCGCTAATCTGTGCGCAGCCTGAGATGAGTCCTTTACTGAGGTTGGCGAGCGCCGCACTGTCGGCCGCCAAGAGCTCAACTGCCTCTCTCGAGGCTTTTCATTCCGCGGAAAAAGCAGCGTTGCTCTTTATTGAACAGAGTCGAGAAGCGGCTCACGATTCGGCAGTGAATGCGGCGGGGATTATTCACGATGGAATGAAAGTGCTAACCCACTCGCGCAGTTCGACCGTGCTCGAAGCCTTACTCGAAGCGCGCCGCAAGAAGAAAGACTTCACGGTTTTCGCAACAGAAAGCAGACCGTTGTTTGAAGGCCGAACGCTCGCCGCTTCGTTGGCGGACAATGGAGTCTCAGTCACGTTGATTGCCGACGCCGCAGCTCCGCTGGTGATGGACCGCGCCGATCTTGTACTCGTCGGCGCTGACCAGCTTACACCGCAATGCCTGGTAAACAAAATCGGCACGCGAATGATTGCGTTAGCGGCACGCGAGAAGCAGGTCCCGGTGTACGCGGCTTGCGATAGTTCGAAGTTTATTTCGGAAGATTATTGCGCTCGCCTCAAGCGCGACTACAGACCTTCGACGGAATTGTGGGAGCAACCAGCGGCCGGGGTGGAGATTGCGAATCTCTACTTTGAACCTGTCCCGCTAACGCTCTTAAACGCGATCATCACGGAATCAGGCACGCTTTCCATCGATCAGGCGTCACGTTGTGCGGAAGCCGCCTCGATCGATGATGAATTAGCTGAAGCGCTGAAGCTCGAAATCAAATGAACGCCAAGATCATGAATTGTTGTGTAAACCGCCGCCCGTCGCCGGTATTGCTGTAGAACAGCAGACCCTCATCGTTGCCCACAATTGAGGCATCAATCCACGCGATGTGCAGCACACCGCGACTATCCACAACCATCGCAGGGCTGTGCGCTCTACCTACGCTGTTATTGGCGTGCGAAACTTGCGTTGTCTCGCCGAAACTAACGCCGGCATCATCGGATCTCGAGAGATAAACCTGCTCGTTCTTGATCGACTCTTCTCCAAAGAGATCGCCGTTCTGAAAGGCTAGATAGACGACGTTATTGAACGTCGTAAGAGTTGGCTTGTGAATGTCGCCGCTCTTGAAATTGCTGACGTCTATTGGCTCTGAAAATGTTTGTCCGCTGTCGGTTGAGCGAGAGTAGAAGGCCTCGCCGTGACCAAGACTGGCGTCGACCCAGGCTACGCTGATTCGACCCTGGCTGTCGGTAGTGATCGCAGTTTCGACAGCATCACCGCTTCCGGTTGATACTTGTTTGGGCTCCGAGAATGTTTGTCCCCCATCCGTCGAACGCGAAAACATTATGATGTTTGCGCCGGAAGGTCCCTCCTGCCACGCAACGTTAATCCCATCGCTCGGGTCGACCGCGATCTCAGGGTCTGTTGCAACACCCGAAGTTCTGGAGACATCAAGCAAATCCGTAAAAGTCGCGCCTAGATCGGTTGAGCGAAGAAAGACAGCTCTGCCTCCGCCGCTCTTGGAGTCACTCCACACTATGTTCACTGCTTCGTCAGAACTCAATGCAACTCGCGGTGAAAACGCGCCGCCGTTATGTGGGGTGATGTCCGCAGGCGCTCGGAACTTTGTTCCCTTCTTCGAGCGGATCAGATAAGCCTGTGTCACACCGGTCGAGTTGTCGTGATAGGTGACATAAACACGAGTCTTGCCGTTCTTGTGCACCGCGAGTGAAGGCCCGAACGCTTCACCAGGCGACTTGGAAAGATTTCGAGTCTCCGGCAAATTGTCCCAAGTCATTCCCCCGTCGCGAGACATTGTAAAGAAGATTTGGCTATGCGGAGTGTGAGCGCTCGCGGGCGCGGTGGCTACTGACATCATTAAATATAGATTGTCGCCGCCATCGACATCGATCGCCGGAAAACGCTCGGCTCCGAAGAATTGAGCTTGCGCGCGAGCTCGTTTAAGGACAGGCGACAAGCCAGGAACGCCGGGCATTGCTGTCGCCACCACTAACAAAACGATCTTTAAGCTTCTTCTTTTCATACTAAATGAGCGGGAGAGCTTCGACCTATTCACGAGCGGCCACGCAAGATGTTACACGACCGACAAAGACGAATTCAACCGTTGCTCCATCGGCGCTGCGTCGAGAGATTTTCGAATCGCGGCGCACATTCTCGTCGACGAGCTAATTCTGCTCGTTGTTGGCTCGAAATTTGACACCGCTAAGCGCCGAACAGCATACTGAATCTCGATCTGAATACTCGAGGAGTAACAATGACCGCGAAGATTCTGGACGGCGCGAGTGTGGCCAAGTCAATAAGAGAAGAAGTCGCAGCAGAGGTTTCTGAATATACCAGGCAAGGTAAGCGGCCGGGACTCGCAGCAGTGCTGATCGGCGATGATCCGGCTTCACACATTTATGTTTCCGGCAAGGTCAAGGCCTGCGAGCAGTTGGGACTCTATTCAGAAAAGATTGAGCGAAGCGATGCAACGACTACGGCGGAGTTGCTTCATCTGGTGAGCGAGTTGAATTCGCGCGATGAAATCGACGGCATACTGGTTCAACTTCCGTTGCCAAAGCATGTCGACACTCCGCTCGTGTTGAACTCGGTTGATCCAGCGAAGGACGTCGACGGCTTTCATCCGGTTAACATCGGGCGGCTGATGCTTAATGAGCCGGGATTGCGTCCATGCACGCCGGCTGGAATCATTGAGCTTCTCGAGCGCAACAATATTCAACTCAAAGGCACTCACGCAGTTGTGATGGGACGCAGCAGAATAGTCGGTCTGCCCGTCGCTTTGTTACTCCTGCATAGGCATGCAACTGTCACGATATGTCATTCCAGAACTAAAGACTTGAGGGCGATCGCACGCCAGGCCGACATATTGATTGCTGCGATCGGCAAAGCTGCGATGGTTGACGGAAGTTACATAAAGCCGGGCGCTGCGGTGATCGATGTAGGGACGAATCGAGTAACTAGCTTTGAAGATTTAGCGCGGTTCTTTGGCAATGATCCGAAGCGACATGCCGCGTTTGACAAGAACGGCTACACGTTGATCGGCGATGTGAATCCTCGCGAGGCTGCCGAGGTGGCCGGTTACTTGAGCCCTGTGCCCGGCGGCGTCGGTCCTTTGACAATCGCGATGTTGATGAAGAACACGCTCACTGCAATGAAGATGAGGAGAGCGAACGCGATTGATACGGAATGAACAACGTCGAATCAAGGACGATATATTATCACTTTGAAAGCACTCTAATCGCGATGGAACCACGGAACAAACGGGCTGGTTTTTCGCACGTAGTCACGATAGTCAGGCTTAGTTTTAATCAGGGTCTTCTCCAGGAGTGCCACGCCTGATACTTTCATCAGCAACCCGGTCATGATCAACGGACTAATCACTGTCCATATTCCGTATGGCACAGACAGAGCGATCAAGAAAAATCCCCACCACACCAACGAATCGCCGAAGTAATTGGGATGACGGGTGTATCTCCACAAACCGCGGTTCATCACCTTTCCTCGATTTCCGGCGTCGGATTTAAACAGAGCGAGCTGAAAATCGCCGACTGATTCAAAGACGAAACCAATCAACCAAACCGAGGCGCCACCCCAATCAAGAACTCCCAACTTCGCGGGCAACGGCGAAATCTGCGCCATCTGGATCGGGAGCGAAATGATCCACATCAACAAGCCCTGCAATCCAAAAACTGTGATCAGACTCACGAGAGAAAAATGCTTGCCGAATCGCGAACGCATCGCTCTGTATCGGAAGTCTTCACCCTTGCCTTTGTTTCGCCAGAAAATATGAATAGCAAGACGAACTCCCCAAACAGCGGTCAGCAGCACGATCAAAATCTTTCGCGGCCCATAGCCGTCTCCCATCGCTGAGGACACTGTTGCGATTAAAGCGAACCCGAGCCCCCAGAAAATGTCGACGATGCTCGCGTCTTTTTTCAACAAGCTAATCAGCCAAACTCCGGTCATCAGGACAGCCGTTGCCGCCAGCGTTGTGCCTACTACGAGCATCGTCTTGTCCATGTGCTTTGCAATACGGCAAGTCAGGATCGGTCGGTGCGGATGGCCGCGAGAGCTTCTTCGACAGTGACGACTTTTCCGTCGAGTTGCAGTTCGTACGCCTGACGAAGCAGTCTGCCCATCTCCGGGCCAGGCTCGTAACCGGCTTCGATCAAGTCGCGTCCCTGAAGCAAGGGGGCGGGCGGGCCATGTTCAACCCCAAGAGCGCGGGCGCGGTCGATGAACCATTGCTCAGCCAGTGCCGTGCGTCCGTCCGAATCTACATTGGCGCACGACTTCGCAACGCGATAAAGCAGATCGATGTCAACCCTTTGAGCAAGTCTTCTAAAGTCGCCGTCGGTTATCGTCTCTCGCGCCGAGTAATACTCGCGCGGCTTCAGATGCTCGCGCACCAACGCCAGAACTTGTGAACGCACATCGTAACTATTAATCCCGAAGACACCGAGTCTGTTCAACACTGACCGTGTCGCCTCAACTACATCGCCGCGCATCTCGAGCGAGTCACGCACACTGCTTGTCTCTTTGGAGCCTGCTCTAAGATCGTGGCAGAGAGTGGCCAGCATCACAGCGATCCGATGCGGCTTCGAAAGGTCGTCGCTCAAATTTCCTGCAATGTCGAGCGAGTCCTTCGTATGCTTGAACGCATCATCGTAGTCGGCGTAAACTCGATCGCTTTCGATTCCGACAAGGGCGCGAATCTCTGGGAACAACTTCTCCAGGACGCCCAGCTCAAGCGCCGCGTCCAGCCCGATCGAGGGCTGAGGTGCTAGCACCAGCAGCTTTTCTATTTCGCCCCAGACTCGCTCGCGAGGAAGATCTGAGAGGTCGATCATCCGGCAGAGGTTTACCGTGTCCGAATCGATTGTCATCTGAAATCTTGCCGCGAGCTGTACCGCGCGTAATACGCGAAGGCTGTCTTCAACGAACGTCTCAGCAGCGACTGCTTTCAGCACTCTTCGATTCAGATCATCCCGCCCACCGTAGGGGTCGATCCTCTCGCCAGTGAGCGGATCGAGTAGGATTGCGTTGATGGTGAAGTCGCGACGATGCGCTGCCTCTTCGAAGCTCATCGTTGGATCACCTTCGATGACAAACCCGCGATGACCGCGCCCGGATTTCGACTCGCGCCGCGGAAGCGACACGTCAATTTCGAATCTATCTCGAACGCGAGCCTTCTCGTCTGTCTCTGTAGTCTCCGCTGAAGTGAATACGAGCTTGTAAACTGAAAACTTGTCCCCTACCGTACTGACTCGGCCGATCAGTTCGAGCACTTGCCGAAGGCGCGCCGGATCGAGTTGATAGACTTCAATGTCGAAGTCTTTTGATTGGATTCCAAGTAGCTGATCGCGAACCGATCCGCCGACGAGCATTGCACGTCCGCCAGCCTTGCGCACAGCTTCACAAAGCTTGAGCACTTCTGAATTCATTCAGGAAAGAATAGCTTTCTTGGTTCGTGTGGAAAAGCTGGTTGCGACCGCTATCCGGCAAGCCGATCTGTAATGACCCGTTCGATTTCGGCGATCGGAACGCGTTCCTGTTCCATTGTGTCGCGGTCGCGAATAGTAACCTGGTTATCCTCAAGTGACTGGTGATCGACGGTTATGCAAAGAGGGGTTCCGACTTCGTCTTGTCTTCTATAAAGCTTACCTATTCCCGCCGTATCGTCGTACACGGCACGCATCGCGCCGGTTCGCTGCAGCCTTGATTTGATGTCTTTCGCAAGTGAGACGATCCCTTCCTTGTTTTTTGCGAGCGGAAGCACGGCTACCTTTATTGGCGCGAGTTCGGGATGAAGTTTCAGGACTATCCTTTTCTCCTCGCGAACTTCTTCTTCTCGATACGCGTCCATCAGAAACGCAAGGACCTTGCGATCAACACCCGCCGAAGGCTCGATTACATACGGGAAGATGTGCTGATTGTTTTCGTGATCGAAATAAGTAAGGTCAGCAATCGAGTCGGGATTGAGCCTCTTTCCCTCGGCGTCGACAGGCTTCTTCGAGTGTGCCTTGAGATCGAAGTCGGTCCGGTTGGCGATCCCTTCCAGCTCATCCCACTGCTTCTCTTCGTCCTCACGATCCGGAAAGAAACGATATTGCAGGTCGACACAGCGCTTCGCATAGTGAGCAAGCTCGGTTCGAGGCTGTTCGTATTTTCTGAGATTATTGGGATCCATGCCCAGCGCAATATGCCAGTTGTAGCGGTCTTCCACCCAGCGGTCGTGCCAGTCATCATCGCTCATCTGCCCAGGCTTGAGCGCCTGCGGCGGCTTAACGAAGTACTCGATCTCCATCTGCTCGAACTCTCGAGTTCGAAAAATGAAGTTGCCCGGTGTGATCTCGTTTCTAAAAGCCTTTCCGATTTGCGCAACACCGAACGGAAGTTTTCGATTCGTGGTGTCGAGAATATTTTTGAAGTTTACGAATATAGCTTGCGCGGTTTCGGGCCTGAGATAAGTTAGGCCCGATTCATCCTCGACGGGACCAACCGTAGTTCGAAACATCAGATTGAACTGACGCGGCTCCGTTAAATCGGTTGAACCGCATTCAGGACACTTGCCGGCCTCGATTTTGTCCGCGCGCAATCTTGCTTTGCACTTACGGCAGTCGACCAGCGGATCGGAGAACGTTTCCTCGTGCCCAGAATACTTCCAGACCAGCCGGTTCATGAGTATGCCGCCGTCTAGTCCTACCATGTCGTCTCGTTCGTAGACTACCGACCTCCACCACGCGCGCTTTATGTTGTTTTTTATTTCAACCCCGAGCGGCCCGTAGTCCCACACCGATCCCAGCCCGCCGTAAATGTCGCTCGACTGAAATGCGAAGCCCCGCCGCTTTGCAAGGCTCGCGATTGTTTCGATGTCCGTCATCCGAACTTCTCCGTTGAAGAGCGCGAATCGTTCTACTGAATCAAGAAACTATAGCGTACGAAGATTGATATTTGAAACAATGCTATGGAGCGTCAAGCCCGAGAGTCGCTCTTGAGTGTGATGTTAAGACTTGAGTTGTTGAAGATTCTTCCGTTTCCGACGATACTTTCCAGGTCATATGACAAATCTCTCTGCGCGCTGTCCTCGCTGTGGCAGTCCATTTGAAGACATTGCCACCTCCGAGGAGGTTGTTTGCGGCGGTTGCGCTACGCCGTTTCGAGTAGGCCGGGATCAAGGGGCGGTAAGTCTCTCTGAGATTACTCGGTCAGCGTCGTCGATCGAAAGCGAACTCGCCGAAATCGAAGAGATCATTGAAGCAACCTCCAGCGAAATCGAGGAACTTCGAAGCCGGGAGCAAAGCGAACCGCTTCAACTGGGTTGCGCAGTCTTCGGAGTGTTCTCAGTAGTGATTCTGGTTCTAGTTTTATTCATGCTTATGGGCAAGGATTACATTGGCGGTTGGTTATTTTATCTGACACTGTCGGCAGCAATAGTCCTCGGACTCACGCGAATTCGGAGAAAGCTGATGACTTCGGCGGAGCGTGAAGAAATTCGACGGAGAAGAATCCAGCTTGAAGGTGAGCTGGCAGTCCTCAATCACGAAAGATCTCTGATTTCCAACAGCAAACCTTAAGATCGCGGTAGAACTCGACCATTTTCCGAGTCGTTCACCAAAAAGGTCTCCCCTGAAACACTTGACGGTTTAACGGGTGCCCTGTATAGTAATTAAGGCATATTAAATATAAAGACCTCTTAATAACAGCGGAGCGACTGTTGATGGTTGGATATCGGGAAGCGGATCTGCGGGCTATATTGGATCGTTTTGTTGAGGGGCTGTTTCTAATGATGCTGGACCATCATCGGACAAACCTGGTTGAGATGGATTTGACCGTCGTGCAGGCTGAAGCGCTTATGCTATTGCGGTCTGGCGCCTCGTCTACCACCGGACTTGCGGCGTTGCTGAGTATATCGGCGCCGGCGGTCACGCAGCTTACGGACAGACTCGCGCGAAAGCGGCTAATCGAGCGTCTACCGGTCGAGAACGACCGGCGAGCTGTTGCTGTAGTATTGACGCCCGGCGGACGTCGGGTTGTGGACGCATTTAGAAGACGACGGTACGAGGTATTTGCGCGAGCGCTTGATGGCTTGGGCCGGGGCGATCGTGAGCACGTTATTGAAGCCCTGAATAAAATCGCCGACGCGCTCAGCCTCGGCGCTCCCACCGTATCTGCAGCACTTGGCCAGAACGCTATCGAATCCAAGGTTGAAACCGAACCGGTTGGGCTGCGGACAGCGCTTGAACCTCCACGGGCATCCAAAAGAGTTAGCGAGGCGCCCCTGGGTTCGCCAACAAAACGAATGAGAATAGAATGGGATTGAGAGATTCGCTGGAGGTAGCTGAAAATGAGAACTATTAGTCGTAAGGTGATAGCGCTAGCGGCCCTGATTCTGCTGTCCGCCGCGTCAGCAGTCGCGGGGCCTCCCGAGCAGCAGACAATGGACAAAGTCCGAAAGGAACTCGTGACGCTTCCTTATTTCGGAGTATTCGACAACCTCGAGTATAAGGTCGAAGGCGGAACGGTCACTCTTTACGGAGAAGTCGTGCGTCCCGGTACTCGGAGCGATGCAGCTAAGCGAGTAGCAAGAGTCGAGGGCGTCGACCGCGTGATCAATAATATTGAAGTGCTGCCGTTGTCTGGCTTCGATGATTCGATTCGCGCCAGAGAATATCGAGCCATCTTCCGGAGTGGAAGCTTGTATCGATACGCGTTGGGGGCAAACCCTTCGATACACATTATCGTCAATCGCGGTCGAGTGACTCTCGAGGGAATTGTGTCTAGCCAGATGGATAGCCAGCTCGCAGCCATTGCAGCGCGAGGCGTTTCAGGCGTGTTCGCCGTAACCAACAATCTTCGAGTAGAGCGCAAAAGCTAGTCGAGCTTTGCCATAAATGAAACAAGCCGTCTCCCCCGGCGTTTGAAATTCGCTGTGTGTAGTTGATCAGCCGAAACGAGTGACTAACCCCAGGCGGTCTGGTCACTCGTTTCTTGTCGTAGTACTCTTGCCTTTTGGATAATGAATGGAGGTTTGAACAGAATGAGTTTCAATGTCAGCAGCATCAGGACAAAGATGAGCAGCGTACGAATCGCGGCTTGTGCATTAGCCCTATTGGTGGCCGCAGGCCTCGGGTTTGAACTTCACGGTCAGGCCTTTGCGCAGCAGGCCCAGTTGCCATCTCCTCAGGATCTGTCGCGCACCTTTATAAACGTCGCGAAACAGATAAAGCCCGCAGTAGTCAACATCGATGTCGTCGAAAAGGCAAAGCGCTCAAGCATGCGATTGCCCGACGGCTTTCCGCAGATTCCGGGACTCGGTGACGTTCCGCGCAGACAGCGAGGGACCGGCTCAGGCGTCATCATTAGCGCTGATGGCTACATTTTAACCAACAACCACGTGGCCGGTGATGCGGAGCAAATCAGCGTTAAGCTCGCAGATGGCCGCGAGTTCAAGGCGAAGGTGGTTGGCAAGGATTCGGAAACCGATCTTGCCGTCGTCAAGATCGATGCGACTAAATTGCCGTTCGCCAAACTCGGCAACTCAGATAAGCTCGAGCAAGGTGAATGGGTGATCGCGCTAGGAAGCCCCTTCGGGCTTCAACAGACGATGACAGCGGGAATCGTCTCGGCAACGGGTCGCGACCTGGGAGTTCAAGGCGGCCAATTCACTAACTTCATTCAAACCGACGCCTCGATCAACCCCGGCAACTCGGGCGGACCGTTAGTGAACATGGAAGGTGAAGTTGTCGGCATTAACACTCTTATTTTTTCTGAGACCGGAACCAGCGCGGGGGTTGGCTTCTCGATTCCTTCGAATCTTGCGACCAAGATCTACGCACAGTTGATCAGGAACGGAAAGGTCACTCGTGGTTATCTCGGGGTCTATTTGCAGTCGGTATCGCCGGCGATTGCAAGGACTGTTGGATACAACGGAACTGACGGCGCGATCGTAGGCGATCTTTCAAAAGAAGATAGCCCGGCGGCAACAGCCGGACTTAGAAGCGGCGACGTTATAATCGAGTTCGACGGCAAGCGTGTCACCTCGCCCAAGCAGCTTACTGAGTTGGTTGCCGATACTCCGGTCGGAAAAACGAGCGAGCTCAAGTACGTTCGTGAAGGCCGCGTTGAGACGGCGATGATAAAGCTAGGCGAGCGTCCAGGCAAAGTGGGCGAAGAGGAACAACCGGGCAATGCTGACCCGGAAGAGAACGTCGGAAAGTTTGGAATATCGGTTTCAAACTTGACGCTGCAAACCGCTCGCGAGCTAAAGCTGAAGGTCTCGACGGGCGTGGTAATACAAAACGTTCAGGCTGATAGCCCGGCCGCGGAAGCCGGCTTGCAGCGCGGAGATGTGATTCATCGAATCAATCGAACGCCGATCACAAATCGTCAGGACTTCCTCCGGGCGATGTCGCTGGTGAAGTCAGACAAAGAAATCACTCTACAGGTTGAGCGTGGCGGACAGCTTCAGTTTGTCACGGTTACGCTCGATTAGAATTTAGGCGTGAGTGTTTGAGTGTTGAGGGGCAGCCGAGCTTGGCTGCCCTTCAATTTTTCTTGTGACTGTCTCTAAAAACTTTCCTCGCATATAATCTCGCAAATGAGAACTACCCTCCGACGCGTGCTTGAAATCAACTTCACTGTGAGCCTATGTGCTTTAGTTTTTGCGCAGGCTCCTGGCTCTAACACGTACAGCTACTCGCCTCAGCTGATCGCCGAACTGGTTAAGTTGCGCGAGGCTGCGTTGTCGAGCGATTACGCTCACACTCAACTCGCTCATCTCTGCAACAACATTGGCCCTCGCTTGAGTGGCTCGGCTCAAGCGCAGCACGCCGTCCAGTATGTCGCCTCAGAGCTGCGCCGACTTGGCCTCAATGTTCAGCTCGAGCGTGTAATGGTTCCGCATTGGATGCGCGGTGCGGAGACCGGGGAGCTCATCGAGTTTGTGGGGCAAGCGCCGGGCACAACTCAAAAAATTGTTTTGACCGCACTCGGCGGGAGCGTAGCGACTCCTGCCGATGGCTTGACCGCCCAAGTGATCGTCGTCGAAAGCTTCGATCAGCTTCATTCACTGGGTCGTGAAAGAGTGACCGGCAAGATCGTCTTGTTCGACGCGCGCTTTGACAAGCGAATGGCGGCTCAGGGATTTGGGCTCGACGCATATGGTGAAGCTGTGATCTATCGCGGTGCTGGCCCAAGTGAAGCGGCTCGACTGGGCGCGGTGGCTTCGCTGGTTCGTTCGATTGGAGCGGCCGACTATCGGCTTCCACATACCGGCGCGTTTGGATATGCCGGCGATGCTCCAAAGATTCCGGCCGCTGCCGTCAGCGCCGAGGACGCAGACTTGATCGCTTACCTTGCGTCGCAAGCCCCCGTTCGAATGCACCTAACTTTGACGCCACAAACCCTGCCCGATGTTGAAAGCTACAACGTTATCGCAGACATTAGAGGAACCGAGCATCCCGAGCAGGTCGTCATCGTGTCCGGCCATCTCGACTCATGGGATCTGGGCACAGGAGCGATTGATGATGGGGCCGGCGTTGTGGTTGCGATGCAGGTCGCGCAACTGATCAAGCGGTTGGGGCTGCATCCCAAAAGAACAATTCGCGTGATCGCGTGGATGAATGAAGAAAATGGATTGATGGGCGGTAGCACCTATGCTGTGGACCATCGCGCGGACCTTGCAAACCACATAGCTGCGATCGAAAGCGATCTTGGCGCCGGGCATCCGGTCGGATTCTCCGCACACGCAAGCGTGAAGGCTGTGGAGATGCTGAGATCGGCTGCTGCCGTGTTACTGTCAATGGGCGCAGGCATCGCGAACCGAAGCGAGCGTTCGGAGGGCGCCGACGTTTCGCCGCTTGACGCCGCCGGCGTTCCGACCTTGGCGCCGATTCAAGATAATCGAACTTACTTTAGCTACCATCACACCGCAGCCGACACTCTAGACAAGGTAGTTCCGCGAGAGCTTGCCGAAAACAGCGCGGTGATGGTAGTGCTGGCTTATGCAATTGCCAATCTGCCGGAAACGCTACCGCACTGAAAGCGACGAGCGAAATGGGACTTACGCTGCAGGCCGGTCGAATCGAACTCCTGGACACACCCGAAGCGCACCTCAAATTCATACGGGCTCAATGGAGTGATCTCGCCGCCTTCTCTTATCAAAACTATTTGGCGGCGGGCCGGGGAGCAGTCGTTTTTGATCTGCGAAACCCGTCCAGATCCGAAGCGGGCTTCGAAATTCACACTCGTTATATTGCGGAAGGCAGTGCACAACTCGCGAAGCTCGGCGGTTGGCCAAGCGAGGAGATCAAAAACGTCATTGCCGATTATGATCCCGAGCAAGACGTGGTCTTTTTATTTCTTCGCCTCAACGGAGACGTGTTTCACTACAACGTGACCGACGAGCTCACGCCGATGAAAGCCTTCCACACACGTTCGAGTCACGAGCACAAATGAAGATCTGATTTCAAGGCATGGTCATCTTAAGTTGAATTCGACCTCGACGCTGTTGAGCCAGTATGAGACGGGACGTCCGTCTTTCATCGCGGGCCTGAAGCGCATTTCATAAGCGGCGCGAATCGCCTGCTCACTCAATCCGTCGGGTAACCCGCGAGTCAGGATAACTTCTCTCACCGTGCCCGCAGCATCTACCAGGACCTTAACGCGAACGACTCCCTGAATCTTGTTCTTTCTCGCCTCTTCAGTGAACAACGGCCTCGGGCGATTCAACAGAACCGGAAGCGAGTCCACGATGGTCTGCTGATGGCCGAGCTTCGATTGGCCTCCAATCCTGAACTTATTACCGCCGGTGTTGCCGTCATCTCCGGGCCCTAAACCGGCGCCGTCGCCGGGTCCGATTCCACCCCGCGCTCCAGTTCCAATACCTCCATCAGAGCCTGGTCCAGCCGAAGCCGGCACTCTTGCGCCATCAGGCTGACCGGTCACCTCGAGTTCGTCGCGTCTTGATGCGAGTCGCGGGTCTACCATTACCGTTTCGATCACGGGAAGCGATGGTTGATGTAATTGCGGTTCGGGCCGGGGCGCCATTAGTGGCGGAGTAAGTGTAAAGACTGGCGCTTGACCAATCGAAGGAGGCGTTATTGTATGACGACCACCGCCGCCTCCGCCCGCGGCCTTGTCGTCTTCTTCAGCCCCAGAAGTCTTTTGCCGATATCCCGGAAATATAAGGATACGAGTCGAAGCTCCCGGTTCGTAGGCTGCGGGAAATCGAGAGTGGTCGAGCGACCAAAGAAGCAGAATCGCGAAAAACACTATCGCATAGAACACGAGACCAATCGCCAGACCAAATCGCAGGAGCGATTTGCGTTGGCTACCTTGGAAAGCACCGTTCACGATGCCAAGTAAGTAGTTCTTCGGGCTCTCGCGGAACTCCCGCCAGGCCTCTTTGAATTCGTAAATCAACCGTACAGGTACGCACGGATGTTCTATCGTCGCCAGGAATGAAGCGTCGTTTTGCATGTCCTCTCCGTTGTTCCGGTTACCTTGAGCACGGTTCGGGCATGCACCGGATTGAATTTTATTGGAGGGAAACCCCTCTACCATTTCTGCTGTTGGTTCTAGAATGAGGTGAGCCGGCGAACTTGCGAACGTAGTCGGAACTATTTGAACTCAAGTCCGCAGTTCAAACATTTGTGCGGATCTTTGACTAACAAGAAAAGAAGAGAAAGCAGACAAGTGAACGGAGCACCGATTACTGCAACGAGTATTGCCCACAACGGAACACTGCCTTTTGCCACGTTCGTCGAGCTGCATCGAAGACACGTCATCGGCGGCACGACTGATCGCGCCGGAGGTGATGGCGGGGTTTGATAATTTTGAGGAGGCCGGTAACCGCCCGGCGCGCTCGACGGTGGCGGAGGCACCGACGGTATGTAGCCTGAAGTCTGCTGTGTTAAAGGAGCGGAACAATAACGACAGAAGTTAGATCCGTCACGATTCTCTGCTCCGCATTTCGCGCAGACCATCTTCAGCTCTCCTCATTGAGCACAGCGTTAAACCCGCGGGGTCGTCAATCAGCGTCTTGCAGACTAATTCGTCAGCGCCTTACTGTCAATGAATCAAGAGTCGAATGGCAACACACGCCGGTCTAAAAAGATGACCCGTTCCTTCGCAGCAATGATTTCTCCTGGAAGTGTATGCCATAATGATCAATATCGACGGCCAGAATTCGAAGCCAGAGTGACAATGCAACGCGAAAGAAGTCAGATCATCGTCTCGCACGACGCTCTAGCGCGACTGAGCGCAGCAGCCGAATGGGTGAGCGCCTATTCGCCAGACTCGGAGATTCTCGTTCTGTCTACCACTAAAGAGGCAGGCGACGATTTTGTTCACAACAGGGCGACCTCTTTCGGCGCGCGGTTTGGACTGGCCCGAATCACCTTTGATCGATTTGCAGTTAATCTTGCTGCGCCCATTCTTGCTCGAAGCGGAAGAGTTCCAACGACCGGCTTGTCGCTTGAAGCGCTCACCGCTCGCTGTGTTCATCTTCTTGTTTCAGAAGAAGCGCTGGCTTACTTCGCTCCCGTTGCAAAGCGGCCCGGGTTTCCACGCGCAGTGGCAAGAACGCTTGATGAGCTTCGGATGAACGCGATCGATATCGAGGCCGTTCGCGAACTGCCGCGCGGCGGCGCTGATCTTGCTGCTCTCGCGGAGTACGTTGAAAGAGAACTCGCGTCCGCGAAGCTGGCTGACCGCGCTACGATCTTCGAAGCGGCACTGGAAGCCGCTCAGCACTCGGCGATCAGCACTCAGCAATTGTCTCGCCCGTTGCTCTTGCTTGATCTTTCAATCATAACAACCCGCGAAGCCGCTCTCATTGAAGCGCTCGCTCAACACTCACCTCATACTCTGGCTACCGCCACGCGCGGTGACAATCGCTCGATCGCGCTGCTCGAGAGAGCACTTGGTTGTAAACCAGAAACGGTCGATCGCAAAGCCGAGAATTCGCTCTCAACTCTCAAGGCCCATCTGTTTGAAGAATCCACACCGGATAAGCACACCCTTGATGACAGCGTCACGCTCGGCTCTTCGCCAGGCGAAGCTCGCGAGTCTGTGGAGATCGCGCGCCGCATTCAAGCCGAGGCGGGGGCTGGCGTCCCTTTCGATAAGATAGCTGTTTTCTTGCGTTCGCCCGGCGAATACCGCGCGCATCTGGAAGAGGCGTTTCGTCGTGCGGCGATTCCCGCTTACTTTGCTCGAGGGACTTCCCGACCGGACCCCGCGGGACGCGCGCTTCTCGCATTGCTTGCGTGTCGCGCTGAGAATTTTTCGGCTCGCCGGTTTGCTGAATACACGTCGCTCGCGCAGGTGCCCGATCCAGCCGCCGCAAAAGAACCGGACTCGAACTGGGCGCCTCCGTCGGCCGACGTGCTGCCCGTCGGAGTAGAGCCCGAGCCTTCCTCCGACGAAGACTCGAACACTGAACCACTGCCGGTTGATCTTGAAACCGCCCTCGAAGTTCAGGGAAGCCTTCGAGCGCCGTGGCGTTGGGAGCGGCTGCTTGTCGAGTCCGCCGTCATCGGCGGTAAGGACCGGTGGAAGAAACGAATCGAAGGACTCGAACATGAGCTGCGCCTTCGCCGAAAAGAACTACTGGACGAAGGCGAAGAAACGCGAGTCGCAGCGATTGACGGCCAGCTTCGTGACATATCTCACCTGCGAGACTTTGCTCTTCCGTTGATCGACGAGCTTGATGCACTGCCCGAGCGCGCGACCTGGGGTGAATGGCTCGCTCATCTGCGTAGTCTCGCGCAGGCGGCGCTTCGCAATCCGGAAGGGGTGCTCGAAACTCTTGCCGAGCTCGAGCCGATGTCGCTAATCGGGCCGGTCGATCTCAACGAGGTTCAGCTTGTGTTGACCCCGCGATTGCGTGAGTTGTCGGTAGCTCCACCGCGGCGAAGATATGGTTGCGTATTCGTAGGCTCAACCGAGGCAGCGCGGGGCATGAGCTTCGACATTGTATTTGTGCCGGGACTCGCCGAAAAGCTCTTTCCGAGAAAAGTGATCGAGGATCCGATGCTTCTCGATGAGCAGCGCCGCCTGGCGCAGGCATCCTGCGAGTCATCAACGGCGAATTCTTCGGTATTGGAGACGGCAGGCAGGATGACTGCGCTCCCAGGGCTCCGAGTAAACGCCGATCGCATCGAAGCCGAGCGGCTCGCCTTGAAACTGGCTGTGGGAGCCGGTTCCACGCGAGTGCATCTCTCTTATCCGCGCATCGACGTTCAGCAAGCGCGCCCTCGAGTGCCATCGTTTTATGGGCTTGAAGCGCTGCGCGCGGCCGAGGGACATCTTCCGGGCTTCGACAAACTAATGCGTCGCGCGGAAGCGAACTCGAGCGGCAGGCTCGGCTGGCCCGCGCCCATTGATCCGCGAGTCGCAATCGACGAAGCCGAGTACGATCTCGCGTTGCTAGCACCGTTGATCGACGCCGATCAGGAAACTGTAGCCGGCACGGCGCATTATTTGTTGTCCACCAATCAACATCTTGCGAGAGCGTTGCGCGCGCGGTCTCGGCGCTGGCTCAAGCGATGGACCCCGAGCGACGGGCTTGTAGAACCTGACGATCTCGCCCGTGAAGCGCTCGCCGCGCATCAACTCGAGTCGCGCTCGTTTTCACCGACGGCGCTTCAGAACTACGCCGCGTGTCCCTATCGATTCTTTCTTCAGGCCGTGCACCGGCTTCAGCCTCGTGAAGATCCGGCGGCCATCGAAGTGATCGATCCGCTTACGCGCGGCTCGCTGTTTCACAAAGTGCAGTACCAGGTGTTGACGATGCTTCGTGAAGCCCGGCTGCTGCCTCTGACTCCCGGCACGTGTACTCAGGCTATCGAACTTGTGGATGACGTTCTCAACCGTGTTGCATTTACTTTCAGAGACAAACTGGCGCCGGCTATCGACAAAGTATGGGAGGACGGGATCAACACGATTCGCGTCGATCTACGCGAATGGCTTCGCCGAGCTTCGGAAGCTGACGATGGATGGGTGCCGTTCAAGTTTGAACTCGGCTTCGGTCTCGCCGATCGCGATCGTGAAGACGAAGACCCCGCAAGCGTTGCTGAGCCGGTGCCCCTCGAATTGGCTATGTCGGATTTCCAGTCGCGAACCTTGAAGCTGCGTGGTTCGATCGATCTGGTCGAGCGGCACATAACTGGAAAGCTTCGAGCCACTGATCACAAGACGGGCAAGGCTCGAGCCAGTGACGGCGTGGTGGTCGGAGGCGGCAAGTACCTTCAGCCGGTGTTGTACGCGCTTGCGTGTGAGCGGCTTCTCGAAGGCTCAGTCGAAGCAGGCAGGCTCTATTACTGCACGAGCGACGGCGGGTTCACCGACGTCAATGTACCACTCGATGACTTCAGTCGCGGCACGGCGGGCATTGTAGTCGAGATTATCGATAGCGCGCTTCGTAAAGGATTTCTCCCAGCCGCGCCCGAAAAAGGCGCTTGCGACTGGTGCGACTATCGCGCGGTTTGTGGGCCTCTTGAGTACATCAGGACATCCCGCAAGCCGGGTAAAGAGCTATACGACTTGAAACGGTTGAGGGAGCTGCCGTGAAAAAAGCTAAGGAAAAATCAGAGTTCGCGACCCTCGCCGATCAATCTGCGCGCGACCGGAGTCGCAGCGACTTCAATACAACGCTTGTCGTCGAAGCAGCAGCAGGCACCGGCAAAACCAGCGAGCTTGTAGCGCGAATTGTCGGCGGCATCAAGTCGGGACACGTCAAGCTCGAACGAATCGTAGCAGTCACGTTTACCGATGCGGCAGCAGGCGAACTCAAACTGCGAATACGCGACGCGATCGAACAGCATCGCCAGGATCAAACTTGCACACCCGAAGAGATAAAACGACTCAACGATTCGCTTCCGGAACTCGAGGCCGCGCGCATCGGCACAATACATTCCTTCTGCGCCGACCTCCTTCGTGAACGCCCGGTCGAAGCGGGAATCGACCCGCTCTTCGAGGTAGCTGCAGACGACCTCGCGCGGCCGCTGTTTGAACGTGCCTTCGATCGATGGTTCGAGCAGCAGCTTGCGAATCCGGGCGAAGCGGTTCGCCGCATTTTGAGAAGGAGGCCGCGCCGCGAATTTCGAAGAGACTTGCCGGGTATCCTTGCGCGCCGTCCTCGCGACGCGGGTCCGAAGCGGACGCTGCGAGCCGCAGCGCGTGAGTTGATTGAACGACGTGACTTCCCTACACAGTGGCGTCGCAATCCCCAGTTTGATCGTGAAGCGGCAATCGACGCATTGATTGTCGAGATGACTTCGCTTGCTCAATGGGCCGACGCAGGAACCGCGAACGATTACTTCTTGAAATCGCTGAGAGAGATCAAGGTGTTCGTCGAAGATGTGAAACGCGTCGAAGACCTGGCCGATCGTGACTACGACGGACGCGAGGCGTTGCTCACCGAGATGAATCGCGCCAAGCACTGGAAGTGGGTGGGCTATGCATCGAGCAAACTCAGTTATCCTCGAGAGGAATTGCTCCCGCGGCGAAACGCCTTGAAGGAGAGGCTGCAAGCGTTTGTTGATGAAGCTGGAGCCGATCTTGCGCCTCGACTGCGGGATGAGTTGTGTTCGGTCATCGAGGAGTATGAACGCCTCAAGGAACGCGCAGGATGTTTGGACTTTCTCGATCTGCTGCTTAAGGCCCGCGAGTTGGTGTGTGAACGATCATCGGTGAGAACAGAACTACAGGAGCGATTCACTCACATCTTCGTCGATGAGTTCCAGGATACTGACCCGCTTCAAGCGGAGTTGCTGATGCTGCTCGCCGCCGACGACCCCAACGAAAAGAACTGGCGTAAGGTGCGACCGGTGCCTGGCAAGCTGTTCATCGTCGGCGACCCCAAGCAATCGATCTATCGTTTTCGACGAGCCGATGTCGAGCTTTACGAACAGGTCAAGCGGCAGATCAAGACCGCCGGCGGTGAGATACTTCATTTGAACGTCAGCTTCAGATTGGTGCCGCAGATTCAGGAGGCGGTCAACGCCGCTTTCAGCCGCGTGATGGGGTCTGTCACGGAATTGGCTCCTGGAGCCGATTCCGTGGCGGCCTCATCTCAAGCTCATTATGTTCCGTTGGCGCAGCACAGGCCGGGAGTTGATTCTCAGCCGGCGGTGATTGCATTGCCGGTCCCTGCTCCCTATGGAGACTACGGCAAGGTCGTCGAGTGGAAGATCGACGAAAGTCTGCCCAACGGTGTAGCCGCCTTCGTCAATTGGCTGGTGAAAGAAAGCGGCTGGACCGTAACCGAACGCGAGCGTCCAAATGAGCGAGTGCCAATCCAGCCTCGTCACGTCTGCCTGCTCTTCCGACGCTTTCGCAGCTTTGGAACCGATGTCACTCGACCCTACGTTCGCGCGCTCGAGGCGCGCAGGCTTCCTCATCTGCTAGTCGGCGGCAGTTCGTTTCATTCGCGCGAAGAAGTCGAGGCGATAAGAAACGCGCTCGCGGCCATAGAACGGCCAGACGACGAACTGGCATTGTTCGCGACGCTCAAAGGTCCGCTGTTTGCAATCAGCGACGCGCAGCTTCTCGCATATCGATCGCGCTTCAAGAGCCTTCATCCTTATAAGCAGGTGCCCGAAGACCTGCCCGAGTCGCTCGCAGAAGTAGCCGCAGCGCTTGCGGTGTTGCGCGAGCTTCATCGCGGGCGCAATAGACGTCCCGTCGCGGACACAATCGGGCGGCTCCTTGCTACTACGCGAGCGCACGCCGGCTTCGCGAATTGGGCGACGGGTGAACAGGCGCTCGCGAACGTCACTCGCTTGATGGACATGGCTCGAAGACAGGAACAGAGCGGATTGATTTCGTTTCGAGCGTTCGTCGATTGGCTCGACGATCAAGCCGAGAACGGCGAAGCGGGCGACGCGCCCATCATCGAAGAGGGAGCCGAAGGCGTTCGCATAATGACCGTTCACAAAGCGAAGGGGCTCGAGTTTCCGGTTGTGATCCTGTCGGACATGACCGCGAAAGAAGCGCGCGAGCCTTCGCGTTGGACCGACACTGAAGCCGGCTTGTGTGTGATGAGGCTCGCGGGCTGCTTGCCGCCGGAGCTACAGGAGCACGCCGAAGAAGAGATGCAGCTTGAACGCGAAGAGGCCGCGCGAGTGCTCTATGTCGCGGCGACTCGCGCGCGAGATCTTCTGGTAGTGACCGCAGTTGGTGATGAACATCGCGAAGGCTGGCTGGGCACGCTCGACCCCGCAATCTTTCCGGCCGCCGCTGAGAGCTTCAAGCCTGAAACCAATCAACCTCCGGGATGCCCGGAGTTCGGACCGGATAACGTTGCGCTTCGCCCAAGCAATGCGTTGCGCCCGAAAGGTTCGGTCTCGCCCGGGCTGCACAAACCGGAAGCGGGCGAGCATCGTGTTGTGTGGTGGGACCCGTCGGTGCTCGATCTCAACAGGCAGGATGAGATCGGCGCGCGGCTGAACAAACTGCTCGCGGCTGATGAAGAAGGCAAGAGGTCTGAGGAGGGCATCCGCGATCACGAAGCTTGGCAGAAGAATCGCTCTGAAGTTCGTGGGCGCGCGGGTACTCCAAGCTTGAACGTAGCCACCGCTACTGAATACGCGGCTGCGATGTCTCTTGAAACCCGAGCGCCGACATCGAGCGAGAAACGCGCAGACCCTGGCAAGAAGACCAATGAACAATTAGGACTCTTCGCGCCCCACACTCCTGCACAAAGAGAAATTGAGCTGCGTGTTGAATCTGTCGATATCGACTTCGAGCGGCCGCACGGAAAACGATTTGGCACGCTTGTTCACTCAGTGCTGTCGGTCGTCGATTTGAATGCCGATATGACCGGAGTTCTGGCAGCGGCTGAACTACAGGGGCGTTTGCTTGGAGCAACCGCTGATGAAATCAAGGCGGCAACGCAGACGGTGAGACGCGCGCTTGCTCATCCGCTGATGCGACGTGCTGCAGCGGCGTCGGTCGCCGGTCGTTGTCGCCGCGAGGCTCCGATTGCTATTCGACTCGAAGATGACCTGCTCGTAGAAGGAATCGTCGATCTGGCGTTCGTTGACGAATCGGATCTCAGCAACTGGATAGTCGTTGACTTCAAGACTGATTTCGAGATTGAAGGACGGCTGGAGGAATATCAACGTCAGATTTCGATTTATGTTCGAGCGATTGCTTCCGCTTCCGGTCTAAGCGCGAAGGGCGCGCTGTTGAGGTTGTAGAGGCAGCCCCGACAAGAAAAATGAAGGGCAATAAATCAATTCGTGACCTCGCCATCGGAGAAGATGTCTGGCTTGCTATAGTCATAACCTCCTCGCGTGAGATCAGACCGCAGCAGGGCAAGCCGTTTCATCTTGCCGGTGCGCGAAACGCCAGCGGAACGATTGCTCTCAAGATTCCAGGCGAGATTCTTCAATCACCCGGCCCGATAAAGCCGGCCCTCTGCGGAATAGTCGGGCGGCTCGAGATAGCGGATTAACTCGTCATGAGTAGATTTTCGAATCCATACCTACAAAGAAGCTGAAACAGATTTCGACAGCGGGTCTTGAGTCGTTGTTGCCCCGGCGTCAACAGCCAAATAATATTGGCGTCAGACATGGATTCGAACAGTGGCGCCAGAATCTGAAAAGGGGGAAATGCAAATGTCTAACAATTCGTCGATAGCACTTATTACCGGAGGCACGAGCGGTATTGGCCGGGCGGTAGCCAATAAGCTGGCCCAGCTTGGTATCCATGTCTTAGTTGTTGGCCGCAATGCGGAGCGCGGCGAGAAGACGGTTGCGGAAATCCGTACGGCAGGAGGCAAAGCGGATTTTATTTCGTCTGACCTTCGAGATGCGTCGAGTGCGCGCGAAGTGGCTAGGAGAGCGGTCGCGCTTGGAAACGGCCACGTCGATATCCTAATCAACAATGCGGGGGTCTTTCCGTTCGGTCCGACGCATGAAACGACGGAAGAGGTTTTTGATAGCGTGTATTCGCTCAACGTAAAGGTGCCGTACTTCCTCGTCGCGGACCTTGCTCCGCTGATGGCGAAGAGAGGCAAGGGGGCAATCGTCAATGTATCGACGATGGTCGCCGATTACGGGGCGGCTGGCATGAGCCTCTATGGATCGAGCAAGGCCGCCATCAACCTGCTGACCAAAGCGTGGGCGGCCGAATATGGTCCGAGCGGTGTACGCGTCAATGCAGTGAGCCCTGGGCCTACGCGCACTGAAGGCACTGACGCAATGGGCGAGGGCCTCGAGCAATTGGCCGCTCAAGCTCCAGCGGGCCGTCCTGCTACAGCGGACGAGATCGCTGAGGCCATTGTTTTCCTGGCGACGGATCGCGCCAGTTTTATTCATGGCGCGAAGCTCGCTGTCGATGGAGGGCGCACTGCCATTTGAGGCTTGGCCATAATCCATTGATTGCTGCGTCGACGGAATCCAGAGGCCGGCTCGATGTTCTATTCGCCATGCCGGAGGCGGCGCCTAATCGGGGCCTTCGAAGATCGCCTCGGCATCAATTGTTATATCCACTGTGTTGCTGACTACCATGCCGCCTCTGTCCAACTTGTCGTTCCAACTTATCCCGAATTCCTGCCGATTGATTGTGGTCTTGGCCACGAAACCAACCCGCGTCTTCGGTCCCTTGTCCACTCCGTCTTCCCACCAGGGCGTTTCCCATTGCCCAAGGTAGTGAACCTCCAGTGGCACAGGTCGTGTGACGCCACGAATCGTCAGATCACCGATCACGCGGTAATCGACCTCGCCGAGCACGATGATCTGATTGCCGCGGAAAGTGATCTCGGGGAAATTCTCAACGTCGAGAAAATCTGCGCTACGGAGGTGGGCGTCGCGCGACTCCTCACCGGTCCAGACCTTGCGCGCATCTATAACGACTTCAACGGAAGCGCCAGCAGCGTTTTTCGGATCGAAGTTGAGCGTGCCGTGTACGTCCTTAAAATGCCCGCGCACATTACTGACCATCATATGCCGCGCGGAAAATTCCGCGGCGGTGTGTCCCGGTTCGAATGTCCATTTAGCCATCGTTAGTATCTCCGATGATCTACATAGTATTACGTCCGCAATGTCTTCAACGCACCGCCCCATGCTATCACCTGGTCAAACATGGCATTGTCAGACAGAAACGCTACTAGTTCTGCAACCTCGTCCGGCCTGTTCGGACGCCCCAACCGAATACCTCCCAGCATATCCATCAACTTTTGCCGGGCCGTTGGGTGGTCGCTTTTATCTTTATCCGCCATTCTTTCAATCATCCTTGTGTCGGCGTCTGTTTCAATAAACTTGGCAAAAAAGTGATTACCCAAATGCCTTTGGGAGTGACCTCGTTGGATAAGGCCTTGCTGTAATTGATGAGTGGTCTAGACCGCGCGGTGACAATGACGGTTGCTCCCCCGTTGGCCTAGTCGAACACACAGCTGATCAACTGCCATAAGAGCGCGCGTAGATCTCCGTCGCCTACGAGTCTGTAGACGCTCGGGCCTGGGAAGGCAGCCACCGCGATCCCCGGCGGGCACAACTGGGAAATGACCTGACCCAATCTCCCAGCCATAAGTCATGAGTCCACGGCTGCGCCCGCAAGGCAGCTTCGGCACCAAGGAAAAACGCGCATTCACTAACCGGCGACTGCCGACCGCTCTTTCGCTTTCACCAACGGGACGTTTACGAGGTGTTCGCTCAAGAACCAAACCTGGAGCTCGTTGGTGCGCAGCACGTCACTCACAACCAGATCATTTGTGCCGTCATCGCCAAGCTCCGAAGCACGACGTGCCAAGGGTCGAGCCTGGCGAATGATGATTTGATGAGCATCGATCAATCGAGATAACTGAACGGGAACTTCTTCCCGGCCCCGAGGCGGCCGCTCGATCTGTGTAGTTTCAGCCACATCTGCGGCCATAGCCAGACTAACTCCGCCCAGCAATTGAATCCGCTCGGCAATCGAGTCAACCAGCCCAACTTGCTCGTCATAATGTTTGTCGTAGAGCAGGTGCAGTTGGTAAAACGTCGGACCGGCAACCTGCCAATGACACTTCTTGTATAAATCGCGAAGCGTCATGGTATCCGCGAGCAGTTGGTTCAGTTGTTCGGTCATTTGTAGTCGCACGGGTTCTTCCATCTCAAGCGGCAGGGCATGGTTTACGGTTCCGTACTGCTGAATTTCGCCAGCGCGTTGATGGAGACGCGGTTGCGCGTTGATTCCGCGCGTGGGATTCGCATCAATTTGCTTCTTAGCCATTAGACTTCTCCTTGTTGGTGTAAAGGTCGTCAGCAGCTCGAGGGCTCACGACCGAATTCAGGTGAAGACCGCTGCGCACGCCGCCCGCATAGAGGATCGGGCGCGGCATCGAGCTACGCTAATCCGACACAACGCCTAGGTCGCAGCGGTTTTCACCGCGCCGGCGGCCTTTTCGATGATTGTAGCGACCGCGTTTAGGCTGAGAAACATAGATCGCGTGCCTACCAGCAGCCTCGACAACAAGGGCGCCGCGCGCTTCGACATGAACCATCAAAGTCCTCCTTTCTCACAAGCCGGAACTGAATTCAGATACCTCACATTGTTAGCACGACGCGGAAGCGCACTTTGCCGCTACTCATTTGTTCGTAGCCCTCGGCGACGCGCTCGAGCGGATACTTCTCGATCATCGGATGCACGTCGCTTAAGGCACTGAATTCCAAAGTGTCCTGCGAATCGCGCGCTGTGCCCGAGTACCAGCCCGCAACGGATCGCCTTCCCATAATCAAAGGCATCACGCTGATCATCAGCGGTTCGGCCGGCGCCGCGGGCACCAACAGCACGCCATCCGGTGACAGTCCATCAACCAGCGGAGAAATCGCTTGTGCGTTCGGCGCAGTAGCTAAGATTACTCGCGCCCCGCCAAGCTTTTGTAATTCGGCTGACGCATCAGTGGCGACGGAGTCGATGTAATGATGCGCGCCGAGTTGACGAGCCAATGCTTCTTTGTCGTTGCCTCGGTTGATCGCCACCGTCTTGAAGCCCATCCGCCGCGCGTACTGAACGCCGAGATGTCCAAGCCCGCCGATGCCGTGAACGGCAACCAGCTGTCCAGCGCGCGCGCCCGAATTTCGCAACGCGTTGTACACCGTGACACCCGCGCACATGAACGGCCCTGCTTCCTCCGCCGGCAATTCGTCAGGGATCGCAGCAAGCGTTTGTGCAGGCGCGATCATGTACTCAGCGTAGCCTCCATCGAAATCGAGGCCGGTCACCTTGCGATTTATGCACATCGCGAAGTCGCCGCGCCGGCATGGTTCGCAGACGAAGCAATGCCCGCCGTGCCATCCTACGCCGACGCGTTGCCCGGTCTTCCACGCGGTGACGTTTTCGCCGACTGTGTCGACGCGACCGGCGACTTCGTGACCCGGGATGCGCGGATATTGAAGCCCCGGCCACAGACCTTCTTTGACAAGAGCATCACTGTGGCAGATGCCGCACGCATCTACCTTGACGCGAACCTGTCCCGGTACGGGCTCGGGGATATCGCGCTCGACTAGTTCCCAATCTCCCTTTGCTTTGCTTATCTGCGCTGCCTTCATTTTCATTTCTGTTGGTTCTCCTTCCGAACTTCAAATTCACGAGCGTTCCGATTCTTCATCTATTTGCTCTGCTGTTTTCTCTCGATATCCATTCACGGATGTACGGCGGGCAATTCAGCAGCTCTACGCCCTTTGCTTCGCATCGCGCCAGCAGTTGTACGACGTCGAGATCGACAAGGGTTACTTCCTCGAGACACAATGCGATGGTGTTGTTGTTACCCTCGATTTCTTCGAGCAAGGCTTCACGTTGGGCTGAAACCAATTCGCCAGACAGCCGAAGGATCGTGCAATGACCTTCTGTTGTTTGCTGAATTCTTATCGTCATCACTCGTCCGTCAAGCGCAGGCGACTGCTTATTCCAATCACACATTCATCCGTACAATTGTCGGATACCTCTTCTGGAGTGCAGCCGTGGAAGATATCGATTTCAGGCTTCGGCTTTCGCGTTTCTTACTTCATTGCCGAAAACCTGGTCGGATTCATGAAATAGCTGTCGATATGATTCGCCAGTGGTCCATGAGTTTCAGACTCGGCCTTCACCTTTATCCATTCCGGGTCCGCCTGGAACGCGGCCCAATTCCTCCGCGCTTCCTCACGGCTCGGATGCTCCAGAATGTACACGAAGAGG